>ERZ650306.679-NODE-679-length-20819-cov-19.976016_pt1 | contig 20819 bp, 19 predicted proteins | sample MGYA00376242_ERZ650306 | MGnify/ENA primary metagenome ERZ650306 (study PRJEB26733, sample SAMN07839244) | wastewater metagenome | biome: urban; feature: wastewater treatment plant; material: waste water | place: USA: North Carolina | collected 2016-03-31 ... | reverse complement strand
GCAGTTTGACTGGGGCGGTCGCCTCCTAAAGAGTAACGGAGGCGTTCAAAGGTTCCCTCAGGTTGGATGGAAATCAACCGAAGAGTGCAAAGGCATAAGGGAGCTTGACTGCGAGACTGACGGGTCGAGCAGGCGCGAAAGCGGGACTTAGTGATCCGGTGGTGCTGTATGGAAAGGCCATCGCTCAACGGATAAAAGCTACCCCGGGGATAACAGGCTGATACTTCCCAAGAGTCCATATCGACGGAAGTGTTTGGCACCTCGATGTCGGCTCGTCTCATCCTGGGGCTGGAGAAGGTCCCAAGGGTTGGGCTGTTCGCCCATTAAAGAGGCACGCGAGCTGGGTTCAGAACGTCGTGAGACAGTTCGGTCCCTATCCACTGCAGGCGTTAGAATATTGAGAAGATCTGTCCTTAGTACGAGAGGACCGGGATGGACAAACCTCTGATGTACCAGTTGTCACGCCAGTGGCATCGCTGGGTAGTCACGTTTGGAATGGATAATCGCTGAAAGCATCTAAGTGAGAAGCCAACTTCAAGATGAGTATTCTTTTTAAGTCTCCTTCGAGACCAGGAGGTTGATAGGCTGGGGGTGTAAGTGCAGCAATGTATTTAGCTGACCAGTACTAATATGACGTTAGCTTTTTAAATTTAACCTTTTTATCCTACTATTTATTTCTCATTGTCTTTATGACAATGCAATTATATATTAACAATTTTAAATTGTTTGGTGATCATAGCTACAGGGATACACCCAGTTACATTTCGAACCTGGAAGTTAAGTCTGTATACGCCTAAGATACTTAGCCAGCTGGCTTGGGAAAATCGGTAGTCGCCAAACTTTTTAATATTTATGTCTCTGTAGCTCAGTTGGTTAGAGCATTTGACTGTTAATCAAAGGGTCGTTGGTTCGAATCCAACCTGGGACGCCATTATTCATCACTTTTATTAAAGTGATTTTTTTTGTGGTTTTATTTTTACTTAACATTAATAATTTTTCTTGCTATACTATTGCATATATGAGATAATATATTATCATTTTGTGCATCTGTAGCTCAACTGGATAGAGCGTCTGACTTCGGATCAGAAGGTTATGGGTTCAAGTCCTATCAGGTGCGTATTTATTCAAATAGTTTATTTATATAGATAGTTAAAATTTATTTTCTGGGGGGAAAAATGAATAATAATTATGGACATAGGGAAAGATTGAGGAAAAGATTTCTTTCTACAGGATTGAATGGTTTTGCAGAACATGAGATACTGGAGTTACTTCTTTCTTTCACTGTTGTTAGAAGAGATTGTAAACAAATTTCAAAGGAAATTCTTTTGAAATATGATAATTTATATAATTTTATTTCTCAATCGGAGAGTACAATGTTATCTGAAAGATATATTTCAGAGCGATCAATTGTCCTTTTCAAGCTTGTTTTTGAATTAGTTGACAAAGAGTTATATAAAAATAGTTTTAAGAGAGGTATATCAATTTCAGATAATCAGCAACTTTTAAAGTATCTAAAATTTGATTTATCACATAGAAATAAAGAGGTATTTAAAGTAATTTTCTTAAATACGCAAAATGAACTTTTAAAAGATGAGGATATATTTTTAGGAACAATAGATAGAAGTTCCATTTATATTCGTGAAATTGTTGAAAAAGTTTTAAATTATGGAGCAAAATCAATAATATTAGTCCATAACCATCCATCAGGTTCGTTGAAACCATCAAAAGCAGACTTTGCGGTAACTTCAAAAATACAAGAAGTTATGGGGATTATGGATGTTAGAGTTTTAGATCATATAATAATAAGCAAAAATGGTTATTTTAGTTTTTTAGAGGAAGGTGTATTGTGAAAGTACTTAACATAAAATTTAGAAGAACAAAAAAAGTTTATCCGTTCTTCGTGGATGACAGTTTGAATTATGCAAAAGGGGATTACGTTATTGTGGAAACGATAAGAGGTGATCAGATAGGAATAGTTATTGGAGAGACTGAAAAGTATGACGAAACACTTGTGGATGAGGATGGAGTAAAAATCCGAGAAGTTAAACGAAAGTTAGATACATCTGAAATAGAGAAATTATCAAAGTTAGATGAAAAAGCATATGAGGCATATTTTGTATGTAAGAAAATTGTTAGAGAAAAATTACCAGAGATGAATTTAGTAATTGGTGAATATACATTTGATGAAAATAAGTTGATTTTTTATTTTACAGCAAATTCTAGATTAGATTTTAGAGAGTTAGTTAAAGAGGTAAATAAAACTTTTAAGAAAAGAGTTGAGTTTTATCAAATTAAACCTAACGATGAAGGGAGGATTCTAAGTGCATTCGGAAGATATGGAAAAGAAATGTATTGGTAACTCAAAAGAAGCAGGTGACTTTATACTTTTAGATTTAAATTTTGAGATATTTCAAAAAAGAGAAGTATATAAAGCTCCTTTTAATAAGGATATTAATGTAGGTGGTTATGCAATTGTTGAAACGGCAAGAGGAATAGAAGCAGCAAAAATAAATTCTTTTAAAAACATTGTAGTGGCTAAAGATATTTGTAAGAGTCCTAATATAATACGAATAGCCACACCTGAAGATATTGCAAAGTATAATCTTTTGAGAGAAGAAGCTATAAAGGCGGGTTTTATTTTTAAAAATAAGCAAGCAAAATACTCATTAGGATTAAAACATGTTTCTACGGAATTTACATTTGACAAGAAGAAGTTAATTTTTTATTTTGCATCTGAAGAAAGAGTAGATTTTAGGGAATTGGTAAAAGATCTAGCTTCTGTCTTTAAAGTAAGAATAGAACTTAGACAAATTGGTGTTAGGGATCATGCTAAATTTGTAGGTGATTGTGGGGGCTGTGGGAAGCAGCTTTGTTGTAAATCAATAGTTAGCAAGTTTGACACTGTAAGTATTAAAATGGCTAGAGATCAAAGTGTGTCTGTTACACCTTCTAAAATATCAGGAATATGTGGTAGATTGAAATGTTGCATGTCATTTGAACATGAGCAGTATTCTGAGAAGCAAGATTTATTTCCAATAGTTGGACAAATGGTGAAAACACCAGAAGGAACAGGAAATGTAGTGAGCTTGAATATACTAAATGACTACTTATTTGTTTCAATACCAAGTAAAGGGATTAATAAATTTGATCTAAGTGAGATTAATTTTAATAAAGAAGAAAAAAAAGTTCTTGAAAAAGAAATTGAAAAGAAAACAGAAGAAACATTTAAAAATAAAGAGTAATTTCTGTTTCGAGTGGAGAAATAATGAGAATTCAAGAAAAGACAACTGAACATCTTGAAAGTGTAAATATTGAAATAGAAGTGAGTGCTTCATTTAAGATAACTTCTGATGCAATATACTTATCAAATTATATTGATGGATATTTTAAAAAAACAAAAGATAAGAAAAAATTTTTAGAAATAGGAGCGGGGAATGGTATAATTTCTCTTTTAATATCTAAAAATGAAAATATTGAAAATATAACAGCTGTAGAGCTTCAAAAGAATGTGTACGAGTATTTGGTTGCAAATGTATCTAAAAACAAGCTAGAAGGTAAAATTTTACCTTTGAACGATGATATAATGAATGTTTCAGGGAAGTTTGATTACATTTTTTCAAATCCACCATATTATAAACTTAATTCTGGCAAATTACCAATGGATGAAGTAGAGTTGGTATCGAAATATGAGAAAACTTTGACTTTAGAAAAATTAATTTTAAAAGTTAAAGAGCTTCTGAAAAATGAAGGTGAGTTTTGCATAATTATTCCATCTAATAGGCTAAATGATTTACAGAAATATATTTATAACAAAAACATGAATATACTTGTATTGAAATTTTTTGTTTCAAGTAAGAAAGAACTTGTAATAGTTCATGGTAAAAAAGGTGGTAAAAATAATTCAAGTATAAAGATAGAAATAGAAAATGTATAAAATATTAAATAAAAGATCGCCCTCGATATATTTCGAAGGCGATTTTTTAAATTGAAACTATAAAATTTATAATTTCCTCTTCTATTTGAATGTTATACTTTCCTGTTCTAAAATCATATTTTATCTCATCATACATATCAGGATCCTCATTCATAAGTTTTTTTATAAAATTAGGAAATTCAGAAATAAAAATATGGAAAGCAGTGTTTTTAAAGTAAAATACAGACGGAATTCTAGCATCTTTATTTAACTGTGATAAAGTAGAGAAATTTTCTTCCCGTGAAAGATATTCTATCTTAATATTATCGTTAACTTCTGCACACTTTTCAAAAAATGGAGTAATCGCTCTACAATCAGGACAGTAAGGCTCTGAAAAAATTAACAAAGAGATTGGATAATCAATACTTTGTAATTTCTGGAGACTTTTATCTGATAATATTATTTTATTAAAAATTTCCATTTGTTTTTCTTTATATTCAATAGAATTAGAAAATTCTAGATACTCTTTAAATGTTGCCATAAAATCACCTCTCAACAGATTATAATACAAAAAACAAAAAAAAAGAAGTATAAATTTAAGATTTATTTTTAGATTGATTTGTGATAAAATTCTATGTGAGGTGAGATTATGTCTAAATATAAAGCAGTTATAAGTGATTTAGATGGAACTTTGTTGACATCAAATAGAGTTGTTAGTGAATTTTCAAAGGAAATTATAAATAAAATTATGGATAAAGGTATCAAATTTTATATTGCAACAGGAAGAGTGTATCCAAATACGAAAGAAATAATGGAATCAATAGGGATTGAAGTACCATTAATAACATCAAATGGATCAAGAGTAAATGATAAAGATGGAACGCTGTTATACAGCAATCCAATTGAGAAGAAGTTTATAAATGATATTTGTGAGATTGATTATAAAAAACACGGGGAAGAAATATTTTTAAATGCATACATAGATGATGAGTGGATTGTTTCAGGGCACCTTCCAGAAAAGGCGGAAATAAAGCTGGAAGAATGGAACCTCGACTATCCAATGATAATGCCATTAAACGAAATTGCAACGAAAGAGATATCAAAATTTTTCTATATTGGGGAACATGAAAATTTATTGAAATTAGAACGAGAATTGCTTGATGTATCAAATGGTGAATTAAATGTTGTCTTTGTATCACCAGATTGTTTAGAAGTATTTAATTTGAAATCAAATAAAGCAAATGCAATAAGATTCATATTGGAACGTGAAGGAATAGAAATGTCGGAAGCAGTGGCTTTTGGAGATGGTTTTAATGATTATGAAATGTTACAAGAAGTTGGAAAAGGCTATGTCATGGGGAATGCATTTTATAGACTTTCTGAGGCACTCCCAGATAATGAAGTGATTGGAACATGTGATGAAGATGCGGAAGCCAAAAAGTTAGTTGAATTATTCTTATAAAATTTCTATTGAGGTGATAAAATGAAAAAAGCATTGATTGTTGACGATACAATGTATATCAGATCAGAAATAAGGGAGCTACTAGAAGAGCAAGGATATACAACATATGAAGCAGCAGATGGATTAGAAGCTATAGAATTATATAAAACAATTATCCCTGATATTGTTACAATGGATATAAATATGCCTCGTTTAAATGGAATGAAAGCAACTAAAATAATAGTTGACTATGATTCTAATGCAAAAATAATGATGTGTAGTAGTATGATAATGTTTGCGAATTATAAAGAAATGTGTAGAGAAGCAGGTGCAAAAGCATTTTTATCAAAACCATATACAAAAATAGAGTTTCTAGAAGAAATGACAAGGTTATTTCTCTAAAATCATATAATAAAAAGAGCTAAGATTTTTCACTTAGCTCTTTTATTTTTATTTAAAATGTTGATACATCATAAGGTAAATAGTATAATGGCTTACCATTATTTTGTTCAACAAATTTATATTTATCCATAACTTTTATAATTTCTGCAGGTGCACTGGTAGAAGTAGAAATACTTGCTCCAAACCTACCTAAAAATCTTGATATTAAATCATTAAATGATTCGTTTGAGTAAATATCTACAACTTCATAAGATGTTAAGTTTAATGTTTTTGCTAAAGCTTTAATAGTATCATCAAGAGAACCAATCTCATCAACTAATCCATTTGACTTTGCTTCTTCACCTAACCAAATTCTACCTTGAGCTAATGTTTCTAATTTTGCATCAGGAATCTTACGGTTTGTAATAACTCTAGATTTAAATTCTTTGTATGTTTCGGTCATTGATTGTATGATTTTGTTGCGTGAATCATCATCTAGTGGTGTAAATGGATCATAAATATTAGAATATTTACCTTTATTAATAGAACTACTATTTACTCCATATTTTTCTGCGCCTTTATTGACTTTAGGTAGAATACTAACAACACCAATTGATCCAGTTATTGTGCTTTTATCTGCAAAAATCTTATCTCCAGCCATTGAAATATAATATCCACCAGAAGCTGCGGTTGAGCCCATAGAAACATAAATAGGAACTCGAATATCGGAAAGGGCTTTATATATCATTTCAGCACCTAAAGCAGATCCGCCAGGAGAATTAACTCTTAGAACAACACCTTTTAAATTAGAGATTTTATTTAATTCTGACAATTTTTGAGAAACATTTTCAGGTGTAATAGCTATATCTCCACCAGAAGTTTCAAGATAAGCAATTGGACCTTCTGCATATATTATTGCTATTTTATCTTTTGCATGTTCCTTAATAGGAGTTTTAATAGATAAATATGAATAGATATCTATAACATCTTCCTCTTTTGCACCAATTCTCGATAGGAATTGGCCAAAATATTCTAATTTATCAACAAGTCCGTTGTCTCTTGCCGAAAATGGTGTTTGAAGTGCTAAATCACCATTTAAAAGTTTTGTATTTATAGTTTGTAAATCTAATTTTCTATTTTGAGATATAGATTTAGTAAAAGTATTTAATCTAGTGTCCAAAATACGTGTTAATTCGGATTTTAAACCATCAGACATTGTTTCTTTATTATAATTTTCTCCATATGATTTGAAATCACCGATATGTATAACTTCAAAGTTTATGCCTAGAGTATCAAAAAGTTTCTTCATATATAAATCAGAGTAATGATAACCAGTTATAGATATGCTCGCAGAAGATGAAGGAACCATAATTATCTCATCTGCATGAAGTGCTAATGAATAGTTTTGATTATCAATAGATGAACCATATGCATAAATTTTCTTATTTGCTTTTTTAAATGCTTCAAGTTTTGGAGTAAGTTCTTCAATATTAGAAGAAGTCAATAAAACTCTGTCAAGATCTATAATAATTCCTTTTACTTTTTGATCTCTTGTTGCAGTTTCTATGCCCATTGTTAAATCTCTAAAAGAAATATTCTGCTTCGAGTTTTTAAGCAAATTTGTTTGAAGTTTGTCATCTGTTAAATTTGCAGGTGACAGCATAATGTAAGAATAATTCTTATTAATAGACTCTTTCTGTTTAGATACTACTGCGACTGAAATAATTATAATTATAAGTGCCAAAAGAGCAAAAAATAAAAATAATTTTAGAAAAAAAGAATAAATTTCTTTAAGTGTGAAAACGAGAAACTGTTTTACAATTTTAGTTAAGTTCATAATTACCTCCTAGCAAATTATAGCATTTTAGTATGCTTTTTTCAAATTTAAGTTTATGTTACACTCATAATAAGGTATTGAAAACAGTCTTTTTTAGAGTAAGAAAAAAAAAATAAAAAAAGAAAGCAAAAAAGTATTGACAGTTTTATATATATATGATATTATTCTTCTTGTCTCTAAGAGAAATAAACAATTAGGACAAATTTAAAGATAATAATTTTGGGCCCTTCGTCTAGTGGTCAGGACATCGGGTTTTCATCTCGAAAACAGGAGTTCAATTCTCCTAGGGCCTACCAAATTTCTTTAACTTATTCATAGTATGGTCGCATAGCTCAGTTGGGAGAGCACCTGCCTTACAAGCAGGGGGTCATTGGTTCGAGCCCAATTGTGACCACCATTTTTATGGAGGTGTAGCTCAGTTGGTTAGAGTGCTTGCCTGTCACGCAAGATGTCGCGAGTTCGAGTCTCGTCACTTCCGCCATAAATATGCCTCGATAGCTCAGTCGGTAGAGCAAGGGACTGAAAATCCCTGTGTCCGTGGTTCGATTCCGCGTCGAGGCACCACTAAATACTTGACACAAAAACAAAAATATAAACATATTGAAAGACTTATTTTAATAATGAGTCTTTTTTATTTCATTTAGTTATATAGTAGTCAAATAATAGTATATAAAAAGTAATAAATGAGTTATAATAATGTAGGAAAAAACTTGATGATACGGAGGTGAATAAAATGAGAAAATTAATATTATTCTTATCAATCATAGGATCACTAGTTTTAATGAGTTGCTCAAGTATTTATCAAAACAACAGGAAATATGTAAAAATAGTAAATTATGTTTGTCCAATGGATACTACATTTACAGTGAAATTCTATAATGATTTAACTAAAGTTGATTTGGAAACAGCAGCAGATGAAGTTTTCACTTTAACTAATAAACCATTAGCAAGTGGGGTGTATTATTCAAATGCAAATGGTGTATCACTACATTCTAAAGGTGAAGAGGCTATCATAGAGATAGTGAAAGATAAACCTATACGATGTACTGTTTTTAAAAAATAAAAAAACATAATTGCCACACAATTTTTTGATACAATAAATAATATTATATATGGAGGGAATAAAATGAAAAAATTAAGTTTGTTACTAGTATTTATGCTAGTTTTAGTTTCATGTTCAGGAGGAACATTTTCAGTTAATGGGAAGTCTGGTGAAGTATTACCAAAGTTTAATTTACAAAAATTAGATGGAACGAAGGTATCATCAAAAAAAGTTATTGATAAGAAAAAGAAAACATTGATAACTATTGAAGCAGAATGGTGTCCTCATTGTCAAGTAGAAGCACCAGAAATTCAAAGATTCCAAGATGAATTTAAAGATAAGGCAAATATACTTGTAATCTATTCAAATAACAGATCAAGTGAAGCAAAAGTAAAGGAATTTTTAGCAAAAAATGGTTACACATATCCTGCTTATTATGATGCGGATGGAAAAATTACTGAAGGATTCAATGTAGAAGGGTTTCCATTCAATATGATATTAGATGGAGATAAAGTAGTTAAGGTAATTGAGGGAGAATTAACATACGAAGATCTAAAAGAAAATTTATTAAAGTAGAACTCATTGTTTTCACATATTTGGAGGGTTTGAAATGGAAAGATTGAAGATATTAATTGTGGATGATGAGAAAGCAATAACTGATATATGTGCAATGTATCTTGAGCATGAAGGATATGAAGTTTTTATTTCAAATGATGGTAAAGATGCATTAGAGAAAATAAAAAGTAATTCTTTTGATCTGCTAGTATTAGATTTGATGTTACCATATTATACAGGTGAAGAAATAACACAAATTATTAGAAAAACATCAACTGTACCTATAATTATTCTTACAGCAAAGCAAAGCGAGCAAAGTAAAATTGAAGGATTATCTATAGGTGCAGATGATTATATAACAAAACCATTTAGCATGAAAGAACTAGTTGTTAGGGTGAATACATTGCTTAGAAGAGTTAGGGATTACAATAACAACTATGAAAACATGTCAAGATCTTACGACTATGATGACGGAAATCTTAAAATTAATTTTGAAAAAATGGAAGTTTATAAATCTAATAAATTAGTTGTCTTCACGACAAATGAATTTAGAGTTTTACAAATATTAGTTGAGCATAGAGAAAAAGTATTATCTAGAGAGAAAATAATAGAAAAATTATTTGAAGATTTTTATGAAGGCTATGATAGGAATATAGATACGTATATAAAAAATATTAGAAGTAAAATTGAGGAATCTTCGAAAACACCTGAATATGTCATAACTGTTTATGGAACAGGTTATAAGTTTCTGCCTCACATTAATAGCGAATAGATGAGGTGAAATATGAAAATATCAAAGAAAATTGTTTTGAATATTATAGGCTTAATATTGTTAACAAATCTTGTGGCAATATTTATTATTAGTAATAGCACTCCTAAAATTTTTTGGGACTATTTATATAAGGAAAAAAATAAAGAAATTGTAACAATAAAAAATAGTATAATTAAAAATCTTAAGCCAAATAATACTTTTGATCCCAAATACATTGAACATTTACAAAGACATGCTGATGTTCAGAATTTGTTTATAGAAGTTAGAAATAAGAATAAAATAATTTATTCTAGTGGAAAAGATCATATTCAAAATTACAATTTGAATAAATTAGAAAAAACTACTGAGATGACTAAAAATACAGATCAAGCGGAACAAATTGGAAAAAATGGAAAATATGTTGAAAAAGACTTTAAATTATTTGATAATAGAGATATTCTTCTTGAAATAGGGTACTATGAGAATAATACTCTAGAGGAAACAATTGGACTATTTTCAGGAAAAGTAGTTATGCTAACGTTCTTTTCAATATTATTTTCAATAGTGATAGGAATTATAGCAAGTATTTTTGTTTCAAAACAATTATCTAAACCTATTTCTAAATTAAATGATAATGCAAAACTTATGTCTCAAGGCGAATATAGTAATATCAATCTGGTTAAGACAAAAATAACAGAAATTGATGAGTTATCACAGTCCATAATGGATCTTTCAAAGAATATTGAAAATCAGGAAAATATAAGAAGAGATATGGTTCAAAATTTAGCACATGATATAAGAACACCGCTTACAGTGCTAAAATCTCATTTTGAAGCAATATTAGATGGAATCTTAGTGTTAGATAATAAGAATATAAATATTTTGAACTCTGAAATTGAGAGACTTATGAATCTTATAAAAAAACTTGATGATTTGAGTGAATCAACTCTAAAAAATCAAAATAATTTAAAAAAGTTAATGGATATAAAATTATTGAATTTATCTAATGAAACAAAAAACATAATAGATTTATTTTATATTGAAGCGGGTAAATCAAATATAGTTATAAATTACAATATAGAACCAAATATAGAATATAAAATGCAAAAATCAGATTATTCTCAGCTTTTACAAAATCTTATGAGTAATGCAATTAAGTATAATAAGAAGAATGGTAAAGTTAGTATAAACTTGACTCGAAGTGATAAAGATATTATTTTGGAAGTAAGTGACACAGGAATAGGAATTGAAAAAGATAAAATCAAATACATATTTGAGAGATTTTATAGATGTGATACATCCAGATCTAAGGAAGTACAAGGAAATGGGTTAGGATTATCTATTGTAAAAGAATTAATTTCAAATATGGGTGCAACTATTGAGGTAGAGAGCGAATTAAATAGGGGAACAAAGTTTAAAATTTGTTTCAAAGAAAAATAAATGTAAAAAAAGATAGAGGAGAATTATAGGATGAAATTAAGAATACAAAATATAGCTACAATAATTGCGGTCTTATTCACATTTATTTTTGTAAATGTAGAAAGTTTTTCAGCAACAAAAGTCAAAATAGAATATTTTGGAAGGGCAGATTGTAAAAACTGTATTAATCTGAAAAAATATTTAGGAGAATTAGAACAAAAGAGAACAGATTTTGAGGTCCTTGAATATAAAATTGATAAAGATCCAAGTAGTAAGAAGAAATTTGATGAAGTTACAACAAAACTAAAATTAGTTAAAGGAACACCAATAATATATATTGATGATACGATTATTCAAGGATTCAATAGTGCAGATACAACAGGAAAAGAAATAGAAAAATTAATTGATGTGGCTAAAACTAAAGACAAAGTAAATACTCTAGATGAATATGTCGCAAATGGAGATTATTCAAAAATTTCATCTAATGGAAGTGTTTGTACAGGAACATCAAAGTGCTCTATTAGTGGCGAGACACCGCAAAAAGAGTTAATTGTGAATATCCCATTTATAAATAAAACTGTTGACTTATCAAAATACTCATTACCGCTAGTTTCATTTATATTAGGATCGATAGATGGAGTTAATCCATGTGCAATGTGGGTTCTTGTACTTTTCTTAACTGCACTTGTTGCAGTAGGAAATAGAACTAAAATGATACAGGTGGCAGGTTTATTCTTATTAGCGGAAGCAATAATGTATTATATGATTTTAAATGTTTGGTTATATACATGGGATTTTGTGGGATTAGATAAAATTATTACACCCACTGTAGGTATAGTAGGAATTATAGGTGGAATATTCTTTATAAGAAGTTTCGTTGTAAATGGTGATGAATTAGCATGTGAAGTTACTGATTTTGAAAAGAAAGCAAAAATTTCTACAAGAATTCAAGATATAGCAAAAAAACCATTTAATATAATAACAGCATTAGCAATAATCGGTCTAGCATTATCAGTAAACGTAATTGAATTTGCTTGTTCGATAGGAATACCTCAGACATTTACTAAAATTCTTCAAATGAATGATGTAAATTTTATAACAAGACAATTTTATAACTTCTTATATATAATAGGTTATATGTTAGATGACATGTTGGTATTTGGATTGGCATTATTTAGTGTAAATAAACTACATTTGACATCGAGATATGCAAAATGGGCAAATTTATTTGGTGGAATATTAATGGTTCTATTAGGATTAATGTTGATATTCAAACCTACTTGGCTTATATTTTAATAGGTTAAAAAAGGGGGAGTTGAAAAACTTCCTTTTTTTATGATATAATATTAAAAATAAAGGAGGTCAAATGAAAAAAATTATAATAATTATATTGGTGTTATTAACATCAATCATAACATTAGCTGAAAAAGGTAAGGCATCATATTCTGGATCAAAAGGAATGACTGCAGCGCATAAAACATTACCATTTGGAACAAAAGTAAAAGTAACAAATGTAAAGAATGGAAAATCAGTAATAGTAACAATAAACGATAGAGGACCATTTGTAAAAGGAAGAATAATAGATATGAGTAAATCATCATTTGCACAAATTGCAAGTTTAAGTGCAGGGGTAGCGGATGTTGAAATTGAAGTAGTAAAAGAGGACTAATATGAAAATAGGAATTGTAGTAGGAAGGTTTTTGCCTCTTCATTTAGGCCATGTAAACCTTATTCAAAGGGCAAGTGGGTTGGTTGATAGAGTTTATGTTGTAATTTCTCACTCCAATGACAATGATGCTGAAATGATAAATGAGTCTCGTTTTATAAAAGAAATAAACCCTAAAGATAGATTGAGATTTGTAAAACAAACATTTAAGCATCAGAAGAACATCACTTCATTTTTATTTGATGAGAGTAATTGTCCGCCTTATCCAGATGGTTGGAAAGTATGGTCTGATCTTATGAAGCAAGCTATTGAAGAATACGAACCTGGAATTGACTGGGAAAATGAGGTGCTATTCATAAGTAATAGAAAAGAAGATGTATCAAATAATTTGAAATATTTTGGTTCAGAAACAAAATCAATAGATCCAGACTATAAAGAATATAATGTAAATTCGAAAGAAATAAGAAAGAATCCAAGTCGTTATTGGGAATATTTACCTAGGGAAGTCAGGGAGCATTTGATACCAGCAATAACTATTTGTGGAGGAGAAAGTAGCGGTAAGAGTGTTATGATTGATAAACTCGCAAATGTTTTTAGCACGGCATCAGCTTGGGAATACGGACGTGAGTATGTAAGTGAGAAACTTGGTGGAGATGAACAGGCATTGCAGTACTCAGATTATGAGAAAATAGTATTTGGTCATCAAGCAAATGTATTGTATGCTAAAAGAAATGCTAATAAATTTGCATTAATTGATACAGATTATATAACTACACTAGCATTTTGTTTAACATATGAAAAAAAAGATAATCCTATAATTCGAGAATTTATAAAGAATTATACATTTGATTTAACGATATTACTTGAAAACAATGTAACATGGGTAAATGATGGATTAAGAACTTTAGGAGAAACAAATAGACGTAAAGAATTTCAAGAGTTACTGAAAAGGTTATTTGATGAGTATAAAATACCATATATAACAATAAAATCAGATAATTACGAGCGAAGATATTTAGCATGTAAAGAATTGATTGAAGCATATTTAGAGGGAAATAATAATTTACAAGAAATAGCAGATAAATATATTTAACAAAAAAGGGATAATTCTATTGAATTATCCCTTTTGATATATGTAATGCTAATATGATATGAAGTTTGATTTGGGAATAATTCTTTGATTACCACTTCCAATAAATGTTAAGTTAGGATCATATAATTCTTTTATGAACTTCCCTTCAACCAATGTATCAATGTATTCTAAACATTTTGACCGAGAAGTACATTCTTTTATTTCTTCTAATGTGTATCCAGTATAGAGCCAGATATTTTTATTAGTATGTTCTTTTAAATATTTCAATATGAAATACAAATCTTCTGGATTGTATAGAGGATCACCTCCACTAACTGTGATTCCATCGAGAAGATCATTACTATTGATTTCATTTACAATAGATAGAAGAACTTCATCATTAACTAAATCACCTGTTAGAGGATTCCAAGATTTCTTATTATGACAACCGTCACATTGATGACTGCATCCAGAAAAGTAAATAGAGTACCTAAGTCCGGGTCCATCGACTATAGTTTCACTAAATGTATGTAAAATTCGTAACGAAATATTTTTATTGAGTAATTTATTATATACCATGAAAATCCTCCTTTTGTGCTGTTTAGGGATTCTTATTAAATAGAGTGCTTCACTCTATCTTTTTCTTCTGCTTTTTTTGCTGAATTCCAGCTATCCAAATCACCTGTTAAATAACCTGTAATTCTTCGTATTCTTGAAATGTTTTCACTACCACAAATTGGACAATCATCATTTATGATTGACTCAAATCCACAATCTTTACATCTGTCAACAGGATGATTAATAGAACCATATCCAACATTCTGTTTTTTCATCTCATGAACAATCTTTAATATAACACTCACATTTTTCTTTGCTTCACCATCAAGTTCAACATATGTAATATGCCCACCAGGTGTTATTTTATGAAATGGCGCTTCAAGTTTTATTTTTTCAAACATACTAATTTTATTTCTAACATCAATATGAAATGAGTTTGTGTAGTAATCTCTATCTGTAACATTTTCAATTATTCCATATTTATTCTGATCAATCTTAGCAAAACGTCCAGCTAAACTTTCAGCAGGAGTCGCGAGAATAGAAAAATTAAGATGATACTTATCTTTCAAATCAGAAACAACATTATTCATTAGTTGAATGCTTTCATATAATGTTTGATAAGCCAGTTTATTGACACTATGGTCAGAACTAAATAACGCATACATTGCATTCGATCCACCAACAAAACCAATCCCTAGTGTACCAGAATTCAATGCATCACCAACTTCATCAGTAGAAGCAAGAGATCCCAAGCCATTCCATAAATTATTTGTAGACATAAATGGAAATTGCATTGCATATGCAGTTTTTTGAAAATTATATCTCTCTAGTAATTGTTCTCCAACTAAATTAGTTTTCTCAATTAACATATTTTGGAATGTTGCAACTAACTTATCAATAGTTTCAGTAGAATTAATATCAAATTTCCCTTGAAGTTCTGAGGTAACATGTTGTTTAGCAATAATTGCTAACTGTGGGAGATTGATACTTGTGAATGACAAGTTACCTCTTCCAAGACTTGTTTTATCACCATTAATATTCTCAAAAACACGCGTTCTACAGCCCATAGTTGCAACTTCATATTTATATCTGTTTCTATCGTTAATGTCCCAAAGCTCGTGATGATTAAATGGTGAATCGAGGAATACAAAATTAGGAAATAAACGTTTACTGCTAGTCTCACAAGCCAGTAGCAAAAGGTCAAAGTTACGATTATCAAATTTAATTTCACCATTCATAGCACTTTGAAAGTTATTCATAGCATTTGTATAATCAGTCTCTGAAAAATTAAGTCCCTCTTTTACTTTAAATATTTGGATTGGAAAAATAGGTGTTTCATTCTTTCCTAATCCTTCAGAAGTGACTTTGAGAAGTTCTCGAATAACCATTCTTCCTTCTTCAGATGTATCTGTCCCATAGTTTATTGATGAAAATACAACTTGATTTCCACCACGTGAATGCATTGTATTAAGATTGTGAATAAATCCCTCGAGTGCTTGATGTGTCTCTAATTGTGTATCTTCATAAGCGATTTTCAAAAGATGCTCAATCGTATCATTTTCTATTTTTAAAAATGAAGAAAGATTATTTATCGTTTCATTTGTTTCAATGATGCTATTAATATTAGTATTTACATATGATTTTATATCATTATTAGCAGATCTAGCGTAGTCTTTTGAAAGATAGCTAAGCAGTCTGTATCTAAAATGTCTTCTAAATGATTTTAAGACACCTTTTGCCATGTAGAAATCAAACGCAGGTATTGACTGCCCACCGTGTTGTTCATTTTGATTTGTTTGAAAGATTATAGTTGCTAGTGTTGCATAAGTTGATATACTCTTAGGTTCTCTTATAAATCCATGTTTTGTAGTAAATCCATTTTCAAAAAGATCTTCTAGATCATACTGTAAACATGTTGTAGTCTTGCTGGGATAGAAATCAAGATCATGGATGTGAATTTCTCCATTTTGATGTGCTTGTTTGAATTTTGGAGAGATTAGGTATTCTAGAGCATAAAGCTTCGTCATCTCACTTGCACACTTCATCATCTGACCTGCTGGTGTAAATGCAGACATATTAGCATTTTCATTGCTAATATCATTTCTTTCAATATTTATTATACTTTCCATAATTTGTTTAAAATTCTTCTCTGATAACATAGCTCCTCCACAACATCTTGTATTATTTACTAAAGTATACCACAACATTTTGTATAAAACAAGAACAGAATTACATTTAAAGAATTAGAAGAGGATTCGTGCAATAGTCTGTAGAAATCATGATTGACATATCTCTATGAAACATATATAATAATAAATATAAAAATATATTTGATAAATAATTTTTAGAATACAAGCCATATAAGCCTGTAATAAGGTCAGGTGTTTCTACGACTAACCGTAAATTAGTCTCTATGGGTGATAGGTTGTTTTTAACTTACACTCATTTTTGTGTAAGTTTTTTTATTATCAAAAAGCATTTAATGAAAGGAAGTTATATGAAGGAAAAAGTGATAATTGTTGATTTTGGGTCGCAATACAGCCAACTTATAGCAAGACGTATAAGAGAGATGGAAGTTTATTGTGAAATAACACATGAAATAGATGTGGATGCAATAAAATCTGGTAGAGAGAAAGTAAAAGGGATCATATTTTCTGGAGGACCAGCTTCTGTTTATGAAGAAGGAGCACCGACAGTTAATAAAGAGGTATTCGAACTAGGACTACCAATACTTGGGATATGTTACGGAATGCAACTTATAACACATCTAAATGGTGGTAAAGTTGAAAAAGCAGAATCAAGAGAGTTTGGTAAAGCAATATTAGAAGTCCTAGAACCACAAAATGATTTGTTAGTTAATGTAAAGGAAAAATCACAAGTATGGATGAGTCACGGTGATCATGTAACTGAATTACCAAAAGATTTCACTGTTATTGCAAAGACAGATTCTTCGATAGCTGCAATTACTAATAACAAAGGTGTCTATGCATTACAATTTCATCCAGAAGTTGTTCATTCTGAAGAAGGTGCAAAACTAATAGAAAACTTTTTGTTTAATGTATGTAAATGTGAGAAAAATTGGAAAATAAAGAGTTTTATAGAAGAAAAAACAAAACAAATAAAAGAAACTGTTGGAAACGAACATGTAATATTGGGATTATCAGGTGGAGTAGATTCATCAGTTGCTGCAGTTTTAATAAATAATGCAATACATAAGCAATTAACGTGTGTATTTGTAGATACTGGTTTACTTAGAAAAGACGAAGGTAAAAAAGTGTTAGATTACTATAAAGAGCATTTTGATCTAAACATCATATTTGTTGATGCTAAAGATAGATTTCTTAATAAATTAAAAGGTGTAGATGAGCCAGAAGCTAAAAGAAAGATTATAGGAAACGAGTTTATTGAAGTATTTAGTGAGGAAACGAGAAAACTTAAAGGAGAAGGTGCGAAATTCTTAGCGCAGGGAACAATTTATCCTGATGTAATAGAATCTCAATCTGTTAAAGGACCTTCGCATACAATTAAATCACACCATAATGTAGGTGGGCTACCAGAAGATTTAGCATTTGAGTTACTAGAGCCATTAAAAGAGCTATTTAAGGACGAGGTTAGACGTGTTGGCGGAGAATTAGGGCTACCTGAATTCGTGATCAATAGACACCCGTTTCCGGGTCCAGGATTAGGGATAAGAGTAATAGGTGAAGTGGATGCAGAGAAAGTGAAGATATTACAAGAAGCAGATGACATATTTATCAATGAATTAATAGATCAAGGATTCTATGGTAAAGTAAATCAAGCATTTGTTGCATTATTACCTGTTAAATCAGTTGGTGTAATGGGAGACCAAAGAACGTATGAATACACAGCGGTTGTAAGATCAGTTGATACGATAGACTTTATGACTGCAACATGGTCTAAGTTACCTTATGAGTTCCTAGAAACAGTTTCAAATAAAATAATAAATAAAGTAAATGGTATAAATAGAGTGGTATATGATATTTCATCTAAGCCACCTGCAACAATTGAGTGGGAATAAGTCCCGAGAGTCTTGAAAGGTGCTTAAACACTCATCATTCTTGAGGTGCCAGTGGTTAGTGATACTGTTTTGATACTATGAAAAAGTGGCTAACCACTGGGTCAAAAAATGAATAATGAATGTAAAAGACTAGCTGATTTTAAGGTCAACTAATCTTTTTTCTTGTTTTCCATTTTGATGGAGATACCTTTTTTATCTGAGAGAAGTATCTTGTTTTGCATTTGCCTTAGCTTGAAAAGCTGAGTACTTTCTTCACTCCATTGTTCTATGGGTAAGCCATCAATGGTATCGCCTTCTTTAGCACTTGCCTTGGCTTTTGAAATAATATCTTTGAGGTCAGCCCATTCGCTTAATAGTCGGTTAAGTCTGAAGTCATCAAAACGAAGAGCAACCTCCCCAGAACGATAGGTGCCATCTTCTCCACGCTCACCGGTAAGTTCAACCGTGCTATGCTCATCTAAGAGAAATAACAGTGCTGCTACATCACCGACAGTCTCAATATCAAAGTCATAAAAAACACTCACGTTGATACCCAGACCATTTGCGATTTTTATTAACTGGTCTTGTTTTGGATTTCTGATTCCTAATTCGTATTTTCGAATTGTTGCACTATAAATTCCTGAGAGTTCTCCAAGCTGATCTTGGGTCAAACCTCGGAGCTCACGATATAAACGAATCTTTTCGCCAATTTCCATGTTCACACCTCCTTTTGACCAGGATAACACATGAAACAGAAAAAAGGAACAAAAACATTCACAAATAGGACTTGACACAAGCACAAAAGTGACTTACTATATGAATAGTCACAAATGTGAATGTAACCACCTATATTTTTTAATTAACGACAGTCACAAAAGTGAACTTAACTGGTTATGTAAACTAAAATATGGAAAATGATTCCAAAAAGTATATTTTGTAAAATATTCTAAGTTTTTTAATCAATTAACAGGAACATTAGTACTTTGTAGGATATTAAATAACTACAAAAAGACAACTATGTAATAGTTGTTAGTAAAGTATGGTTCATTATGTTAGGTGACAAGATTTTTTATTGAATAATCTAGAGCAAGTGACCATTTGACAGGAGCTACTAAATTATCAACAATTGATCTGTTACTAATAAAATTGAGTGAATTAACTAGTTTATTAGATCTTTTACGAAGGTAATTGTAGTAAAACATCCAAAGTTGAAATGATAATCTAGATCCTTTAATGGTTCCAAATCCAGTAGTAACACGGTAGCTTTCTTTAAAAGTACGATTTAGTCGTTCTATTAATTGTTTAGCTTTTCGAGTATTTGAATCTTCACCGTTTTGAACTTCAATACCTTTAACAGAAGTATGCTTAAAAGTGACAGGGAATTGAGTAAAAACATATTGAAGAGCTAAAGGGTAAGCAGTATAAGCGTCAGATGCAAAATGAATAGTACTAGGAATAACGTCATATTGCTTAATTGCTTTTACAATAGCTGTAACACAAGCAGTAGTATCTCTTTTATCGGATATGTGAGAGGCAACAACAGAACCGCTAATGACATCCATAATTATCCAAACATAATGTTTTTTACCATTGACCTTTATGTAAGTTTCGTCAGCAACAAGCTGATCAGAGGGATTAGTTTTAGTATTTTCATTTATTAATGAAATCAAATGAGCAGCAGCAGTACAGTAATTAGCTACTTGTGTGTGAGAAATACTTATGTTAAATAAATCAAGCATAGCAATAGCTGTTGTTCTATTAGAGAGTTTAAGATTTACTTTAAGAGTAATGATTTTAGAAAATATATCCATGTTGAACTTTCTAAATCTTAAACTAAAGGCATCAATTTTAGTAGAGTCTTCAATAACTTTAAAGACATCATCAATTTCTAAATTTATGTGTCTATAGATGTATGAAATTTTATCTCGATGATGTTTCACATCTTTTAGAGCATCTAATCTATGAGAACAAGACTTGTTCTTGCAAACATATACATCAAAATGAGATCTTTTAACTCTGTGAGAAAGAGAGTGATTACAATAAGGACATTTAAAAACAGTGTTTTTTTTCTTGAAAGTATGAGGTTTAATGTAACTAAAATGATAGTTACAGCACTTACATAATTTTTGAGTTTTAGTGTGAATAGCATGAAATTTAGCAGGAGAT
>ERZ650306.676-NODE-676-length-20874-cov-19.068015_pt1 | contig 20874 bp, 18 predicted proteins | sample MGYA00376242_ERZ650306 | MGnify/ENA primary metagenome ERZ650306 (study PRJEB26733, sample SAMN07839244) | wastewater metagenome | biome: urban; feature: wastewater treatment plant; material: waste water | place: USA: North Carolina | collected 2016-03-31 ... | reverse complement strand
CGAAGACACTCTTTCCCTACACGACGCTCTTCCGATCTCGGCTGGCCGCTGGCGATCAGTGCTTGCAGTTCTGTGGCGGCAATCAGGGTCGTGTAGGTCATGGGTGAATGCTCCTGGAGGCGCACATCGGCGCGCGGTGGGCGAGAGCACGGGTGAGTGCAAAAAACGTATTTTGTGCCGTGCGCATGCCGCTGGGTGTATCAGTGTTCTTCCGCGGGGGTGTCGGGTGCGGCGCGGGCGCGCAGCACAGTGGCCACAATGCCGCTGCCCACGATCAGCACCATACCCAGCCATCCAATCGGGGGGATCTGATCGTTAAACAACACCACGCTGTAGATGGCAGCGAACACAATGCCCGAGTACTGCAAATTGGCCACCACCAGCGTGCCGCGCGAGGTTTTGGCTCTGGAGTAAGCGCGCGTCATGCACAGCTGCCCTGCAGCCGCCAAAACGCCGATAGGCAGCAACCACAGTGCGGGCCAGCCCGGCCAGGCCGACGTGCCAGTGAAGACCATGGCCACGCCCCCCGCCACAGCAGAGCCCACGGCAAAGTAAAACACGGTACGTGATTCAGGCTCGCCCAATCGCGAAAGCGCCACCACCTGCATGTAGGCAAACGCGGCCGTCATGCCCGACAGCAGACCCACCAGGCCCGCGAACGCCTGGTTCTGGTCCAGGCTGGGGCGCAGCATGAGCACCACGCCCACGAACCCCGTCAGCACCGTGAGGACCAATGAGCCCTGAAATGCCGGGCGCGGGGTGGCGGCAGTGGGGCGCCAGGCCATCAACGCGCCGCCCACCAGGAAGGCGGCAATCCACACGCTGCTCATGTAGTTGAGCGTCATGGCGGTGGCCAGGGGGAGTTTGCCGATGGCATAGAACCAGGCGCCCAGAGAGGCCACCCCCACCAGGCTGCGCCAGGCATGCATGCCGGGGTAGCGGGTTGCCAGGGTGATTTGTTGGGACCGCGCCAGCATCCACAGGATGGCGATGCCAATGAGGCCGCGGTAGAAGACCAGTTCTGCTGCGTTGAAGTGGGCCGAAGCCATCTTCACGCACACCCCCATGCTGGCAAATATGAAGGCGGCCAACACCATCCAGAGTGCTTGCATGGAACGTGGAACCTGGTCAGAGAGTTGAAATAAAAATAGCCGCCAAGGCTGGAGTTTCCAGCGCTGGCAGCTATTCTAATGAGAGCGGCGAGGGCACGTCCGCGTTACTGGCGGTGGTTTACCGCCGTATTTGGACGATTGGCTCTTGGCCGCAGATTGGTGACGCGCCGGGTGGCCTCAGCGTTGAGGCACCGCGCTGCCCATGGTCTGGCGGTACCACTCGTGAAAGTGCAGCATGCCGTCTTCCATGGGGCTCTGGTAGGGGCCGACTTCGTTGTCGCCGCGTTCCAGCAAGGCCTTGCGGCCCGCGTCCATGCGTTCGCCGATCTCGTCGTCTTCGATGCAGGTTTCCATGTAGGCGGCCTTTTGCGCCTCCACGAATTCGCGCTCGAAGGCTGCGATTTCTTCGGGGTAGTAGAACTCCACCATGTTCAGCGTCTTGGTCGGGCTGATGGGGTGCAGCGTCGAGACCGTGAGCACGTGCGGATACCACTCCACCATGATGTGCGGGTACAGCGTGAGCCAGATGGCTCCGTGCTTTGGTGGCACGCCGTTACGGTACGCCAGCAGGGCTTCATGCCAGCGTTCGTACACGGGGCTGCCGGCCTTGCCCAGGCGGTTGGCCACGCCCACGGTTTGCACCGAATAGTTCTTGCCGAACTCCCAGCGCAGGTCGTCGCAGGTCACAAAGCTGCCCAGACCTGGGTGGAAGGGGCCGACGTGGTAGTCCTCCAGATAGACCTCGATGAAGGTCTTCCAGTTGTAGTTGCACTCGTGCAGTTCGACATGGTCGAGCACATAGCCGTCAAAGCTCAAATCGGCCTTGGGACCCATTTGCGCCAGGTCTGCCGCCACGTCGTAGCCGTTGTCTTCAAACAGCAGGCCGTTCCACTCGCGCAACTTGTAGTTGTTCAGGTTCAGGCAGGGGTCGTGCGCAAAGTGCGGCGCGCCCAGCAATTCGCCCTTGGGGCTGTAAGTCCAGCGGTGCAGCGGGCACACGATGTTGCCGCCCGCGCTGCCTTTTTGCTGCGTTTGCAGCGAGCCTTTGCCCTTGAGCATCACGGCCTGGCGGTGGCGGCACACGTTGGAGATGAGCTCCACCCCGCCCTGGGCGTTGCGCACCAAGGCACGGCCCTCGCCCTCTTGGGGCAATGCGTAGTAATCGCCCGCGTTGGGCACAGAAAGTTGGTGCCCCACGTAGCGGGGCCCGCGCTGGAAGATGGTCTCCAGCTCGCGCTGGAACAGCGCATCGTCAAAATAGCTCGAAACTGGTAGTTGGCTCGCGGCCTGCTGCAGTTGAAGACTTAAATCAGACATGGGTGACCTGACCTAAAGACTCCCCACAGGGAGAAAGTGCGGGAGGTGCGCAAATGCGCATCTGGAAAAAAGAAACCGGCTAGGGTAGGTAGCCGGCTCGACGAGAATGGGATTATAGACGGTGGGGTTATTCCCGCGCACCCCTTGCGTGTATTGGTGCCGCGGGCTTGACCCAGAGCAGGGTTTGCGCAAGTTCTTCACCGCCTGCTGAAAAGCTCTTGGCACTCGCAAACGTGTCCCAAAGGCAAAGCTCTGTGGATGCTGCGCCTAAAATCCCCGGTTTTACCCGCGCCAGCCGCCCACTGCCCATGCCCAAGGCTTCTCCCAAGACCGATCTGCCCAACGAACCCGCCAGCTATGAGCTGGCGCTGGAAGAATTGGAGCAACTGGTTGGCCGCATCGAATCCGGCCAGATGCCCTTAGACCAGATGCTGGCGGGCTACCAGCGGGGCGCTGCCTTGCTGGCGTTTTGCCGCAAGCGGCTCGATGCTGTGCAAGACCAGATCAAGGTATTGGACGAAGGCAGTCTGCAAGCGTGGGGGCAAGAATGAGCGCCGCCATGACTCCTGCATCTCTGGCCGCTTGGGATTTGAACGGGTGGAGCAAGCACCACCTGGGCCGTGTGGAAGACGCGCTGTCCCGCTGGGTGGGCATTGAGGCCCCGGCAGGTCTGGGCGATGCCATGCGCTACGCAGTTCTGGATGGTGGCAAGCGCCTGCGCCCCTTGCTCGTGCTGGCGGCTTACGAGGCGGCCCTCAGCGCCCAATCGACCGCATTGGATGTGACGCAGCGCAGCGGTGCTGATGAAGCCGCTCTGCGCGCGGCGTGCGCTGTGGAACTGATTCACGCGTATTCGCTGGTGCACGACGACATGCCGTGCATGGACAACGATGTGCTGCGCCGTGGCAAACCCACCGTGCACGTGCAGTTTGGCGAGGCCCAGGCTTTGCTGGCTGGCGATGCGTTGCAGGCGTTCGCTTTCGAGCTGCTGACCCCCGACGATGAACGGATTTCAGCCGCTGTGCAGGCCCATCTGTGCCGCCAACTGGCCCATGCCGCGGGCTCGGCCGGCATGGCCGGAGGGCAGGCGATTGATTTGGCAAGCGTCGGCTTGTCACTCACCGAAGACCAATTGCGCCAGATGCACCGCCTCAAAACCGGTGCGCTGCTCGAAGGCAGCGTGATGATGGGCGCGACCTGTGCAGGGGCTCAGGCCACAGCCCGTGCCGCTCTGCAAAGTTATGGCGCGGCGGTGGGCCTGGCCTTCCAGGTGGTGGATGACATCCTGGACGTCACGGCAGACTCGGTCACGCTGGGCAAAACCGCGGGCAAAGACGCTGCCAGCGACAAGCCGACCTATGTGTCGCTGCTGGGGCTGGAGCGCGCTCAGCAGTACGCTTCGCAGTTGCTTGAACAAGCCCATGCGGCCTTGGCCGATAGTGGCCTGCCTGACGTGCGCGCCCTGGCGGCTTTGGCCGACATGGTGGTGCGCAGATCGCACTGACTTTTCATCGGGACTGCCTTGCCAGTTGCGTTCAGATTGATGTTTAAATCAGCCGCTAGCGCTTGATATATAAGCGCTGGCAGCTATTAAAAGAATAGTAAATGGCCACGACTTCCTACCCCCTGCTGCAAACCATCAACGATCCGGCAGACGTGCGCAAACTGTCCCGGGCAGACCTCAAGGTGCTGGCCACCGAGCTGCGTGGTTTTGTACTGGAGAGCGTCTCTCAAACCGGCGGGCACCTCAGCTCCAACCTGGGAACGGTGGAGCTGACCGTGGCCTTGCACCATGTGTTCAACACCCCGGAAGACCGCCTGGTGTGGGACGTGGGCCACCAGACCTATCCCCACAAGATCCTCACCGGCCGCCGTGACCGCATGCACACGTTGCGCCAGCTGGGCGGTATCTCTGGTTTTCCGCAGCGGGCTGAGAGCCCGTACGACACCTTTGGCACGGCGCACTCCAGCACCAGCATTTCTGCGGCGCTGGGCATGGCCATGGCGGCCAAGCGCAAGGGGGAAGATCGTTACGCAGTGGCCATCATTGGCGATGGCGCCATGACTGCAGGCATGGCCTTTGAAGCCCTGAACAACGGTGGCGTGACCGATGCGAACCTGCTGGTCATCCTGAACGACAACGACATGAGCATCAGCCCACCCGTGGGTGCGCTCAACCGCTACCTGGCCCAGCTCATGAGCGGCCAGTTCTACGCGGCTGCCAAGAATGTGGGCAAGACCGTGCTGCGGCCGGTTCCGCCGCTGCTGGAGCTGGCCAAGCGCTTTGAACAGCAGGCCAAGGGCATGGTGGTGCCAGCCACGCTGTTTGAAAAGTTCGGCTTCAACTACATCGGCCCCATTGACGGGCACGACCTGGACTCGCTGATCCCCACGCTGGAGAACATCAAGGGCCTCAAGGGCCCGCAGTTCCTGCACGTCGTCACCAAAAAAGGGCAGGGCTACAAGCTGGCCGAGGCAGACCCGGTGGCTTACCACGGCCCTGGCAAGTTCGACCCGGCCGTGGGCCTGGTCAAAAGCACGGCTGCACCCAAGCAAACCTTCACCCAGGTGTTTGGTCAATGGTTGTGCGACATGGCTGCGCAAGATGGCCGACTGGTGGGCATCACGCCCGCGATGCGCGAAGGCTCGGGCATGGTGGAGTTTGAAAAGCGCTTCCCTGACCGGTACTACGACGTCGGCATCGCCGAGCAGCATGCAGTGACGTTTGCCGCCGGTATGGCGTGTGAAGGCGTGAAGCCGGTCGTGGCGATCTACTCCACCTTCCTGCAGCGTGCGTACGATCAGTTGATCCACGACGTGGCCCTGCAAAACCTGCCCGTCGTATTCGCACTGGACCGCGCGGGGCTGGTGGGCGCTGATGGCGCGACGCACGCGGGTGCGTACGACATTCCATTTGTGCGCTGCATTCCCAACATGAGCATGGCTTGCCCTGCGGATGAGCGCGAGTGCCGCCAGCTGCTCAGCACGGCTTTTGAACAAGACCACCCGGTTGCCGTGCGTTACCCGCGCGGCAGCGGCGCCGGTGTGGCCCCCCTGGCTTCGCTCGAAGGCTTGCCCTTCGGCAAGGGGGAGATCCGCCGTGAACGCCTGGCAACGGATGACCTTGCCGCGCCGCGTGTGGCCATCCTGGCCTTCGGCACCTTGTTGTACCCCGCACTGCAGGCGGCTGAATCGTTGAACGCCACCGTTGTCAACATGCGCTGGGCCAAGCCGCTCGACGTGGATCTGCTGCTGAAGGTCGCTTCTCAGCACGATGCACTGGTGACCGTGGAAGAGGGCGCCATCATGGGCGGTGCGGGCAGCGCCGTCACGGAAGCCTTGAATGTCGCGGGCATTACCTTGCCAGTACTGCAGCTCGGTTTGCCAGATGTGTTCATTGAGCACGGCGACCCCGCGAAGCTCCTGGCCCTGCAGGGCTTGGACGCTAATGGCATCAAACAGGCCATCGCCAAGCGGTTCTTCACAACGGCAGAGGGCTGACTGCCCGCTGCGGACATTGCTCCGCACATCAGCATGTGCAGCGCTCCACGTGGCCAACTTGGTCTTGCTGCAGGGGGCGGCTCAAAGTTCTGCATCACCGCGCTCTGATTTGCGCACCGGCACCTTCTACCTCCACTCGGTAGGGTGGAATGCTGCGCGCGTGCGAAACAAGCTTGCAAAACCCTGAAAGGCAGCCGAGACATCGGGGTTTTCGCGGGATAACCCGCAAAGTTCGCCGCCCGCAAGTTTTTACAATGCAGATTCAATTCGCACGTACTGGTCAGTGCTTGTTCCAAGCCCCGGCCGTCGAGCGGTGTGGTCATCACTCAGGAAAGATTTACATGGATCGTCGTTCCATCATCAAACAGGCCGGTATTGCCGGTGTGCTCGCCGCAGGTATTGCCCCAGCCGTTCACGCCCAGGCCACCGTGCGTTGGCGCCTTGCTTCCAGCTTCCCCAAGTCGCTGGACACCATTTTCGGTAGCGCCGAAATGTTTGCGAAAACGGTACGCGCTCTGTCCGGCGGCAAGTTCGAAGTGTCGGTGCATGCAGCCGGTGAATTGATGCCGGCCTTCGGCGTGGTGGACGCGCTGCAGAGCAGCACGATCGAGATGGCGCAGACCGCCCCGTACTACTACACCGGCAAGAACTCCATCTTCGCCTTTGGCTGCGCCGTGCCTTTCGGCCTGACAGCCCGCCAGATGGATGCCTGGATGGACCATGGCAATGGCCGCAAGTTGATGGACGCGTTCTACGCCAACTACAACATCAAGAGCCGCAGCGCTGGCAACACCGGCACCCAAATGGGTGGCTGGTACCGCAAAGAAATCAAGACCGTGGCCGACCTCAAGGGCCTGAAGTTCCGCATGGGTGGTGGGCTGTTTGGCGAAGCCATGCAAAAGCTGGGTGTGGTGCCGCAAAACATGCCTGCGGGTGACGTGTACCAGGCCCTGGAAAAGGGCACGCTGGACGCCACCGAGTTCGTCGGTCCTTACGACGATGAAAAGCTGGGCTTCAACAAGGTGGCACCGTTCTATTACTACCCCGGCTGGTGGGAAGGTGGCGCTGAACTGGAGTTCTTCATCAACGCCAAGGCTTACGCCGCGTTGCCCGCTGAGTTCCAGGCCATCGTCGATGCCGCCACCACCGTGGCTGCCCGCGACATGACTGCCAAGTACGACGCCTTCAACCCCATCGCTCTCAAGCGCCTGGTGGCCGCGAAGACCCAGCTCAAGGCCTTCCCCAAGGAGATCATGGACGCTGGCTACAAGGCCTCGATGGAAGTCTTTGCCGAGCACGAAGCCAAGTCGCCCGAGTTCAAAACCATCCACCAGGACATGCGCGCCTTCCAGCGTGACCAACTGCTGTGGGCTCGTTACTCCGAGCTGCGTTTTGACAATTACATGACCGGCGTGAAGCTGTAAATGTGTTGTCTGGGGCTGTTTTGGCAGACCCGGTTTTATTTTTCGATCCGGTAGCCTGGGCTGCACACCCTGCAGCACAGATGCCGGTTTTTTTTGGGCCCGTCATGTGCCAAAAGCGCATGTGTATAGAAGGAAAATCACCATGGATCGTCGTTCCCTGATCAAAAAGACCGGTATCGCCGGTGTGCTCGCTGCCGGCATTGCTCCAGCCGTGCATGCCCAAGCCACCGTTCGCTGGCGCCTGGCATCCAGCTTCCCCAAGTCGCTGGACACCATCTATGGCTCTGCGGATGTGTTTTCCAAGGCCGTCAAGGAAATGTCGGGCGGCAAGTTCGAAGTGTCCGTGCATGCCGCAGGCGAACTGATGCCCGCGTTTGGCGTGGTCGATGGCGTTCAAAACGGTACGGTCGAAATCGCTCACACAGCTCCGTACTATTTCTTCGGCAAGAACGAAGCGTTTGCCATTGGTGGTGCGATTCCTTTCGGCATGAACTCCCGCCAGCTCACAGCCTGGATGGTCGATGGCAACGGTACCAAGCTGATGCGCGAGTTTTATGCTCAGTACAACATCGTGAACTTCCTGGGTGGCAACACCGGCGCGCAGATGGGCGGCTGGTTCCGCAAGGAAGTGAAGTCGCCTGAAGACATCAAGGGCCTGAAGTTCCGCGTGGGTGGCTTTGCTGGCAAGGTGATCGAGCGCATGGGTGGCGTGCCACAGAACATTCCTGGCGGCGAAATCTACCAAGGCCTGGAAAAAGGCACCATCGACGCCGCAGAGTGGATCGGCCCATACGACGATCTGAAGCTGGGCTTCAACAAGGTGGCTCCGTTCTACTACTACCCAGGCTGGTGGGAAGGTAGCCTGAATCTGGAGTTCTACGTGAACCAGAAGGCTCTGGAAAGCCTGTCTGCCGAGAACCGCGCAATTGTGCGTGCTGCTGCGCACGAAGCCCACGTCACCACGCAGGCCCGCTACGACTCTCGCAACCCCGGCGCCCTCAAGCAACTGGTGGCCGCCAAGACCAAGGTCGTGCCCTTCCCGCAAACGGTGCTGGACGCTTCGTTCAAAGCCACCATGGGTCTGTATGCCGACCTCGACAAGAGCAACCCAGACTGGAAGAAGATTTACGCTGACTACCGCAATTTCCAGCGCGATCAGATCCTCTGGTTCCGCTTTGCAGAGTCGCGTTTCGACAGCTTCATGTCGTCGCAAAAGCTCTGATTGCAAACGGGTGGTCTAGCGCCACTCCGGGCATGCAAAACCCCGCCAAAGCTTTGGGCTTTGGCGGGGTTTTTTTGTGGGTGCGTGCTGTAGAGGGGCCTGCGACCTCGATGAAGAGAGAGGTGCGAAACGTCCTGATCCTTGAGTGGCCGGCGAGGTTGTATAGCCCCTCAACATAACCCTCTGCGTATGCCGTCCTAGAGTGGGCCAGGGAAGGCATTCAGGGGTGCGTATCCCAGACACAGGCGCTGCCAGGCGTCCCATGCCTCTTGCAGTGATGTCTCGGCCTTGGTGGTCGCGCTCCATTCATATGCCAGTGCTGCCGCGTTTGCTCCGTAACCATGAATGGCGGTGAATGTGCGCTGGCGATATGGGTAGTCGCTGGCGTTGCATCGACGATGTGAACTGATGTAGCTCGCACCCCCCAAAAGAAAACCCGCCAGTGGCAACACTGGCGGGTTTTCAAATTGAGCATGATGGCAAGACCCTTGCAGGCCTTGCCATGGTCATCAGTTCTTCTTCTCAGCGTCCTGCGACAGAGATTCCTGCATGGCCTTCAGAGGATCATCTTCGGCTGCTGGGGCCTCTGATCCGGGCATGCCAGCCGTGGGATCAGCCTGCTCCATGGGTGCTGGCATGTTGGCTTCCATTTCGAGGCGAACCTTGTCCAGGTCATACACCTCGGCCTTGTCCAGCCCGCTCGAAACAATGCCAGGGAAGGTAATCACCAGGGCCACCATCAGGATCTGGATGCACAGGAAGGGAATGGCGCCCCAGTAAATCTGGGTCGTAGTCACGGGCGCAATCATCTTCTTGGTGACCTTGTCCATGTATTCCTTGGCTGGAGCCACGCTGCGCAGATAGAACAGCGCGAAGCCGAAGGGAGGGTGCATGAACGATGTCTGCATGTTGATGGCCAGCAGCACACCGAACCAGATCAGGTCGATGCCCAGTTTGTCGGCCACGGGGGCGAGCAGAGGCACCACGATGAACGAGAGTTCAAAGAAGTCCAGGAAGAACGCCAGGAAGAACACCATGATGTTCACGACGATCAGGAAGCCCAGCTGGCCGCCTGGCAGGCCCGACAGCAGATGTTCCACCCACAGCGGGCCATCCACGCCCTGGAAGGTCAGGCCGAAGATGGTGGCGCCCACCAGAATGAACACCACGAAGCACGACAGTTTGGTGGTGGTATTGAGGGCTTGCGTCAGCAGGCTCATCGACAGACGACCACGAATGACGGCCATGACGATGGCACCCAGCGCACCCATCGCACCGCCTTCGGTAGGTGTTGCCACACCCAGGAAGATCGTGCCCAGCACCAGGAAGATCAGCAGCAGGGGGGGAATCAGCACGAAGGTCACTCGTTCAGCCGCACGCGACAGCAGCCCCAGGCGAGTGATCTTGTTGAAGCTGGCGGCAACGAAAGCCAGTGCCACGCCGAAGCACATGGACACCACGATGGTTTCGTCCAGAGCGACCTTGTCTACGGCTTCGCCCGACCACCATGTGTGCAGTGCAGGCATGTTCTTGGCGACATAGATGGAGGCTGCCGTGCAGATGGCAGTCAACACCAGCAGCGATGGAACACCGCTCTTGCCGTTGTCTTCGCGCAGCGTACGTGCCTCAGGGGGCAGTGCAGGCACCCACTGGGGTTTGATCACTGCCAGCAAGATGACGTACAGGGCGTAGAAGCCGGTGAGCATCAGACCAGGCAGGAAGGCGCCCTTGTACATGTCACCCACGCTGCGACCCAGCTGGTCGGCAATGATGATGAGCACCAGCGATGGGGGAATGATCTGTGCCAGAGTGCCAGAGGCGGCAATCACACCGGCCGCCAGCCGTCGGTCATAGCCATACCGCAGCATGATGGGCAACGAGATCAGACCCATAGAAATCACCGAGGCGGCCACCACGCCGGTGGTTGCAGCGAGCAGGGCACCCACAAAAATTACGGCCAGAGCCAGGCCGCCACGGATGGGGCCGAAGAGCTGACCAATGGTGTCCAGCAAGTCTTCGGCCATGCCGCTTCGCTCAAGAATCAATCCCATGAGCGTAAAGAACGGAATGGCCAGCAGCGTGTCGTTCTGCATGATGCCGTAGATACGCAGCGGCAAGGCCTGCAGCAGCGCCTCGGGCAATACGTTCAGCTCGATGCCGATGAAGGCGAAGAACAGGCCGCAAGCTCCCAGGCTGAAGGCGACCGGAAAGCCGACCAGCAAGAAGCAGATGAGCCCCGCAAACATGATGGGGGCGAGGTTATGGGCAATAAATTCCATGGTGTGTGTCTCCCGCTCTTAGGCTTTGGCCTTGTTGCTGCCGTTGCCCTTGGCTGCCTCGGCCAGCTTGCGGATGGATTCGGCCAGTTCTTCTTCTGCCGTCTTTTCTGCTTTCTTGGCAGTGGGGTCTTCGATCAAGCCTTTCAGGAACGCCAGGCGCTTGATCAGTTCAGAAACGCCCTGCAGCCACAGCAAGCCGAAGCCCAGAGGCATCATCAGATATACGGGCCAGCGGATCAGGCCGCCGGCGTTGCTGGACATTTCGCCCGACACAAAAGCGCGGGTGAAGAAGGGAATGCCGTACCACAGCACGGCCATGCACATGGGCGTGAGGAAGACGATGTAGCCAAACACGTCGATCCAGATCTGGGTGCGCTTGGAAAAGCGGCTGGAAACCACGTCCACTTTCACGTGCTCGCCCTGCAGCAGCGTGTAGCCAGCAGCCAGCAGGAACGATGCAGCGAACAGGTACCACTGCACTTCCAGAAAACCGTTGGAACTGACGTTGAACACTTTGCGAACCACTGCGTTCACACCGCTGATGAAGGTGGAACCGAGGATCAGCCAGATCACGTATTTACCGACTTGGGTGTTAAGCCAGTCGATCCCTCTTGATAACTTCAATAGAGCCTGCATGGTGTCTCCAATAAAAAGGCTTTGCCTACAACGCGCGGTCCGCGGCAGCTGATAGCCAGCGCGGAGCCCGAACTTTTTGCACGGCGCGATTCTACGGAGCACTGTAGGCCGAGTCTGACAGCAGCGTGACGGTGTTATCCCTTTGTCAGCTTTGATTTTGAAGCTATCAAAAGCGTAGCAATTAGGGTTTCTTCCTATGCGCAGAAGGACGCTTGGGGCGCGTGAAATCCCACCAGGGCAGGACGTTGCTCATCGCCAGCACCTGCCCGCTGTGCATGGGTGAATACCCGGGCAAGCTCGCCAGGTGGTCTTGCCAGACCCGCGTGAGCAGCAATTCCCGAAGCGCTCGGGTGGCTGGTTGCTCCAGCGTTGCCTTCAGGCAGGCCAGGTGGTAGCGCTCGTCTACCAGAGGGACAAAGTCCAGCCCGCGCGCGCGGGCGACCATCTCGATCCCCAGACCCGTGTCAGCCGCACCGCTGACCACGGCCTGTGCCACTGCGGTGTGCGAGGTTTCATCGCGTTCGAAACCAGCAATGTGCTGGCCTGTGAGCCCTTCCTGCGCCAGCAGGTCTTCCAGCAGCACGCGGGTGCCGCTGCCCAGGGGGCGGTTGGCAAAGCGGGCTCCGGTGCGGGCCACGTCCGTGAGGGACTGCAGGCCGAGTGGATTGCCCTTGGCAACGATCAGCCCCTGCGTGCGCCGCGCAAAGCCGATGATTTTGTGCAAGCCCGGCTGCAGCAGCGGTTTGTAGGTGCGTGCAGCCAGTGAGGTGGCTGCGGGTTGTTCCAGCGTGTGAAAGCCGGCGAGGGTGCAGCGGCCTTCGTTGAGTGCGCGGATGGCGTCCACGCTGCCGGTGAAGCGAATGTCCAGGTGTAGTGCACCGGAAGTGCCCGGTGTGGCTGCATGCGCCCGAAGAGACGCCAGCGCATCGTCGTGGCTGGCGTACATGGTCAGCACATGGGCACTGTCGTCAAACGCTACCGCGAAGGCGCGCTCCAGGTCGGCGTGCAGGGCGGCAATCTGGGGGGCCAGCCGCGCCTGCGCCTGCCGCTCTGCCCACAGCAGCTTGGTGCCAAATTCACTGAGCTGGGCCGATTGCCCCTTGCCCCAGATGATGAGTTCTCCACCCAGTTGCTCTTCCCACCGCTTGAGGGCCCCCCACACGTGTCGGTACGACATGCCCAGCGTGCGCGCTGCGGCCGAGATGGAGCCCTGCTGCGCCACGGCTTCCAGCATTTCAGGCAAGGGGTTGCGAATCTGGGCATCGCCCGCGTCGCGGCTCAGGGTGTAGTGGAGTTGGATCCTATGCACAGGATTACATATCGCTGGAGATTGGCTGGGTGCATACGATAGTCGAATCCATGTCCACTCTCACCGAAAGCGCGGCAACAGCGCTGCAACTCACTTTTTCTGCCGACCCCGCGCTGTGGACCATCGTCGGCCGCTCCCTGTCGGTCAGCGCCACTGCGTGCTTGCTGGCCTGTGGTGCTGGCCTGGTGCTGGGCGCGTGGCTAGGTGTGGCCCGGTTTGCCGGGCGTGGCGCTGTGCTGGCTGTGCTCAACACCTTGCTGGCGGTGCCTTCGGTGGTAGTGGGCCTGGTGGTGTATTTACTGCTGTCGCGCAGCGGGCCGTTCGGTAGCTGGGGCTGGCTGTTCAGCTTCAAGGCCATGGTGCTGGCCCAGGCGGTGCTGGTGCTGCCGGTGGCTACGGCGCTGACCCGGCAGATGGTGGAAGACGCAGACCGTGCCCATGGTGAGCAGTTGCGCTCCCTCGGCGCCAGCCCTTTGCTGCGCAGCTTGCTGCTGGCCTGGGATGAGCGCTATGCCTTGCTCACCGTGCTGCTGGCATCGTTTGGGCGTGCCATTTCTGAAGTGGGCGCGGTGATGATCGTGGGCGGGAACATCGACGGTTTCACGCGCGTCATGACCACTGCGATTGCGCTGGAGACCAGCAAGGGGGACCTGCCCCTGGCCTTGGCGCTGGGCATGATTTTGCTGGCCGTGGTGCTGGCCCTGAATGTGGTGATTGCGCTGCTGCGCCGCTGGCGCGAGCGGGTGGACGGCAGTGCGGCAGACCTGCCGGTGGGGGTGACCGCATGAGTGGCATGCCTCCCAGCGCCAGCTCCCGCTGGCTCATGGATCTGCAGGGCGTGGATGTGCGCTTTGGTCGCGTGCACGCGCTGTCCGGCATCACGCTGCGCATCGCGCCGGGGGAGCGTGTGGCCCTGGTGGGTGCCAACGGCAGCGGTAAAAGCACCTTGCTGCGCGTGTTGCATGGGCTGGTGCCGGCCAGTGCCGGAACCTGCATTACCGCCTTGCCACACCAGCAGGCCATGCTGTTTCAGCGGCCTCACATGCTGCGCACCAGTGCGCAAAACAATGTGGCCCTGGGCCTGTGGCTGCGTGGCAGCCGCTGGGGCGCCGCCCGAAAGACGGCGCTGGCCGCGCTGCAGCGGGTCGGGCTGGAATCCATTGCACAGCAAAACGCCCGCACCTTGTCTGGCGGGCAGCAGCAGCGTGTGGCACTGGCCCGTGCCTGGGCGCTGCAGCCAGATGTATTGCTGCTGGACGAGCCCACGTCCAGCCTGGACCCCCATGCCAAGCGCGAGGTGGAGCGCATGATGGCTGACTTTGCCAACGCACACGCCGAACAGGGGCGCGCTCAGCCCGTGACCATGCTGTTCAGCAGCCACAACCTGGGGCAGGTCAAGCGCCTGGCCAGCCGGGTGATTTATCTGGAGCACGGGCAACTGGTTGCCGATTTGCCCGTGCACGACTTCTTCAATGGCCCGCTGCCCGAGGCCGCTCGTCTTTTTGTCAAAGGAGAACTGGTATGAGTCAATTCAAGGTCTATCTGGCTCTTAAGCCCATCCATCAAGCGCTGGCAGCTATGCTTTTCGTAGCGTCTGGCGCAGTGTCTGCGCAGTCCATCACGATGGCATCGACCACCTCGACCGAGCAGTCGGGGCTGTTCTCGCACCTGCTGCCCGAGTTCAAGAAAGCCAGCGGCCTGGATGTGAAGGTGGTTGCGCTGGGCACCGGCCAGGCGCTGGACACGGCCCGCCGTGGCGACGCTGATGTGCTCTTTGTGCACGACCAGGTGGCCGAAGAAAAGTTTGTGGCCGATGGCTGGGGCGTCAAGCGCTACCCGGTCATGTACAACGACTTCATCTTGGTGGGCCCCAAGGCGGACCCCGCGGGCGCCAAGGGCAAGGACATCGTGGAAGCCCTCAAGAAGCTGGCTGCGGGCAACGCCAACTTCGTATCGCGCGGCGACAAGAGCGGCACCCACGCGGCTGAGCTGCGTTACTGGAAGCTGTCGGGCGCTGATGCGGCCAAGGGCAGCGGCTACAAGGAGTGCGGTTGCGGCATGGGCCCCGCGCTGAACATCGCTGCCTCCAGCGGCGCCTACGCGCTGGCAGACCGTGGCACCTGGCTCAACTTCAAGAACCGTGCGGATTTGGCCATTTTGGTGGAAGGCGACGCCCGTCTGTTCAACCAGTACGGTGTGATGGTGGTGAACCCCGCCAAGCACGCCCATGTGAAGGCGCAGGACGCGCAGAAGTTTGTGGACTGGATCGTGTCGCCCACCGGTCAGGCTGTGATCGCCAGCTACAAGATTGGTGGCGAACAGCTGTTCTTCCCTAACGCGCCAAAGTGAGCGCCATGCCTGCAACCCGTTTGAACGCGTGGGGAGCGTCTTGGCCGATGCTCGGAGCGGCTGTGCTGTCGGGCTGCGCCATGCAGCAGGGCGCAGCACCCGTGAAAGCCCCTGCGGCCGGGGCTGACCCGGTGCAGGTGTATGCGGCAGGCAGCCTGCGCGATGCGCTCACCGAGATCGCACGCGACCATGAGGCCCGCACGGGCCAGAAGGTGGTGCTGACCTTTGCTGCATCGGGCCTGCTGCGGGAACGCATTGAGCAAGGCGCACCCGCCCAGGTGTTTGCCTCTGCCGATACCAAACATCCTCAGCGCCTGGCCAACCAGGGGCAGTGGCAAGCTCCCGTCATTTTCACGCGCAACACCTTGTGCGCGCTGGCGCAGAGTGCGGTGGCGGTGACCCCCGACACTTTGCTCAGCACCATACTGCAGCCCCAGGTGCGGCTGGGCATTTCCACGCCCAAGGTAGATCCGGCGGGCGACTACGCCTGGGCTTTGTTCCAGAAGGCCGAGGCGCTGCAGCCGGGGGCCACTGCGCGCCTGGAGGCCAAGGCGCTTCAGCTCACCGGTGGTGCCAATTCGGCGCAAGCTCCGGCCGGTCGCAACACTTATGCGTGGGTGATGGAGCAGAACCGCGCGGATGTGTTTCTGACCTATTGCACCAACGCCGTGGCAGCGCGGGCTGAAGTGCCCAGTCTGCAGGTAGTGGCTGTGCCCGAGGCCTTGCAAGTGGGGGCGGCTTATGGCCTCACGGTGCGCGCTGGCGCGCCTGCCCAGGCACAGGCCTTTGCCCAGGCGGTGTTACAGCCCCCGGCGCAGGCCGTGCTTCGTCGGTTGGGCTTTGCTGCACCCTGAGGCGCGCAGGGTCATTTCCTGGTCAGTTGCAAGCGCTGTGCCTTCTTGTGGGGCGCAGCGCTTTTTTATTGGAGAAGCGGGCCTGGTGGCTTCGTCAATCGTCGTCCCGCCCGTGGCTGCTGCGCCAGATGGCACGCACCAGCCAAAGACCGCACACCACTGCCCCCAGGAACCCGAGAAAGCCGAACGCTGGCAGGCCAAACAGCGTGGGCCCTGCCTGTACCGTCATGACGATGGAGGAGCCGATGATCAGCGCGGCAATCACCAGGGCCATGGCCAGCCGGTTGGCCGAGCGATCAATCTGGTCGCCCACGCGCTTGAGGTGGGCCAGTTCAATGCCTACCTGCACCCGGCCACGTCGCGCGTTGCGCAGCAGGCGGCCCAGGTCGTCCGGCAAGCGCTCCAGCGTGCTCAGCGCTTGCCGCACCGACTGCCAGGCACGCCCCGCCAGGGCGCGCGGCTGGTAGCGTGCCCCCACCACCTGCTTGAGCAAGGGCAGGGCTTCGGATGCCATGTGAAAGTTCGGGTCCAGGTTGCGGCCCATGCCTTCCAGTGAAATGAAGGCTTTGATGAGCAGGGCCAGATCGGAAGGCAGCGCCAGCCGGTGGTCACGCAGAATGGCCGTCACATCGGCCAGCATCTGGCCCAGGCGCAATTGGGCCAGGGGCACGCCGTGGTATTGGTCCACAAAGGCCTCGATCTCGGTCTCCAGCTGGCCGATCTGCACTCCTGGCTCGTCACCCGTCCAGTCCAGCAGCACATCGGCCACGGCCTGGGGCTGGTGCTCCACCAGGCCCAGCAGCAGTTGCAGCAGCTCATCACGACGGCGTTGCGACAGCCGGCCAATCATCCCGAAGTCGATGAATGCGATGCGGTTGCCCGGCAGGTAAAACACATTGCCAGGATGGGGGTCTGCGTGGAAGACGCCGTCTTCCACAATCATCTTGAGCACGGCGTGGGCGCCGCGTTGGGCGAGCAGCGTGCGTTCAAAACCCGCCTCGGGCGTGAGAGCTTCCAGATGGTTGCCCGGAACCCCGTCGATGAAGTCCTGCACGTTCACTCGTTCGCGCGTGTGAGTCCAGTACACCTTGGGGATGGCGATGAAGCCCAAGGGCGCCATGTTGGCGGCAATGCGCTCGGCATGGCGGCATTCGCCGGCCAGGTCCAGCTCACGCTTGAGCGAACGGGCAAATTCGCGCACCAGTTGCTGGGGGCGGTAGGGCTTGAGTGTGGGCAGCTCGGCCTCTGCCAGTGCCGCCAGGCGCAGCAACAGGCGCAGGTCGGCCTCGATCGTGTCGGCAATACCGGGGCGGCGAATCTTGACGATGACTTCGGTGCCGTCGTGCAGACGCGCCCGGTGGACTTGCGCGATGGAGGCTGCGGCCAGCGGCGTGGTGTCAAACCATGCGAACACAGCCTCGGGCTCATCGCCCAGGTCTTCACGCAATTGCGGGCGCAGTGCGTCAATCGGCAGGGCGGGTACGTGGCTGTGCAGCTTCTCGAACTCGGCAATCCACTCCGGGCCAAACAGGTCGGCCCGGCCCGCGAGGATCTGGCCAAACTTCACGAACGTGGGCCCCAGTTCTTCCAGCGCCAGCCGCACCTGCACGGGGGGCTCCAGCCGCGCCAGTTCGGCGGCGTGGGGCCAGTTCAGCACCTGCCCGGCGCGCTCCAGCCGGTCTGCCAGGCCCAGGCGGCGCACGGTGTCGCCAAAGCCGTGGCGCACCATCACGCCCAGAATTTCCTTGAGGCGGCCCAGGTCTCGTGCGGTGTCCAGAGTCTCGATCAGCATGCGGGCATGATAGCCCCGCCCTTGGCGGTGATATCAATCCAGCAGCGCAATGCCTTTGACTTGTGCCACCACGTGCATGCCTGGCGTCAGGCACAGCGTACGTGCTGAGCGTTGGGTGATGCGTGCCAACAGCCGAGTGGTACCAGCCTCAAGCCCCACCATGATTTGCCCAGGGCTGTCCTCGCGCAGCGCCACGACCTGCGCGGGAACGGCATTGAGAATGCTTGTGCCGGTTTGTGGCGATAGCGTCAGGCTCACATCGCGGGCTTGTACCCTCAAGCGTACGGCCTGACCCACCGGGCGCTGACGGGTGCTCACGAGCTGTAACTGTCCACCCGGGAAAGCGATGGTGGTCAGGTGATCTTCCAGGTCGTGAGCCAGCACCGTACCGGCCACGATCGTGGCGGCTGCATCGCCCTGCGCGAGGGGTAAGTCCAGCGCGCCCATCAGCTCTGCCGGGTCGCCTTGCGCCTGTACCTTGCCGTCTCGTAGCAGCACAAGGTGGGACGCAAGTCGGGCGACTTCGTCAGTAGCGTGGCTTACGTACAGGATGGGCATGTCCAATTCGCGCGGAAGGCGTTCTAAGTAGGGCAGTACCTCTGCTTTGCGAGCCATGTCCAGCGCTGCCAGTGGCTCGTCCATCAGCAGCACGCGCGGGCTGGTGGCCAACGCTCGTGCGATAGCCACACGCTGGCGCTCACCGCCAGAGAGGGTTTCGGTAGCGCGCTCCAGCAAAGGCGCAATACCCAGCAGGTCCACCGCCTGTTCCAGGGCAATCTGGCGGCGTGCTGCAGGCGTACGGTTCAGGCCGTACTCGATATTGCGGCGCACGCTAAGGTGGTGAAACAGGCTAGCCTCCTGGAAGACATAGCCCAGTGCGCGTTCGTGGGTGGGCCGCCACACCCCCTGGGCATCGTCTTGCCACACCTGACCGTGCACCGCGACCCTGCCTGGGTGGGCTCGTTCCAGTCCTGCCACTGCGCGCAGCAGGGTTGTCTTGCCGCAGCCCGAAGGCCCAAACAAGGCGGAAACGCCTTGGCCGGGCAGGTGCAGATCAACGTCGAGCGTGAAGGTGGGGCGCTGCAAGCGCAGCTGCAGTTCCATGCCGTTCACAGTCGCGCTCCTCGAGGTTGCAACCAATGCAGGGTCAGTAGCACTACGAAAGAGAATGCAACCATGCCGCCCGCCAGCCAATGGGCCTGGGCGTATTCCAGCGCCTCTACGTGGTCATAGATTTGCACCGAGACAACGCGCGTGACGCCAGGGATGTTGCCGCCCAGCATCAGCACCACGCCAAACTCGCCCACCGTATGGGCAAAGCTCAGAATGGCCGCGGTGACGAAGCCGGGGCGCGCCAGGGGCAGAGCCACAGTAAAAAACCGGTCCAGCGGGCTGGCGCCCAGCGTGGCGGCGGCTTCCAGCGGGCGCGGGCCTATGGCCTCAAATGCGCGCTGCAAGGGTTGCACCGCAAACGGCAATGAGTACACCAGTGAGCCAATCACCAGGCCGGGGAAGGTGAATGGCAGGGTGCCCAGGCCGAGCGCCTGGGTCAGCTGCCCCAGAGGGCCATTGGGGCCCATGGTGACCAGCAGATAAAAACCAATCACCGTGGGCGGCAGCACCAGGGGCAGGGCCACGATGGCCCCCACCGGGCCGCGCCAGCGGGAGCGGGTGGTGGCCAGCCACCACGCGATGGGCGTGCACAGCACCAGCAGCAGAACTGTGGTGGTGGCCGCCAGCCGCAGGGTGAGCGCGATGGCGGCCCAGTCTTCAGCAGAGAACGGCATGGCGGCAGGACGAGTGGCTTGAAAGAGGCATGGCGCCCGCGATCTTCGCAGAACCAGGGGCGGCGTTGGGGCGAGTGCGCCGTCAGAAGCGGTAGCCGTAGGCCTTGATCACGGCGCGCGCCTTGTCACTGCGCAGGTATTGCATCAGCGCGGTGGCTGCGGGGTTGTCCTTGCCACTGGCCAGCAGCACCGCGTCTTGCAGGATGGGTTCATGCAAGTCGGAAGGAATGACCCAGGCCGAGCCTTTGGTGATCTTGCCGTCCTCCATCACCTGCGACAGCGCCACGAACCCCAGCTGGGCGTTGCCACTGGCCACGAACTGGTAGGCCTGGGCAATGTTTTCACCGGTCACGATGCGCGGCTGCAGTTGTGCGGTCAGGCCCTGCTTGTCCAGCACCTGCATGGCTGCGGCGCCATAGGGCGCGAGCTTGGGGTTGGCAATCGAGAGGTGCTTGAAGTCTCCCGTCTTGAGAACTGCGCCTTGCGCGTCCACGTAGTGGGCGTTGGGGCTCCAGAGCACCAGTTGGCCTATCGCGTAGGTGAAGCGCGATCCGGCCACGGTGCGGCCTTCACGGTCGAGTCGGGCAGGGGTAGCGTCGTCCGCCGACAGGAACACCTGAAACGGCGCGCCGTTGGTGATCTGCGCATAGAACTTGCCCGTTGCCCCGAAGGAAAGCACGGCCTTGTGCCCTGTATCGGCCTCAAACGCGGCTGCAATCTTCTGCATGGGGGCGGTGAAGTTGGCTGCCACGGCGACCGCCACTTCAGCGGCCTGCGCCTGCGCAGACCACAGGCCCAGCACGACTGTGCCGATCACGGCTGCAGAGCGAGCCAGTTGAAAGGAAAAACCGGTGGAGCGGGCAGTGATCTGAGTCATTGAAATTTCGCTATTCATTAATGGAATAGCGAGTGTAACGTGAATGAACAACTGAGGTCGAGCGAGGAAATTGGCTGTCAGGGCATGATGGCGGTCTATGTCAGACACAGAAAATTTCGAACAAGAACAATTGGATATGGCCGGCGACGAGGCTGTGTCGGGTGGCGCACTATCGTCCGATTCGGTCTCCCAGGCGCTGGGCTATGACATGGCCGACCGTCGCATTGCCATCCTGCGCGGGATTGCGCAAAGCGGCTCCATCTCTCAGGCTGCACGTGACGTGGGCGTGAGCTACAAGGCCGCCTGGCAGGCGCTGGAGACGCTGACCAACCTGGCCGGGGTGCCACTGGTCGAGAAGGTGGTGGGCGGCAGCGGCGGCGGCGGGGCCGTGCTCACCCCAGCCGGCCAGCGGGTG
>ERZ650306.672-NODE-672-length-20925-cov-10.896838_pt1 | contig 20925 bp, 18 predicted proteins | sample MGYA00376242_ERZ650306 | MGnify/ENA primary metagenome ERZ650306 (study PRJEB26733, sample SAMN07839244) | wastewater metagenome | biome: urban; feature: wastewater treatment plant; material: waste water | place: USA: North Carolina | collected 2016-03-31 ... | reverse complement strand
AAGGAAAACGGAGTATTAAGCGATGCGCGAAATTTCGGAATAGACAGAGCAACTGGCGAATTTCTTGCTTTTGTAGATTCTGATGATTACGTTTCGGAAAATATGTTGCAAGAAATGTATGATTTGGCAATAAAAAACGAAGCCGAAATTGTAATTTGCAACCTTCAGAAAGTTGACGAAAACGGAAATGTAACTCAAAAACCGACTCAAATCCCGAATTTGTCTGGAAAAATAGATTTGGAAAAGAACTTTTCGGTGTTTGCTGATCTATCTTATTTTGCGTGTAATAAAATTTTCAAAAGAGAACTTTTTGATGGGAAAAGATTTCAGAAAGGAATGCACTTCGAGGATATTGAACTGATTCCGCAGATTTTGCTACAATGTAAAACTTTGGCTAAAACAGATGCTTTTCATTATCAATATTTAGAGCGAAGCAATTCTATTTCAAAATCGCATACAGAAAGAGGTTTGGATATTTTGAAGGCAGTAAAAAATGTAGAAAAAGCTTTTGAAGATTCTATGTATTCTTCCAGAAAAAATGAGTTAAAAGACTTTCAGATCTTGGAAGGAATTTATACGTTTTTGGCGTATCTCGCTTTTGTAAAAGATGATGAGGTTTTTAATAAAATGAACCTTCAATTAAAGAAATTTATTAAAGAACGAAATATTTCTTTGAAAGAAATCCTTATTTATAAGCGTTTTGGAAGAAATTATCTATTATCTTTGCCTTTTAAAAAGATAATTTATTATCTATTGTGTTTCTTAGGTCTAGAAACATTAGTGAGAAAAATTTTATAAAACACACATGGTATTTCTTCATCCAGTATTTACATTTTTATTTGTATTTATGGCGATTTCTAGCTATTTAGAACTTTATGTTCTGAAGAAGAAAACACCTTTTTTCTTAATTGTTTCGGGAGTAGCACTTATTATTTTAGCTGGTTTTAGATATTTTGTTGGGGCAGATTATCCTATTTATAGAAATCTATATATAGGTTTTTCTTTGTATATTGATTATTCTGATGTTTTTAAAAAAGCAATTTTTCAACCATCAAAAGAGCAGATAGAATGGATATATGTTTTATTGAATAAGGTTCTTTTTGATCTAGGGATGCCATTTTACATGGTGACCTTTATGATGGTATTGATGTCTGTTTCTCTTAAATTTACCACGATTTATCAAAATTCACCATTGCCAGTTTTAGGGGCAATGATGTATTTTATGCCGTTGTTTTTCTTTGAAGATTCTGGGCAGATAAGGCAGGGAATGGGAGTGGCGGTGTGTGTTTTTTCGTTTAGATATATTAAAGAACGAAATCTACCAATGTTTATCCTAATGATGTACATTGCTTTGGGTTTTCATAAAACAGCTGTTGTTTTCTTTCCGGCATATTGGATTGTTAAAATTCCGATGAATAGTACAAGAATTTTGACGGTGATTATCATTGCCATATTGTTATCGCCTTTTGAGGTTTTTAGAATTTTAGGGAGTCTTATAGAATCTGTTGGTTCTCAGGATGTTTCAGATGGTTATGCAGGCTATGTAGATGATAGCCAGTTTGGTCAGTCAGTAGCTTTCGGGTTGAGTGATATTATTAAAGTTTTTTTTATCTATATTTTAGTAAAATATGATAAAGAAGGATGTAAAGAGGTTTATTATTATGAATATATGAGGAATCTTGCTGTTTTTGGTTTGTTTCTTTTTTATATTTTCAGAGGAAATAGAATTTTTGCAATTCGATTACCGGGAGCTTATATGTTTTTTATGAGTGTTTTTGTAGTGCCAAGTGTGATTTATGCAGTAAGGTTTAAAGTTCAAAAGACATTATATTCTGGCTTTATGTTGTATTTGTTTTTAATGTATTTTAATTTTTCTAGAGGGAATGGGGTAGGAGGAAATTTCACAACAGATAGATATAAGAATCATTTGTGGCTTAAATAATCATTATGGATAAAATAGATCTTTTATTGCAGCAGATAGACTTTCCTATTTTTTATTTAAAAGTAGTTTTATCATTTGTGTTTTCATTTTTGATTACATGGTACTCTATCCCTACAATAATCAAAATTTCGAGAAGAAAGAACCTAATGGACGAACCTGGACAAAGAAGCTCTCACGAAAGAAAAATCCCTAATTTGGGAGGAATTGCCATGTTTTTTTCGATTGCTGTTTGTGCATCTATTTTTGCCTATCAATTGTTTGATTTGTATAAGTTTCTATTTGCATCATTGGTGATTTTACTATATGTGGGTGTTATGGATGATATTGTAGTAATGAGAGCCTATAAAAAATTAATTGCACAGATTGTTGTTGCGGCATTGCTAGTAATAGGATCAGATGTTAGAATTCGAAGTTTATTTGGGGTTTTTGGGGTGTATGAACTTAATTATTTTTTAAGTGTTATCTTCAGTATAGTTACATTTATCATATTGGTAAATGCCTATAATCTGATAGACGGTATAGATGGTTTAGCTGGCGTATATGGAGTAATCTGTTTTTCTTTATTTGGAATTAGTTATTACAGATTAGGGGAATATAATTATCCATTAGTTATTTTATCAACTACAATAATAGGTACAGTTATAGGCTTTTTATATTACAATTTATCTGATAGGAGCAAAAAAATTTTTATGGGAGATACAGGCTCTATGCTTCTAGGTTTTCTATTGACATTTACATCTATTTGTTTTATGGATATTTTTATTGTAAAGAAAGTACAAGGAGCGGTATTTTATCATTTAAATACAGCACCAGTAATGGCAATAGCAATTATGATTTTGCCAATAATAGATACTCTAAATGTTATTATTATAAGGTTAGCGGAAAAAAGGTCTCCTTTTGATGCGGATAAAAACCATATCCATCATAAATTATTGAAACTCGGGATTACACACAAACGAGCTACACTTTACATTATTTCTTATTATTTATTTATTGTGATTATTTCTTATTTTTTAAGACATTTAGAAGTTAATTTATTGTTGATCATAATTCTAATTCTAGGATTTATAGGAGCTTATTTGCCAAATTTTTTTATGAAAAAGAAAAATTAATAATTAAATATTATCTTTGCCAAAGTTTAAAAATACAATGAAAAAAATTAGATTATTCCTTTTACTACCACTTTTAATGCTCTTTGTTTCTTGTTTGGGGATCAAAGACGTAAGATATTTACAACCCAACGAAAATCTTCAACTTAACTCCGAAGGTTTAATTCCTTATGAGAATATTCCTAAATATAGAGTGACAAGACACGATGTTTTGAAGCTTAATATAATAACAACTCCAAAAGGTGATGCGGCACAGTTTTATTCTAGCATGAATGCTCAGCAATCTGGTGGTGGAGATTTCTATTTTTCAGGGTTGAATATAGACGAAGAAGGCTATGTGTATGTAATGGGAATGGGTAAGATAAAAGCAGAGGGAAGAACTATTCCTGAAATTGCTGCGGAAATGCAACAAAAAGTGAATGAAAATTTTTTACCTGAAAAATCAGAAGTTAGACTCTTTTTAGAAGGAATTAGATATACATTTATTACTGATGTAGATGGTAAAAATTTTGTAAAAACCGTTCCAAGGGCTACCTTAAGTATTACCGATGCAATAGCAGAAAATGGAGGGTTAGATAAACAAATCGATAGAAAAAATGTAATAGTTTATAGAAAGTATCCAGAAGGGATTAAAAAAGCACAAATAGATTTAACCCGAGAAGATGTACAGAATTCTCCCTATTTTTGGGTTCAGAACGGAGATACATATATGTTTAATACAAGACCTAGAAGCTTCTATGGCTTCGGTAAAGAGCCTATACAAACTTTAACCACAGGGATTAGTTTAGTCACCACTGCATTGTCTATTTATTTACTATTTTCAAGATTTTAAACAATGATTCCAGAAAATAAAACGAAAGAAGTAGCACAAGTAGAAAAAGAAAAAATCGGCTCGTTTGATTTTTTTAATATTGAGCATTTTATAAAAAGATTAATTAAAAACTGGTATTGGTTTTTGATATTAGGAATATTAGGTTATTCAATAGCCTATGTTTATAATAAATATTATGCTCAAAGAATATATGCTTCTACTACTACTATAAGTATATCAAATAACTCGGCAAGCTATTTTACTCCAAACCAATCCATCAATTTTATTTGGGGGCAAGGAGGGAATACAGAAGGTCTTTTTTTGAAAAAATTGTTAATGTCCCGTACTCACAACGAATTTTTATCACAAGAACTAGATTTATTTGTAAATTATACAACAAAAGGAAGATTAAAAAGTACTTATCTTGATAAAAATGACTCACCTGTTTTTTTCGTGATAGACAAAGAACATTTGCAAACCGTGAATGTACCTATATCGCTAATTCCAAGATCTGGTGATCGGTATGAAGTTATTTTGCCAGAAGATTTTAGTGTAGGTTCTTTATATGATTATAAGACAGAGAGCTTTAGGAAGGTTTCAGGATTTGGTAGAGTACCTAATAAAATAATTTCTGTAAATCAATGGTATGAGACTCCTTTTTTGAAATTCAAATTAATCAAAAACTCACTTTATAGAGATGTAGAAGTAGATAATATTGTTGTGAATTTAGCAACAATAGATCAAACCGTAAATGAGATAAAAGCCAACCTATCAATAGATTTTGATAGTGAAATAAGCACATTTATGAATATAACAAAAAAAGGTTATAATCTTAATAATACGGTAAGCTTCTTAAATCAAAGTGTAAAAGCTCTAATCAAAAAGAGACAAAAAGATAAATCTGAAGTAGATATAAATACAGTAAAATTTATAAAAGATAATCTTCAGAAAGCAAAAATAAAGTTAGACTCTAGCTCTGCAGCTCTAAACAATGTTAAGGTAAACGAAAGAATGACAGACGAAAAAGGCGATGTAGATGGTGTTCTTTCTCAAATTAAGTCTTTAGAAGAAAAAAAGGCAGAGCTAATCACAAAAATTAATGCACTAAACTCAATAAGAAATTCTGTTGGCAGAAATATAGATAATCTAATAGACATAAATATCGCTGGCGTAGAAGACCCTAGTTTTACTACTTCTGTTTCAGAATTGAAAACACTATATAAACAAAGAGCAGAAATGGCTAAGATTTACACCCCTAGATCAGAGCCAATACAAGAAATAAATAGATTAATTAACGAAGCCAAACTAAACTCAGGTAAGCACTTAAATAGGTATTACGATGTATATGGTGATCAATTGGCAAAGTTAAACTCTAAAATTCTAGGTTTTGAATCAAGCCTAGGAGAATTACCATACAAGCAACAAAAATACCTAGATGCAGAAAGAGGTTATTCTATAGATGCAGCTACTTATAATACATTGCTAAGTAAGCTCTCTGAAGCAGAAATGAGGCTCAAAATAAATGTTTCGGACATATCTGTAATAGATGAAGCTAAAAATCTAGGGCAAGGGCCTATATCTCCTGATACTTCTTTTATCAGAAACGCATTATTGGGCGGTATGTTATTGATTCCGTTTATTATTCTTTTACTTGCAGAATTGTTAGATAATAAGATAAGGGTGATAAAAGAAGTAGTTAATGCTACTAGAATTCCTCTTTTAGGGGTGATAGGAAAAAATAACCACGACAACAATCTTACCGTTATAGAACAACCTAAATCATCAGTTTCAGAAGCATTTAGAGGGGTAAGAGCCAATCTCAGGTTTTTGCATAATGAAGATGGTGCAGGCAAAGTAATTTTAGTAACATCTTCCATTGGTGGTGAAGGCAAAACCTATGTGTCTATTAATATTGCTTCGGTTCTAGGGCTTAGTGGCAAAAAAACAATATTATTAGGGATGGACCTTAGAAAGCCTAAGATTTTTGGAGATTTTAAAGTAAATAATAAATACGGAATTTCTAATTACCTAACAGGTGAAGTAGCAATGCACGAAATAATAAATAAAACCTCCATTCCACATTTAGATGTAGCCACTTCTGGGCCTATACCACCTAATCCTTCAGAAATACTAATGAGTGAGAAGAATATAAAATTCATAGAAGAGTTGAAAAAAACTTATGATTTTGTGATTATAGATTCTCCTCCAATTGGCTTAGTAGCAGATTCTTTTGAATTGATGAAATATACAGATGCTAATGTTTATGTTGTAAGACATGAATACACCGAAAAGTATATGCTGAAAATGATTACAGAAAAATACCATAACAAAGAAGTACAGCATCTAGGACTAATCTATAATGATTTTTCTGTAGAAAAAGGTTATGGTTACGGCTATGGTTATGGTTACGGTTATGGCTACGGTTACGGCTACGGATATTTTGAAGAAGATGCAAATTATAAAGAGCCTACACTTATTAGAATAAGAAATAGAATAAAAAAGATTTTTAACAGATAAAAATAAGATGCTCCTTTACATTAAAAAGGAGCATTTTTATACACCAAACAATATTTAAGTTTAAATTTGGTTTTACATAATATTAATTTATTATTTTTTTATGCTTTTTACAAAAATATTTAACTTAACATTAAGATGAGTCTTAATGTAAAAATGTTTTATATTTGCACATTAGTAATAAGCTGAAAGTTATAGTTAACAAACAGCACCAATGAAGAAAAACATAATAGTAATTTTTGCCATTTTGATAGGTAATCTTTTTGCTTTTGCACAAAGACACGAAATCGGTATACAGCTAGGAACAAGTAATTTGGTAGGTGATATAGGAAAAACCAAATACCTTAATCCTTTCCCAAATAACCTTGATAATATTTCTAATGAAGGAATACCTTTCTATGGAGCTATTATGTACCGAATGAATCTTAATCCTTACCAATCCTTAAGATTTAGATTCGCATATAACCACCTTCAGTTTCACGATAAATACGCTCAGGAATATTATAGACAAAACAGAGGGCTCAGTGGTCAGAATTCTCTATATGAGCTTTCTGCGATTTTTGACTACAATTTCTTACCAGTAAATGAGGAACAAAAAAGTATGCTAAGTCCATATATTTTTGGAGGGCTTTCAGGAATTGTGTATTCCAGCAGTCAGATTACTGCTGCCAATGATTTTAAAAGAGATGCTTTTGGTGATGCTATTAATCCTAATACCGAGCAAGATTTTGTTACCGATTTTGTTTATGGAAAAAGTGCTAGTAAATTTTCATTAGCCATTCCATTCGGTGTTGGTTTAAAATATAAATTTAACTACAATTGGGCTATTTTTGGCGAATTTATGTTCCGCCCTACATTTACAGATGATATAGACTATAGCAAGTTAGAAACCAGTAGTGTAAGTATGACTTATAACAAAGATATTCCAGCATCTGCTAATAGTACAAAATCTTTATTGCAAACAGAGCCATTTCTTACTGTAGCAAAACAAAGAGTAGATGATTATCTGAAGTCTAGAAATGTAGGAAATATAAATTCTAAAGATTGGTTTAATACTATCTCTTTAGGGATTTCTTATTCCTTCGGAAGACCACCATGTTACTGTCAAGATAAATAAAAATGAAGCCAGATTTACTAGATAACATAGATAAAACGAACATCCCAAAACACATTGCCATAATTATGGATGGCAATGGAAGATGGGCTAAATCTAAAGGACAAGAAAGAACCTTTGGTCATAGAAATGCCATTTCTGCAGTTAGAAATGCCATAGCAGCTTGTACCAAAGCAGATGTAGAATATCTTACACTTTATACATTTTCTACGGAAAATTGGAAAAGACCAGAAGATGAAGTAACTACATTAATGACTCTCTTATCAGAAAGTGTAATCAAAGAATCTGATGAGCTCATGTCTAAAGAAATAAGAATGCATGTAATCGGGGAGATAGATAAACTCCCTGAATTAGTGCAAGAGCAACTTATGAATATAGTAGAAATTACAAAAAATAATTCTAAAACAAACTTAGTATTGGCTCTTAGTTATGGTTCGCAAAGAGAAATTTTAAACGCTGTAAAGAAAATTGCTCAAGATGTAAAACAAGGAAAAATAAATGTAGAAGATATAGACGAGAAAGTTTTTGAAAACCATTTATATACCAAAGATTTTCCACCCGTAGATTTATTAATCAGAACCAGCGGAGAAGTAAGAATCAGTAATTTTTTACTTTGGCAAATAGCCTATGCAGAATTACAATTTTTAGACATATATTGGCCAGATTTTACAGAAGAAGATTTATTCCAATGTATTTTAAATTATCAAAATAAAGAAAGAAGGTTCGGAAAAACAAGCGAACAAGTTATTAATTAAGAATTTCAAAGCAAGAATAATTATACCAATGAGATATATTTTCATCCCAATTTTAATATTTTTTACTACTGTTAGTATTTCTGCACAGGTTACGCCTAACCAAGAAACAACTACACAAAACCAACAACAACCAAGCTACATCCTAAAAGATATTGTAGTAGATGGTGTTAAAAAATACTCTCCAGCACAGATTCTTAGATTTACCGGACTTAGTAAAGGAGAAATGGTAGATATCCCTGGTCAAAAAATCAGTAATGCTATCAAAAAACTTTGGGAAACAGATTCTTTCTCAGAGGTAGAAGTTTATGTAGAAGATATTGACGGACAAAGCGTAGTTCTTAAATTCCATCTTCAAGATTTAATGGAACTAGGTGAAGTGAAATTCACAGGAAAAGGTATCGGAAAGTCTAAAAATGAGAAATTAGCTAAAGACAATAACCTAAAACCAGGTACCAAAATTACTAATAATCTGATTTCTACTCTTAGTAATAAAATCCCTGATGAATACAGAAAAAAAGGTTTCGCAGATGCTAAAATTACGATTAAAGACAAAGTAAATGCTAATGATGCCAATCTACTAGACTGGACGGTACAAGTAGATAAAGGCAAAAGAGTGAAAATTGCTAAAATCGAATTTGATGGAAATGAGCAAGTTTCTGATAAAAAACTTAGAAAAAAAGGTTTTAAAGATACCAAACAAAAAAGATTGAGCATTTCAGGAATTCTGAAACCTTCTAAATTCATCAAAGAAAAATATGATGAAGATAAAGTTAATCTTATTAAATACTACAATTCTTTAGGCTTCAGAGATGCCAGAGTGCTTTCTGATTCTGTTTGGAGAAATGACAAAGGTTTTAATATTAATGTAAAACTTAACGAAGGTAAAAAATACTATATTGGTAATGTTTCTTTCATCGGAAATACATCTTATACTACAGATGCTCTTCAAAAATTATTAGGATATAGAAAAGGAGAAATCTACGATGCAGTTGGTTTCAATAAAAAAGTAGGAGAAGACGGAGGTAAAGAAGATGATTCTGATATCAAATCTCTTTATCTTAACAATGGATACCTTTTTTCTAAAGTAGAACCTATAGAAAAAGCTGTAAGAGGTGATTCTATAGATATAGAAATTAGAATTAAAGAAGGAGAAAAAGCTACTTGGAATAGAGTTACTTGGTCTGGTAACACTACTACTCATGACCACGTTATCCTACGTTCACTTAGAACAAAACCAGGAAATTTATTTTCAAAATTAGATATTAAAAGAACCTATTTTGACCTTGCAGGGATGCAATTTTTTGATCCTCAGCAAGTTGGGCAAGATGTAGTCCCTAATCCGCAGGATAATACAGTAGATATTCACTGGACTTTGGTAGAAAAAGGTTCGTCACAAGTGCAATTGCAAGCTGGTTATGGTGGTAACTCGTTTATCGGGACATTGGGATTAACTTTTAATAACTTTTCTCTTAGAAATTTCTTGAAATTGAAAGACTTTAAACCTGTTCCTCAAGGTGACGGGCAAACATTGTCTATCCAAGCGCAAGCAGGACAGTATTTTAAAAACTATAGTTTGTCTTTTACAGAACCTTGGTTGTTTGGTACTAGACCTACAGCTCTTAGCGTAGGGCTTAATCATTCTTCTGTAAATTATAGAGATATGTACGGAGCATCCCAAAAATTAAATATATTCTCTGCAAGTGCAGGACTCAATAAACTATTGAATTGGCCAGATAACTATTTCTCATTATATACTGGGATTTCTTTCCAGAGTTATAATTTTAGTAATTATCCTTTCCAGTTTGGTTCTACTACAGTTAATAATGGTAATGTTAATAACTTTAGTTTCAATGTTGGTTTAAGTAGAAATTCAGCTGGTTATGATCCAATATTCCCTACAACAGGGTCTAATGTAGAGGCTTCTATTAAATTTACACCACCATATTCTTTGTTCCAAAAGAAAGATTATAGCAATATGTCTGCTCAAGAAAAATATAAATGGATGGAATTTTTCAAAATCAAATTAAAAGCAGACTCTTATACAGAAATTTTAGGGAAACTAGTACTAAGAAGCAGTGCAGAAATGGGATTCTTACAAGGATATAAAAAAGAATTAGGTGCTCCGCCATTCGAAAGATTTTATGTAGGAGGTACAGGTTTATTCGGTGGTAGATTTGATGGTAGAGAACTTATTCCACTTAGAGGTTATGAAAACGCTTCTACAGAAGGTGGTACTTCTGCAGACATTACACCTTATGGTGGCGGTACAATATACAGCAGATATGCAGCGGAATTGAGATATCCTATTTCAATGAACCAAACTGCAAAAATATTTGCCCTCACATTTGCCGAGGCAGGTAATACTTGGAACAATTTTTCATCATTTAATCCGTTTCAATTAAAAAGATCTGTAGGTGTAGGTGTAAGAGTATATATGGGAGCATTTGGATTAATAGGATTTGACTTTGCTTACGGATTTGATAAATATTTAGGAGGAACAGAGCCTTCAGGATGGCAAACTCACTTCTTAATGAACCAATCTTTATAAGAAAAAATCTATGAAAGCATTTAAAGTTTTAATTTCTTTTTTAATTGTTATATTTGCGAATTCTTATTCTTCAGCACAAAAGATAGGAGTAGTAGATACCAATTATATTCTTAGCAAATTGCCACAATACACAGAGGCGCAATCTAGATTAGATGCTCAGATTAAAACTTGGGAACAACAACTTCAAAAAATGCAAAGTGAATATGAAACTAAGAAGACTGCTTTTGAAAATGAGAAAGTACTTTTAGTAGGAGACCAATTGAAGCTTAAGGAAACTGAAGTAAAGAATCTCGAAAAAAATATTCAAAAATTTATTGCTGAAAAATTCAGCGGAGAAGGTGAAATTAATAAATTTAGAGCAAATTTGGCTAAACCATTTCAAGACCAAATTTGGAACGCCATCAAAACTATAGTTGATAAAAATACTTTAGGCATAGTTCTTGATAAAAGTAATAATATAAGCGTCATTTTTTTAGATAAAAAATACGATTATACAGATAAAGTTTTGGATTTATTGCTTAAAACACCTTCTAAAGATGATAAAAGCAAGGATAATAAAAGCGAGACCAAGACAAAAAACAAAAAATAAGTAAAATAATAAACAATTAAAATTTTTAGGAAAATGAAAAAAATAAGCATTTTATTTGCAGCAGTAGTGATGTTCATGTCGTTCGGAGTTGCAAAAGCTCAGAAAATAGCAACAGTAGATGTTGACGCTATTTTAAATATTATGCCAGAAAAAATAAAGGCAGACGAACAATTAAAGGCGTTCTCTACCGCTAAACAAGCAGAAATAGAAAAAGCAGCTACTGCTTGGCAAGCAGAAGTTCAAAAATACCAAGAAGGAGCGGCTAAATTAACTCCTCAGCAAAGAGAAGCTAAGGAGGCTGAATTGACTAAAACTCAACAACAATTACAGCAAATGCAACAAGCAGCTCAAAAAGATTTAGCTGAAAAATCAAATGCAGCTTATACTCCTATTGATAAGAGAATAAATGATGCTATTACTAGAGCAGCAAAAGCTGGAGGTTATGATTTTGTTTTTGATTCAGCTACTAACGGATTAATCTACAAAGCTGGTCCAGATGCTACAGCAGCAGTTAAAAAAGAATTAGGACTTTAATAAATTCTAAAAATACTATAAGCCACCTTCACAGAAGGTGGTTTTTTTGTTTATTTTTGTACTATAAAAATGATAAATTAATTATTCAAATTTTAAATTATTTTAAATTCTATAAATGATAAAAGAAATAGCAACTACCGTTAAAATTAGATTTAGTGATTGTGATCCTATTGGTCATCTTAATAATGTGAAATATTTAGAATATATGCTCAATGCCAGAGAAGATCACGTAGAAGAATTTTATGGATTTACGTATGAGCAGTATCTCAAAAAGACAGGTTGTACTTGGATTGCCATACAAAATGAAATTGCTTACCTAAAAGAAGTAAAAGCCAATACCAAGGTAATCATCAGTAGTAAGACTATTGAAATCACAGACAGAGTTTCTAAAGTAGAAATTCTAATGAAAAGCGAAGACCAGAAAACCATCAACGCTGTTCTTTGGATTACCGTAATCTATTTTAATATGAAAACCAGACAATCAGAAGCATTACCAGAAAACGAAAAAGAATTTTTTGAAAAGTATTTGGTAGAAATCGATGAAAAAGAATTCAAAGATAGAGTTCTACATTTCAGAAAACATAACAAAACAATCAATGGAAACTAAAAAAATACTCGTAACAGGCGGTAACGGTCAACTCGGACAAAGCATTCAGAAACTTTCAAAAGATTTTCCAGAGTTTGAATTCATTTTTACAGATTCAGAAACTTTGGATATTACCAATAAAGAAAATGTTTTCGACTTTTTTTGGCAAAACGAGCCCTCGTTTTGTATCAACGCAGCAGCTTACACCGCAGTAGATTTAGCTGAAACAGATGTTGAAAAAGCATTTTTAGTCAATGCAAACGGTACAGAAAACCTTGCCGAAGCTTGTAAAGAATACAATGCTCAGTTTATACACATTTCTACAGATTATGTTTTCGACGGAGAAAACCAATTACCTTACACCGAAGATGATTTCACCAATCCAATCGGAGTTTACGGAGCATCTAAACTCTCAGGCGAAGAACTTGCGCTAGAAGTTAATCCTTGTACCGTCATTCTTAGAACATCTTGGGTATATTCAGAATTTGGAAAAAACTTTGTGAAAACAATGCTCAATCTTTTTGCCATCAAAGAAGAACTTGGGATTGTTGCAGATCAATTTGGGCAGCCAACCAATGCCAATGATTTAGCACAGGCCATTATGAAAATCGTAAATTCCGAGAAAATAATTCCAGGAATTTTTAATTTTTCGAATGCGGGTAAAATTTCTTGGTTTGATTTTGCTTCTAAAATCAAAGAATTGTCTCAGTCTATTGTGAAACTAAATCCTCTAGAAACTTGGCAATATCCTACACCTGCCAAAAGACCACAAAACAGCACCCTAAATTTAGAAAAAATTCAGAATATTTATCAAGTGCAACCAATAGAATGGCAAGTAAGCCTTGCCGAATGTGTAGAAATTTTAAAAAATGAATAAAGATGATTAAAAAAGTTCTATACCTATATATATTATTATATGCTGGTTTCTGTTTTTCACAAACAATATTTCTCACCGAAGCAAAAAACATAGGCGAAAACAAAGACAAGTTTCTCTATGCCTTCTACAAAAAACCAGACTCTACCATCGCCAAATATTTAGGCAAGATAGAAGTTTCTGGATTTTCGAATGATGATGTTGCAATCTTTAATGAAATATATAAAAAAGCCAAAACCATTTCAGCCAATTATTTCTACATAAACACACCAGAAAATATAGAAGGACAAAATAAATTCAATCCCAATTATTACACTATATATATATATGATGTAGAATCCTCCAAAATCAAAAAAGAAGAAAACCAAATTTACTTAATCAATCCAGAAAAAGAAACCGAAATAAGAATCAATAATAAAAAAATAAAACTTCCAGCCAGATCATATATTAAATATGATTTGTCTAGAGATAATATTACAGATATTTCTGTGGGTAAATTTTTAGGTTCTAGAATCAAGTTGCAATCCAAAGACGGACAAGCAGAACAGTATTTCCAAATTTCAGGAAAAAAAATCTCCGCAAGTTCACCTTCCAATCCTGGTATCAATTTCAAAACAGGAGACTTCATCAGACTAGAAAAATCTTACGCACAATTTTTAATCAGCATTTATCAACCAATAATTATCAACTAAGAGCCTGTTTAAATTTTATTACAATTATTTTTATAACTATTTTAAGAAGGATTTTTTGCTTTTTAATTGCAGATTTATCGGGATAAATCAAAAAAGAAAAGTGAAAAATAGGCTTAAAAGAGCAAAAAAATAATGTAAAGATAATTTTTAAGAGTTATAAACTTTTTTTTCGATAAAATTTAAACAGGCTCTTAGACCAAAATTGTTACTAAGATGAATGATTTTATCGCAGCTAGAGGACAAATGGCCGTTTCATTAGCATTTCACATTATATTTTCTTGTGTAGGGATGGTAATGCCTTTTTTAATGGCTTTTTCTCATTACAAATATCTAAAAACCAACAACGAAATTTACAAAGGTCTTACCAAAGCTTGGAGCAAAGGTGTAGCCATTTTATTTGCTACTGGTGCTGTTTCTGGTACCATGTTGTCTTTTGAACTCGGATTGTTATTTCCAAAATTTATGAAACACGCAGGGCCTATTTTTGGGATGCCTTTTTCATTAGAAGGAACCGCTTTTTTTATAGAAGCTATAGCGCTAGGTTTCTTTTTGTACGGTTGGGATAAATTTAATAAATGGTTTCATTGGTTTTGTGGATTTTTGGTAGGAGTTAGTGGTCTTGCTTCGGGCATTTTAGTAGTTGCCGCCAATGCTTGGATGAACAGTCCTTCTGGTTTTGATTATGTGAACGGAAAATATCTCAATATCGACCCTATAAAAGCAATGTTTAATGAAGCTTGGTTTTCACAATCATTGCATATGTCTGTTGCCGCATTTTGTGCTACAGGTTTTGCTGTAGCCGGACTTCACGCTTACTTTTTATTGAAAGGTAAAAACAGAGAATTTCATTTAAAAGCATTTAGAATAGCGGTGATTTTTGGGATTTTCGGGGCGGTTCTAGCGCCAATTTCTGGCGATGTAGCTGCAAAATCTGTTGCCAAAAGACAACCAATAAAATTAGCAGCAATGGAAGCGCATTTCGAGACAGAAAAAGGAGCGTCTTTCCTCATCGGTGGAATTCCTGATGAAAAAGCTGAAACGGTGAAATATGGCATTAAAATTCCGAAATTATTAAGTTTTTTGGTTGATGGAAATCCAAATTCTGAAGTAAAAGGTTTAAAAGATTTTCCTAAAGAACATTGGCCACCAGTTGCAGTTACACATTTTGCATTTCAAATTATGATTTTCTTAGGAACGGTAATGATGGGGATTTCTGTATTGTACCTTTTTGCCCTGTTTTTTAAGAAAAATTGGCTAGAAAAACATTGGTTATTGAAATTATTTATCATTGCAACACCTTTCGGTTATATTGCTTTAGAAGCTGGCTGGACGGTAACTGAAGTAGGAAGACAACCTTGGATCATCTATGGAATTATGAAAACCGCCGAAGCGGTTACTCCAATGCCAGGAATTCAATACTCATTTTATTTGTTTACCTTGATTTTTATATCATTGTCTCTTATTATCATTTTCTTATTGAGAAGACAAATCAAAATGGTACCTTATCTCTATGATTCTACAGATCCTCTGTTTCACACTAAAAAATAATTAAAATGTTGTACGTTGTTATTGCTTTTCTTTTTCTATCGGTAATTTTATATATTTTATTAGGTGGAGCAGATTTCGGGGCAGGAATTGTGGAGCTGTTTACGGGCAAAAAAGCCAGAAATAGAACTCAAAATCTAATGTACGAATCTATAGCACCAGTTTGGGAAGCCAATCATATGTGGTTAATTATTGCTATTGTAGTGGTTTTTGTAGGATTTCCGGATATTTATGAAGTGCTTTCGGTGTATTTGCATATTCCATTGGTTCTAATGCTTTTAGGGATTATTGCCAGAGGAACAGCTTTTACTTTTAGAAATTATGATGCTATAGATGATAATTGGAAGAACGTTTATAGAGAAGTTTTTTACTATTCTAGTTTGGTAACACCTTTTTTTATTGGGAGCATTGCTGCAGCTACTATTTCAGGAAGTATAAATCCTGATGCTAAAGATTTTTTATCTCTTTATGTATATAGTTGGTTTAATCCTTTTGGGATTGCAGTCGGTGTTTTTACCATTGTTATTTGTGGTTATTTGGCATCTATTTATTCTCTGAGAGAAGCAGATTCTAAAGCAGATGTAAAACAAATGATGAAGAAAACCAGAGATATGATGTTGGCGGTTTTTGTTTCTGGGGGATTGGTTTTTGTAGTAGCTTATTTTTCTGAAATTCCTTTGATAGATTGGGTTTTTACGGGAACGGTTGGCATTATAGCAGTTATAGCAGCTACTGTTTCTTTGGGTGTTTTGTTATGGTGCATTAATCACAAAATTCTATTGCCTGTAAGAGCATTAGGAGCTTTCCAAATTATAATGATTATGACGGCGGCATCTTATAGACACATTCCTAATATTATTCTTTTGGGCAACGGAAAGCATATTTCATTAATAGAAAATACCGCTCCAGAATCTACTCTTACCGTATTAGGATACGCTTTGTTGATTGGTTGTGTATTTATTTTACCATTTCTATTTTATTTGATGTTTTCTTTTTCTAAAGTGGGGAAAAGTGCAGAATAACAAGGGTTTCATATTATTTTTTTTCTAAAATATACCCGTTGTGCATTTGTGAAAAAAAATTAAATTATTGATAATTAATTAAAACGCAAGGGCGCAAAATTAAATTATTGGTCTTAAGCTAAATTAAGGCGCAAGAAAATCAAGGATTTTCATTTTTAACAAAGTTAAAAATTTGCATCTTAAAAACGTAAAGCATTAAATGTTAATAATTTGCGACTTTGCGTTAAAATATTCTCTAAATGCACAACAGGTTAAAATATTAAAAATAGTTAGCTGCAAAAAAAAATATATTCTTGTTTCAAGAGAGAATTGATTATAATCAATCAATAAAAGTAATCAAAGAATCTAATAAATAATATTGCTAAACTCTTTTCTATAATCAGAAGGGCTTTTTCCTGTGTATTCTTTAAAAGTTCTATTAAAATAACTGAAATTATTAAAACCACTTTCAAAACAGATTTCTGTAACACTCATAGGTTGTTCTGCCAATAGTTTTTGAGAGTGTATGATGCGATATTCATTTACAAATTGAGTAAAAGTTTTATTCGTGATTTTTTTGAAATATCTGCAAAAAGACGGAACGGTCATGTGTGCAATTTCTGAAACCTCTTCTAATGCTATTGTCTCTCTGAAATGGTTTTTTACGTGATTAAAAATTAGGTTAATGCGATCATTGTCTTCTACCTGAGTTTGCAGGTAATATTTTCCAGCGTTTAGAATTTGGTAGTCATCCGTATTAGCCAGTTCATTTAAGATGTCTAATAATTTGGCTAATTTTTTCAGAGAAGTAGCATTGTGCATAGAAATAATCTTCTTTTCTAAAAGCTTTTTAGTAGCATCTCCGAAGACAATTCCAGATTTACTAGAGTGCAATAAGTTGGCTACTTTTGCCATTTCGGGAGTTTTCCAAATGTCTTCTCCTAAAAAATCTGATCTAAACTGTATCACAATTTCAAAATCATTCTTGGTGTTTTCGTTGGTCATTCCGCAGTGAGGCAGGTTACTACCAATCATTACCAAATCTCCTTTTTTAAAATATGTAATACTGCTCCCAATCTGTCTCTTGCCAGAACCACCTCCTACAAATACAATCTCTATTTCTGGGTGATAGTGCCAATTATTGGCTTTAGCGTTTTCATTTCTTGAAAATTTTAAACTAGTGAAACTGCTCCCAATATTAGGTTTTATGGCTTCAAAGGCAGGATTGATGTGTTTCATAGCATTTTTAAATTTAAGGCAAACAATTTACGAAAAAATTCTATATCTAATATTAACATTTGTTAATATGTAGTTAATATACCTATGTTAATATAGTGCATATATAAGAGAATTGTATTGTATTTTGATAAGAATGTTCGATATACCTTTGTCTCAGAATTAATTTGATAACGAAAAAACTTATTTATTATGAAAAATTTATTAAAAATTGGATTTGTTGCAGGATTTACTTTATTCTCAACTTTAGTTTTTGCGGGAAATAATGATAATTTAATATCATTAAAAACAGGGGCTTCATCTACTATCAATATAGAATTGGCTAATGCTAAAAGTGTATCTTTATATGTTTATAATAGTACAGATAGCGAAATTTATTCAGAAGATATAAAAAGTTCTGGTAAAATCATCAAAGCTTATAATTTTAAAAATATGCCTTCTGGTAATTATTATTTAGTAGCCGAGTCTGATTTTAAAGTAGAAAAATATAAAATCATCGTTTTTAATGGCAACGTTTCTGTAGAAAAAGCGCCAATCGAAGAAATGTATAAGCCAGAGTATAGTGTAGATGGTAACCACGTAAGCTTACGTATAAACGATTTAAAAGATAAAGTGAAAATCTCGGTTTACGATCTTTCTGATTATGTTTATTATGATGTAGTGCAGGCTCCTGAGGATGGAAAATTAAACATCAAATTTGATCTAAACCCAGAAGTTTCTAATGCGTATGTTATTAGAATCGAAAAAGATGGAGAGGTGTTTAAGCAAACTTTTTTTGTAAAATAAGAATTTGCTATTAAACTGAATTGAATTGTTTTAAAAGTCTCGATGTAAATCGGGACTTTTTTATGTTCTAAGGATTTTTTCCATGGCTTTTCCTTTGGCTAATTCATCTATTAATTTGTCTAGATATCTTATTTTTTGCATCAAAGGATCTTCTATTTCTTCTATTCTGTATCCGCATATTACCCCCGTAATCTTAGAAACATTGGGGTTAAGAGCAGGTGCTTTTTCAAAAAAAGTCTCGAAATCTATTTTGTCTTCTATAATTTCTTTCAGAGCTTTTTCGTCATAACCAGTAAGCCAAAAAATAATTTCTTTTACTTCGGTTTCGGTTCTGCCTTTCTTTTCTGCCTTTTGCACATAGTGCGGATATACACTGGCAAAAGACATTTTAAAAACTCGGGTGTTGTTCATTAATCTTTATTTTGGACTAAATTATTAATTTTATTCAAATCTTTAATAAAAAAACCTGCAACTTTTGCGAATTTAGAATCTGAAACAGAAAACAATTATGCAGTAATTAATGATGAATAGTAGCAATGAATTATTTCTACTTTATTCTGTAAATCTCAATACATATCTCTATTTTTGTAGTAAGATTAATAATGATATGAATAATTTGGAAGGGCTTTCAAAAAAAATAAAATCATATATGATGCCTATTGCTATGGTAATAGGTTTTATTTTTTATCAACAGGTGTCGGTTTTATCTTTTATAGTGCCCTATCTTATCTTTATTATGCTGCTTCTCACTTTTATTAAGATTTCTTGGCGAGACATTCATATTTCTACAATGCATATTTGGATGATACTTTTTCAGGTGATCGCAAGTGGAGTAGTGTATTATCTCATCAATCCTTATAATTCTATTTTGGCACAAGGTACTATGATTTGTATTTTAGCGCCTACAGCAACTTCTGCACCAGTAATTACTAAAATGTTGGGTGGTAATGTAGAGAGCCTTACCTCTTATTCATTAGTAAGCAATTTGGTGTTGGTAGCAGTTGCTCCTTTGCTTTTTTCTGAAATAGGATTTCATAATTTACCTTTTTTAGATTCTGCTTGGCAAATTTCTAGAAGAGTAGCATTGCTTTTAATTTTACCTTTGGTTATCGCGTTTTTAATTAATAAATTAATACCTGTAGCGTCTAATTTTTTACAAGAAAAATCAGATATTTCTTTCTATTTATGGAGTATAGCATTAACCATCGTTTCTGGCAGAACGCTCCATTTTATACTTTCACAAGGCGAGTCTAATTATAAAATAGAATTTTTATTGGCTGTTTTCTCTCTATTAGTCTGTATTTTTCAGTTTTGGTTAGGAAGAAAAATTGGTAGAAAATACCAAAACACGGTAGCTGGCGGACAAGGTCTCGGACAAAAAAATACCATTCTCGCGATTTGGATGGCACAGGTTTACCTTAATCCTATAGCTTCTATAGCGCCTGGTTTGTATGTTGTATGGCAAAATAGTGTTAACTCTTGGCAGGTTTGGAGGAGTAGAAGAACTATTAGATGATAGCTCTCTTTTATTAAATTTTACTTTTGTTGAGGTAAATGATTTTTATCAATTGTATTGAAATTTGAGACTTTCCGTATTTTATATTAAAAAAATTGTATAAATTTGTTAAAAAACTATTAGGCATCAACTCAAAATTAAATACAATCAAATACTTACAATTGTTTACAAATGTTTAAATCAATGATTTATTTATTGCGTATATTTTTGAGTTAGCAGAAATGTTAACCAGAGATTCGCATAAACGTTGGGGGTTTTTAACAAAATTTATAAAAAATTTAAAATGTTAAAGTGATACTTTCTGAATTTTTTCTTCTTTCTTTGACCTCACAAACTAAAATTAATCAAAATTATGAGATCAAAAATTTTAATTCTATTTTTATTTTCAAACTTTCTATTATCACAAACCCCAAGAAATCTTGGTTTTGAAAATGTAACCGTAGAAAATATGGTGTTAACTTGGAAAACAATTAATAGAGACTACAAAATTGAGATAGACTCTTTAGAAAAATTTTCAGATAAAAGAAGTTTAAAAATTGAGGGAAAAAATAATCTTTCAGATGATAAAAGTGATTTTGCATTGGTATCTCAAAGAATTTCAAAAAAAAATTTTGTTGGAAAGGAATTAACTCTTAAAACTAGAATAAAATCAAAAAGTGATTTTGATGGTGTTGCTTTTCCATATATAAAAACTATTGATGAGAATAAAAAATTAATTACAATCCGTAATTCTCAAGATAAACCAATTAAAGGTAATACCGATTGGCAAGAAA
>ERZ650306.671-NODE-671-length-20932-cov-31.829334_pt1 | contig 20932 bp, 17 predicted proteins | sample MGYA00376242_ERZ650306 | MGnify/ENA primary metagenome ERZ650306 (study PRJEB26733, sample SAMN07839244) | wastewater metagenome | biome: urban; feature: wastewater treatment plant; material: waste water | place: USA: North Carolina | collected 2016-03-31 ... | reverse complement strand
GAGCGTCAGGATTGGTCGCATTTTTGATTAGATGGAGAATATCATCACTAAACTTTAAATAAATGAATGAACCTGTATCGCTATAGCCTATCTTTTGCACCAAACGAATGTGTAGCTTCATCTTGCTAAATTTACCATGCTTGGGCTTTGATGCCAAAATCGAATCAGAAAAAAAGCTAATCTCCGTCAGATTAGGCGGAATCTCAGGCACAACTTCACCATTAGAAAAATCGTAATAGGCATCACAAATAATCTTGGTTTCTTCAAGTTCTAGCACGGCTCTTTTCAAAACTTTATAGGCATCATCCAATGATACTTTGTGGATATTGGCGTATTCTTGGGCAGAAATGACCACTTCACCGCTCCATAACTCAGACGAAACATTGGTTTGACGGGCTTTAGTCATTGCAATCGTCATAATATTATTGGGAACAGGCGATAAATCATAACTTGATTCAACCAAGGTATTATGTTTAACGATTGGAAAATCGGCAATTTCTAGTTTTTTATCAAAAAATTTTTCCATACTTAAATTCTCTTCAGAGGTTTTTTTTTCCAACTTAAAAGAAATCATACGCATTTCTAACTATGGAATCAATACATAAATGTATTTAGTACACAAATTAAGAAGAGTTGTACATATATAAAATATAATTAAAATCAATTACTTATTACATATATGTACTAAGTACATAGGACTAGAAGAGTTGTACATTAATACGCTAAATCACAAGAAGAGTTGTACATATAAACAAGAAGACTTGTACATTTATATAAGAAGAGTTGTACATATAAACAAGAAGACTTGTACATATATAGGCTTTGAAACCCTTGCCCAGTAAGGCTTTGACAGCCCCTACAATATATACAATATAACAATTATTACAATAAAAGCTTTTTTAATTTTTTTTGATTAAAAAATCTCAAAGTAATTTGAGACCATCATTTTGAATTTTAAACGCAATGAACAATAAAATTATTGAAAGTGGATTTTAAGCAATTACAGCCATTTTGATGTAAAATATACTTTCTACTCTGTTTTAATAAAAAAAATAGCTCTAAAGCGTTCCTATGAGCATTTAGAGCTATATATTGTAGTTAGAGTGAATCAATCAGTTAAAGACTACCACCCACACCTTTAAATTTTTCCACAAAGTTGGCTATTTTTTGAAAAACAGTTTGTTTCTTAGTAAGGTACGCAGGGTTTAACGGACTCATTTTAGGTAGGATATCGTTAAGTTCAGTACCATTCTCACTGGCATATTCACGTTTGAGTGACGTTAAGATATAGCGTTTCGCTGACTCTGGGTTAAGATTTTCATCATCAATAAGTGCTTCGGCTTCTTTTTGTTGTTCGGCTTGGGCAAATTTAAAAAATTCATCGATAATGTTAGCTTTGTCTTTGATAGAGTCTAAATTGGTCTGATTAATAAAATCCACGACTAGGCTTTCTTTAGCACGATTACCAATACTGGCTCGAATAACACGGCGTATTTCTTCCACCAATTCGGCTTTGCTTTTAACTTTTTTGTTGTGTTCAAAGATTAACTCAAGAATATAGTCCAGATTGATTTCTTGGGATTTGAGCAAATCGACTTCAAAGACTACGTCATCCCAATCAATAGTAGCTTTATTCTGGTTATCAGCGTCTTTTTGCCGACGAATCCAATCTCGAATGTCGTTATAACTGGAGCGATAATTTTGAATAAGCCTTGCTGATGGTATTTCGATAGATTGCATGGTCTGAATATCATCATCGGTAAGATAGTAAGTTTGTTTAAACCTTTCAACGGCTTCAGCATTGTTTATATCTAGCGTTTGTAGGGCTTGCAGTCCTGCAAATTCGTCATAGTTTTGCAGGATGTTATCGGCTCGTAGGTATTCCCCGAATAGCTTGGCAAAGTCTTTTTTGTCTTTTTCGGTAACGATATTATCAGGGTCTGGGAAACGCTGTTGCAGTTCAGCAACTACGTCAAGGTAGCCACGGCAGGCTTCTCCTGTACTTGCATCGGTATAACCCTGCATGTATTCGTCGTAGCTTTTTTCAAGGACGACATTTTTGGTATTTTTATCGCCAAACAGGGTAATAGCGTCGATGGTCGCCTGCTCTAGGTCACGGAAGGTCACGATATTACCAAAGGTTTTGGTGGCATCATAAATGCGATTGGTACGAGAATAGGCTTGTATTAGCCCATGATAGCGTAAGTTTTTATCGACAAACAGCGTGTTTAGGGTCGGAGCATCAAAGCCTGTCAGAAACATCCCAACCACGATTAACAAATCAATTTTTTCTGCTTCTGGTAATGGTCTATTGTCGCTATCCTTGCCCTTGACTCGTTTGGATAGGTCTTTATAGTAATTTTCAAAGGATTTGCTTTCGGTGCTATAGTTGGTTTTAAACTGGGCGTTATAGTCGCTGATGGCTAAATCGAGAAATTCTTTGGCAGTAGCATCCATCGCACTGGGTTCAAACGTTTCATCGACAATATCCCCCACTGCCGTTTGTTCTTCGTTAGCTGTATAAGAAAAGATGGTAGCAACCTTTAACGGACGTTCTAAACCCCCTTTTACGCCACTGTGGAGCTGTTTAAAGGCTTCATAATACAATTTGGCACTATCGACACTACTGACGGCAAACATGGCGTTAAAGCCCTTATTTGACGCATTTAGGCGATGGGTCTTTTGCTTGAAGTTGTTTAGGATATATTGGGCGATTTGTTTGATGCGTTCTGGGTGTTGCAAAGCCTGCTTATTTTCGGCAGCGGTGAGTTTTTCAAGGTCTTTTTCTTTTTCGATGGCTTTAAACTGTGGACGCACATCGTTGTAATCGACTTTGAATTTTAATACCTTTTCATCACGAATGGCATCGGTAATCACATACGAGTGCAATTCACGCCCAAAAACGCTGGCGGTTGTTTCTGAGCCTAACGCATTTTCTGGGAAAATCGGTGTTCCTGTAAAGCCAAACTGATAAAACTTTTTGAATTTACGCTTTAGGTTTTTTTGGGCTTCGCCAAACTGTGAGCGATGACATTCATCAAAGATAAAAACCACCTGCTTATCATAAATCGGCAATTTATCTTCGCTTTTCATCAAGTTGTTAAGTTTTTGAATGGTAGTGACCACGATTTTATTATCATCGCTTGCCAAGTTTTCTTTCAGTTTGGCGGTGCTGGTCGAGCCGTTTACGCTATCGGGGCTAAAGCGTCGATATTCTTTCATGGTTTGATAGTCCAAATCTTTTCTATCAACCACGAAAAATACCTTGTCAATAAACGGCAATGCAGTAGCAAGTCGTGCCGCTTTAAAACTGGTCAATGTCTTGCCTGAGCCTGTGGTGTGCCAGATATAGCCCCCACTTTCGTCGTTGCTCCAGTTTTTGGCTTGAAACGAGCTGTTAATTTTCCATAAAATCCGCTCAGTGGCAGCAATTTGATAAGGTCGCATTATTAGTAACGTATTACTGACATCAAACACGCTGTAATGCAGTAGCACATTGAGTAAGGTTTTCTTCTCAAAGAATGTGGCGGTAAAGTCTTTTAAATCCTTGATGAGCGTATTGTCCGACCTTGCCCAGTTCATGGTAAAGTCAAAGCTGTTTTTATCGCGTTTGGTGGTGTTGGCAAAATAACGGGTATCCGTGCCGTTTGAGATGACAAAAATTTGCAGGTATTTATACAGGGATTCGTCTTTGTTAAAACTTTCTTTGCTATAGCGATGCACTTGGTTAAAGGCTTCTCGAATGGCGACGCCCCGTTTTTTAAGTTCGATTTGTACCAAGGGTAAGCCATTAACCAAGATGGTCACGTCATAGCGGTTGCGGTGCGTGCCTGTCTGGCTAAACTGTCCGATGACTTGTAGTGAATTGCGGGTGATATTTTTTTTATCGAGTAAATAAATATTTTGTCGGGGTCGATTATCATCAAAAGTAAAATCATGCACAAAGTCATCATGGATTTTGCGGGTTTTGTCGATAATGGTATCGCTTGGGCGGTCTAGGTAATCGGTCAAAAATCGTTGCCATTCGCTATCGCTAAAAGTGAGATTGTTGAGTTTTTGCAGTTGTTCACGGGCGTTGGCTAATAGTTTGTCGTGGGAGGTGATGTCTTTGCGGTATTCATAACCTTGGTTGGTCAGGTCGTCAATGAGTTCTTTTTCTAGGTCGGCTTCGGTCTGATAGCTGCCTGTCTGCTCGATTTTGGTGTATTTGTCGAGAACGATAAAGTGATTGGTCTCAGCGATGGGTTTGTAATTCGTACTCATAGTGGTATCTTTATGAATGGCTAATGATATGTGTATGTATTTATGTGTATGTATTTATGTGTATATATTTATAATATACAGTTAAATGTATAAATCTATAGATATACTAAAATATCATCAAGTTAGTTGTATGTTAACTTATGGCTATCTATATATTGATGAGTATCAATGTATAAATTTATCTAACTACTAATAAATATATAAATTTAACTGTATATGTTTATATGTATACTATGAGATATAAATATTTGTGTGTATGTATTTATATGTATGCCATTTTAATTTTTAGGAAAATCAATTAGTTGCTCTCGGTAGTATTCATATTGCCGTTGACGTAGGTTGATTTCTTTGGGTAAGCCTTCGGTGATAGAGTGGGTTAGGGCTTCAAACTTATCCAAAATATTGGCAATCCGTTTTTGTTCATTAAGTGTTGGAATTGGAATTTCAAGATTTTTAACAATTTGGGCGTTTATATTAGTTTGAGAACCAGTTCCTAATGATTTTATATATTGATACTTACTTTTTAAAACGTGAAAGACATAACGATAATTCGCTAGTTTTTCATTTACTTGTATATTTGCGCAAGCCTGATTCGTTGCCATCGGTATTTTATTTATGCCAACCTTACCAACAGTTGCCCCATACATTGCTACGATAACACAGTTAGCGGGAATCATTCTTGCACTTGAATTTTTTAATCCTAATTCGGTTATCTTTATATCGGTTTCCCAGATTTCACCGAAATTAACTTCTTGAGTTCTTAACCAAGGAATATTTCCATCATAATATTCAGCCACACCTGTTTTAGGAGTTCCGCCTGATGAAATTTTTAAGGCTATATTTCCTAAAGTTTTCCACTCAACTTCATTATCCGAAAAAGTCAATAATTTATCACGGTAATATTGATATTGCTTTTCTCGCATGTTAAGCTCGGCTGTAAGCTCGGCTGTAAGCTCGGCTGTAACGGCTGTAAATGCGTCCAAAATTCGTACAATCTCGGCTTGAACGTCAAGCGGTGGGATAGGGATTAAGAATTTATCCGTGTCAGGCGTAGCAATTTGTGGCATTTGCATTTTGCTACCAATATTTTGAAAATGTTGCTCTTGAGTTTTTAAAAAATAATAAACATATTTAATTGCTATATTGGAATTTTGGGAATGATATGCCCACATCTCATTTTTATGTGAAAATGGTTTATCATAATATTCAAATTCGATAATCCCACGAGATTTGACAATGATAGACGGTTCATTATTTATATCTTTACTTGGAATATCTTCATAATTAACCATAGCAAAAGTTTTACCACCTGCAAAAATTTTTACAGGGGCGTTATCCTTATGTAGTTCTTTCATTTGCCCAGCAGTAATCGAAGTTCCTTTTGTTCTTTTTAACGCTTCGCCCAATGGCAACCACTCAACATTTTGCCCCTTTAACAACTTATCCAAAATCGCACTCACGCCCCTGCCTCCGCCATCATTCTATCAATATCCGCAAAGGCATTTTCCAATCGCTCAATATGGTATAACTCATACATATCCACGATAAACTGCGTAATCCCTAACGATTCCCACATTGCCAAAACCTTTTGAGCCGAAACCTGTCGATACTCCGCATAACGCTCTAACAAATAAATAAAAAATGCGTATTCCTTGCTCATACTTCATCCGCCCGTAAATACAGTGAATTGCGTGGATTGCCTGTCACTTGCTCACTTTCCCACATATCAAAAATAATCAAGGGACTTACCTTGTATAGCTCAAGCTCTGGGTCTTGTAACATGGCATAGGTTTCAGAGCTGATAAACGCCTTAATCGCTTGCAATTCATCAAAACCGTATTTTTCAACGATATTTTGCACCACATGACGGTCAAAAAAATCTAATGTTCGGGCTGATACAGCGTTCATACGATTTTGCTCCCCTGATAAGTCAAATAGCCTAAGCTAATCTCACTACAAAACGCATATTGGTCAGTCAAATTCTGCGGTAATAAACGCCGAACCGCTTCTTCTTGGGTATATCTGCCATCCATATAATCATCAATGACAGGTAAAGTGGCATCATTGGCAACAGGACCAATCACGATATCAAAATCAAAAAGTTTTAACGCTTTGCGATTATTAACGACAAATTCTAACCAATCGGCATCGGCGTTTTCAAAGTGCATCAAATTTAAAGCAATCGCACGCTCTTCATCAAAGGAATAAATATTGATAATGGCTTGTCCCTGTTGACGTCTTTTAAAAACCAGTTTCGCCCAGCGTTCCGCTTGAGCATAGCTACTGGTCAAATAAAATCCACAACCAAAATCTAAGGCTCGTAAATTGGGTAAAATCTTTGGCATATCGACAGCGACATTGCTACCGTGATAGAGTGTTATCATGCCTCAATCTCCGCCACAATTGCATCAATCTCTTTGCGTAACCTATCAATATTGGCAACCGTCTGGGCAAGTTCGGCATTTAATGTTTGAATATCAATCACTTCACGGGTGTCTTCCGCTTCCACATAGCTACTCACTGCCAAATTATAGTCATTTTCGGCAATCTGACGGTTTTCAACCGACTTGGCAAAATAGGGAATATCTGTTTTGCTGGCGAAAACATCGATAATCTGGGCAATATGGTCATCGGTTAGCGTGTTAGTATTGGTTTCTTTTTTAAACAACTTACTGGCATCAATAAACTGGGTTTTATTATCGGCTTTATGTTTTGATAAAACTAGAATATTTACCGCAATCGACGTACCAAAAAACAAGTTGGGGGCAAGTGAAATCACCGTTTCGACAACGTTGTTATCGACCAAGTATTGACGGATTTTAGCTTCTGCACCACCCCGATAAAAAATCCCAGGGAAGGACACAATCGCCGCCCGACCTTTACTCGACAAATATGCCAAGGCGTGCAGAATAAAAGCAAAATCCGCCTTCGACTTGGGGGCAAGTACCCCCGCAGGGGCAAAACGCTCGTCATTGATTAAGGTTGGGTCATCGCTACCCACCCATTTGACAGAGTAGGGGGGATTCGACACAATCGCATCAAACGGCTTATCATCGCCAAAATGGGGCACAAGCAAGGTATCGCCCAGCATCATATTGAACTTATCGTAATTGATATTATGCAAAAACATATTCATACGAGCCAGATTATAGGTCGTGTGATTGATTTCTTGCCCAAAAAATCCCTCTTCGATGATATGCTCATCAAATTGCTTTTTGGCTTGCAATAACAGCGACCCTGAACCCGCCGCAGGGTCATAAATCTTATTTACGGTTGTCTGACCATGTAATGCTAGTTGAGCAATCAATTTAGAAACGTGTTGTGGGGTAAAAAATTCACCGCCTGATTTGCCTGCATTGGCAGCATAGTTAGAAATCAAAAATTCGTACGCATCACCAAACAAATCAATATGATTGTCTTCAAAATTACCAAAATCTAAATCTTCCACACCTTTTAACACGGCCGCAAGGCGTTTGTTTTTATCAGCAACGGTATTGCCCAAACGGCTACTGGTGGTATCAAAATCACCAAATAACCCTTTAATATCAGGTTCGGAAGGGTAGCCTAGGGCAGACGCTTCAATATCTGAGAAAATATTGGCTAAATCCGTATTTAAACTGTCATTGGTGTTAGCATTTTTCGCCACATTGCTAAATAGCTGACTGGGATAAATAAAATAGCCTTTGGTCTTAATCGCATCATCTTTGATACTGGCTAAAATAGGGCTGTCATCGGGGAAGGTGGCGTAATTGATGCTATCGTCACCCCCTTCGATATAACTCGCAAAATTCTCACTGATAAAGCGATAGAATAATGCCCCTAACACATACTGCTTAAAATCCCAACCATCGATGGAACCGCGCACATCATTAGCAATTTGCCAAATACGACGTTGCAGCTCTGCACGTTGCAAAATAGCGGTCATAATATATCCTAAAAATAAACATTAACTTGATGGCTGACTTTCAGCGACAGGCTTCTCGAAAATAAACACATCTTTGGGCTCGCAATTTAAAAACAAGCACAACTTCTCAAGCGTATCAAAGTCAATTCTTGACGTTTCATTGTTATAAAGGCGATACAACGTCGCCCGATTAATTCCTGATTCCCGCTCCGCATCCGCTACCCGAAGCCCTCGTTGTGCAAAAAGCACAGGCAAATTTAACTTAATCATAACTCACCCAAAAAATAAGCCATAAAATGCTTGACAGAATTATCGCTATCATTTAAATTATTATCGTAAAAGATAATATTATTAACTTAAAAATTAATTTGCTTTGCTCTTAAAATAATATTATCGCATACCTTCAACCCTATAGACAGCCCTGCTTAAGCCGAAAAGAGAAAGGCACGGAGAAAAACTTATGAATCATTACCCAATGCCCACCACACACCAAAATACATTGATGGCTGACATTTTACAACAGATGAATCAGCAATCTGACCTAAAAAAACTGAGCACAAAGCTAGCAAATCGTCTCATTAAAGAAGAGCAGATTCAGCCTATTGGTGACCTGCATTATTTTTTAGAATGTGATAAAGCCTGTAGCAACCATACGGCTGTACGGCTTTGGGTGGCAGAAAATATGGACGAAATCGATACCAATGATGTTGATATCGCTTATGAAATCATCCGAGATAAATTTTTTAACTTAATGCGAGAGTACGTTTAAATGCCAAACCCAGCCCCCCCCTCAAATTTCTCATACAACCCGCAGTCACTGACAAAGACATACACATCTGCTATGACTACTACTGCCCGCCGACAGGGCAGAACAACACCCTACTTGAGCACATCATTTGGGTATGTCAAAAACATCAAATTAGCCCAAACGACTTAGCCACCACATTAAAAAAAATTAGAATCTATGACACCACCATCGCCTGCCAAAAATGCCACATCCTAAAGCAAATAACCGAACCGAATCTCATCACAGCATTTAAGCCAACCAACGCAACCGCTGACCTAAAAAACTCTAACTACATTTGTCAAGACTATTATGACTTTATCAGCGCTGAATAAAAAATATCGACAAAGATATTCAGATGAAACAAATTTTTTTAGCTTTCAATTATTAGCAACAAACAAATCGACTCTTACAAACTATTTATCCAATGAAAAGCATTTTAACTGGCATTTCTAACTAACCTGAGATAAGTCGTTGATAAAAAATCACAGCCAACCCTATCAGTATAAAATACGCTAAAAAATCTTTATGACATACAAAAAGATTTGAACCATAAACAATAAACAATTCAAATCATTTCATCATAAAAAAATCACAACAAATTGTCATTGGTAGGCAAAACTGAAATTACCGAATTGGACATAGTGCCATTAGACTCATCAAAATTTTCTTGTTGAAATTGCTCAACAGGTTTAACTATTTCAACAGACTCCACTAAAAAATTACTCAGCCACTCTTTATCGGTTTTATTAAAAATTTCATCAACAAGCATCATCTGTAAAAAATCACTCAGTAATATCGTGGCTTTTTGATTAGGTAATTTTTTTAACGATTCAATCATCACCAACCCAAACCGTCGATAACGATTATCAATCATTTCTTTCTTTTCGCTTTCATGCAACTGTAAAGCTTGTTTGGCTTTTTTCTTATTCTCACGAGCCGTGATTTTAGACTGCTCAAACTCAAGCAACAACTTTAACTTTTTAACATCAGATTCTGATAACAACGTTTTTTGAGCCAACGCTAAAATTAATTGATGTTCATCGTTTAGCTTTTTAGACTTAGCAACTTTCGTCTCAAAGTCTTTGACTAGTCTTTCTAATAATTTGTTTTCTAACTTCGTTAATTCAGCTCTCATAACTCACCTTTATAGCATATATAGTTTATTTCTATTTCAATAATACCAATATCTAGTAAAAAATCAAAGTAAAAATCATTTGCAAGTCTAAAAAATCATCGTATAATCCAATGAAAAATTTACCTGAGTAGAAGGTTTTTTTAGCCAGCAATGACAGCGTTACCAAAATCTGCGATGTTTGATAACGCTGTCGCTGGCAAAAGTGGGAATACTTCCCCCTCTTGACACCCCCTTGTCGCTTCATGTTTAAAATTTATCCTATCGTCAAATTTTAAACATGAAGCGATAAAACCTTGTATTGATAATAGCGTGTTAAACTCACGGTCTATTACTTCGATTAATTATTTAGTAATGGTATGTATGAAAGCAGATAAAGAAAATGGGTTAGCTAACAAACGTCAAACTCGTCTTAATTTACGCTTGTCTGAGTTAGAGTATTCTCAAGTGTTAGCAAAAGCAGAAGGCTTTGGCTTGCCCTTAGCAAAGTTTGTGCGAGTCTGCTTGTTGGGATTGCCTGAACCTGCTAAACGTATTCATGATTTACCTGTTGTTGACCCAAAATTGATGCGTCAAATTGTGAGTATTGGCAATAATATCAATCAACTCACTCGTTACGCTCATATTGTGTCCAATGACCCAAAACAAACGCTTAATACGTTAGCGTTGGCGTTTGCTTTGCAACGACTTGGTGATGAGTTGCAGTTACTACGTGAACAGTATTCACTTAAATCGGTTGAAACTGAAAGTGATATTGCTAGTGCTTCACCCGTTATTAGTGAGACTGCTGATTTATCCATGCTGACAAACTTTGATGAGTCTGTTTAATGCTAGTCCGATTCTTTGACCATGGTAAAGTTAAAAAAGGCGAGCTTACTCGTACAGGCGGTGGGGGAGCGGTTCGTAACTATTTATTATTTGATAAAAACGATAAAACCAAATTGCGTACTGGGGCTCGTTTGATTTATGGCAATGATGTTGATACCACCGAAATCATCAATGGGATAAAGAATTCAAAAATTTATACCAGTGGGGTGTTATCCTTTGACCCAGAAGAAGTAATTACTGAGTCTCAAAAAATTGAGATTATTGAATCGTTTGAAAAAAATCTGTTTCCAGGGCTGATGCGGGGGGAGTATTCAGGATATTGGGTTGAGCATCAAGATAAAGATAGGCAGGAACTGCATTTTGTATTTGCTGATATTCATCTGCCATCGGGTAAAGCCTTACCTGTTTTTTATCATGGCAAAGATTTAAAGCTGGTAGACTCTTGGAAAGATTTAATCAATATCGATTATGGGTTAGCAGACCCGAATGACCCACAACGCCAACGGGCCTATCGGCTCAAAGGCTATGAGTATAATCAACAAAAGCAGCAAGAAATGGATGCTCAAGCAAATGTGGCTGCCCAAAAAGAAAAGAAGGTGTTTATTGAAGAAGAAATCGCTTTGCATCTGATTGAAGCGATTGCCAATGATGAAAGCATACAAACGCAAGCCGATGTGATTGAGCTTATCGGTAGTATGTTTGAGATTACCCGTATTGCCAAGGATGGCAAATCAATTTCGATTAAAAACCCCGATGGTGGCAGAAATATCAAATTAAAAGGTATGATTTATGAGCGAGACTTCAAACGAGAAAACCTTGCAAATCTTGGCAGAGAGCAAACAAAAAAGCCAACAAATCGAAGCGAGCTTCAAGCAATCAATCAACGAGAGCGTGACAAACGCCAGCATCGATTGGAGCAACGCTTTGCAAAACATCGTGGGGCAGATAGACAGCTTGAGCAACAGCTTGGTCGAGAATTCAATGAAGCTCAATCACGAGCAACTGCAACAAGCCCAGAGCCAGCTCAATCAATTAACGGACAAAGTGAGCGAGCTGAACCAAGCAGTCAGCCGTATGAGCGAATCGGTGTCACAGACAGTGATAACTTGCCAGACCAGCGTGAGCGACAGTCTCAAGAATATGACGCAAAACGTGGAGGAGGCAAGCAAAACAGCGGTCAATCAGAGCAAAACCGTTTTACAAACCATTCCGCAAGAAATGACGACCATCAGCCAGCAGGTCATCACGGATACCAAGAAAGCAGTGAGCGAGCATCAGCAACACATGAAGTTTCTAAACAAATTGGGAATGCGAGCGACACTGTTTACCCTGTTCGAGATTTTAGTCGCTATCGCTTTGTTTGGGTACAATTACTATCTGGGCAATCAGGTGTATCAAACCCAGCAACGCTTGGATACACTACAAGCCCATATCAGTCAAACCCCCTTAGAGGCTCAAGCCTTGTCGATGGTGAGTCTTTACACCAATCAGGGCAAAGAGGGTGGGGTGTTGATTACACCAAAGAACCAACAAACAGCGTTTTGGGGCAACAACCAGCGAGGGGAGAAGACGTTACTGGTCACAGAACTGCCCCCCACCAAAAAGACAACGCAACCGAAGAAAGCCAACCCATAGCCGTAGAAGCCATTCAAGATGAATCAGATCACCCCCACCGAGCTCATTACCAAGCTTTTAGCAACGTTGTCAAACGATTTGCATCAGAAAATCGACCGCAAGCTAAGTCAAGTCAAAGAAGAGTTACAAGACCAGCTCAATCAAGCGACTTCACAGTTAGCGACGACACTGTCACAGCAGTTATTAACCAAGTTATCGACCCATCTCGACCAGCAGATACAAGCCAAGACCCAACAGCACAATCAGCGGATCGAAACCTACTTAGACGAATTGGAAAAGCTACAGAAATCCGAGATAGCAACACTGAAAAAAGGACGAGAAGAATTTCAGCGCTTACAAACCAAGATACAATCAGCCTTGAGCCAATTAGAGAGCATACCCAGCGACGACGACAACGAACTCGAAAAGTCGCTGACCGATTTAAAGACTTCGATTCAGACATTACAGACCAGTACCGCCGAGAGCAACAGCGAGCAGCAAGACTTAGAAAATACCGTCGCCGAATTAACAACGTTAAAGACGAGCTTGCAAACGAGAGTTACCGAATTGACCAAGCTACAACAGGACTTGGACAAGTCGCTGTCGCAGTTTCAGCCGTTGTTAAAGCCGTGATTGAGTTATTCAAAAAATTATTTAATGGGGTAAAACAGCAGGTGGTGGGGTATGCCAAAGAGGGGTTGCTCTATCATGCCAATGCTGATGGGTCAATGGGACGACAGGCGACGACAAAAGAGGCGGAAGTCTTTGTGGGTAGCCATCCGTATGATTTGTCGGGATATGCACAGTTAAGACTGACCGCTAAAAAGCTGGAAAAAGACAAAGAGCTTAGACATGAGCCGTTTAGGAGTTTTGGGCGGTAGTGGACAATAGGGCTGCTAGCTCAGCAGCAAAGCAGGGGGTAGCTTGCTAGCACGTGGCGATGGATCCATGAATCGAATTAAAAAAGCTGGGATATCTGCCTTGGTGTCGGTTACTTCACTAACTGAACCCCTCTAGCAACACTATAGATGGTTGCTCGACTAACCCCAAATTGTTTGGCAATAGTGGATGCCGAATTTTGGCGGTCGCTCATTAACTGGCGAATCATTTGCTTTTCTGATTCTTTGAGCTTTTGTGGTCGTCCGCCCATGCGTCCTCTGGCACGGGCGGAAATAATCCCCGCTTGCGTCCGTTCTTTAATCAGCTCCCGCTCAAATTCTGCTAGCGACGCAAATAAATGAAAGGTCAGTTTCCCTGTGGGGGTACTGGTGTCGATGTTTTCTTTAATCGAAACCAGTTCACAGCCGAGTTGTTGTAGTTGATTGACCAAGTTGATGAGGTCTTTAAGGCTTCGTCCTAGTCGGTCAAGTCGCCAAATATAGAGGGTATCGCCTTGACGGAGTGCTTTTAAGCAGTTTTCTAACTCGGGGCGATGGTCTTTGACCGAAGATATCTTTTCTTGATAGATTTTTTCACAACCTATTTGTTGCAAGGCATCGAGTTGCAATGCTAGGTTTTGGTCAAGGGTCGAGGTGCGTGCGTAGCCGATTTTCATAAACTGTCGTCCTTATCATCGAGTGGATTGTCTTGGCTGTCATCAGCGATAACTTCGGTTAAGGCTTCAATGCTAGGCAGATAATCAGCAATGGCATTGGGGACATCGGCGGTTTGGGTAATATAGGTGGCGACACCCATTGGTTTTTGAATATCCCGTAACGCATACTCAGCAATGGTGCTGTTTTTACCTTTGCACAAGATTAAACCGATGGTTGGCTTATCAATGGTTTTATCTCGAACCAAATCATCAACGGCACTGACATAAAAATTGAGCTTACCACTGTATTCGGGCTTAAAATCGGTGTTTTTAAGTTCAATGACTACATAACAATGCAGTTTGATATGATAAAACAGCAAATCAATATAAAAGTCTTTCCCGCCGACTTCTAAATGGTACTGACTGCCGACAAAGGCAAAGCCAACGCCCAATTCAATCAAAAACTGTTTAAGACGGTTTATCAATCCTTGTTCAATTTGGCGTTCATTGACATCACCACCCATGTCTAAAAATTCAAAGTGGTAAGGGTCTTTAAAGATATCTCGGACTAGCTCAGAGTTTGGTTTGTCTAAAGCGGTGGCAAAGTTATTTTGGGCATTGCCAAGGCGTAGATGAGCTTGGGTAGCGATTTGATGCTCTAAAACATTGCGACTCCAGCCAAATTCGATGGTTTTTTGGATATACCAGCACCGAGTGGGTTTATCTTTGATATCGGTAAAAATGCGAATATTATGGCTCCACGGTAATTGGTCAACAAGCTGTTGACCAATTTCATCATAGTGCCATGCTTGGGCAAATAGCCGCATATATTTGAGATTGGTTTTAGAAAATCCTTTAATCTCAGGAAAGGCGATTCTCAAGTCTTTGGCTAAGGTATCTAAAACTTTGTCACCCCATTGGTATTGTTGTTGACGCTCAATGATATCTCGACCGATTTGCCAGTACAATAAAATCAATTCTCGATTAACGGATAAAGTCGCTTTTAATCGAGACTGTTGAATGCGTTGCTTGAGCTCGTTGACCCAGTCACTATATTGTTGGTCAAACGCGGAAGGTAGGGTAGGAGAGGTCATGGTAAAACGCCTAAAAAATTTTGTTTATTGTGTCCAAAAAGCTTGGAAAACGCAAGGAATTTAACCGTTGTTTTTTGGACAGGTTTTTAAGCAAAAAATAGGCGAATCTAGGTGGTTTTTACTGCAAAAATAAAATGTCTAAAAAACCAGGGTTTTTTAGACAGCTGAAAGACACTCAAAATTACTCGACAAAATTCCTTATCGTACTATTTTCTCCAAATTCTGGGGTAACCCCAATGAAGTCATAAATTCAAACTCAAAGAAAAAAGCGTCTCTTGCAGAGGGCTTTCTGGGGTACACACACCACGCAACTCGTTGCAACTACTCCAAGCCCAGTAATGGCGCGGCTTAGCGTTGTATTCACGGAGCTATGTTAATTGTATTCATTAAGATGAAAAAATAAATGCTAAGTCTTTGATAATATAAAGAAAAATTTATATTCTTTTGTATTTAATATCGGGTAGGAGTCATAGCTAAAAAAGCATCCAAGCGTCAAAGTGAAAAAATAAAAAAAAACGCCCAAAGGCGTTTAATTTTTTAATTGAGATTTCAAAAAAATAGATGCGTTAATAACGCAACAGCTGCACCGCTGATAAGAGAGATTAAAACGACTTTGGCAGTGGTAACGTGTACTTCGTTCATGGTTAGTTCCTTGTGATTTTCAAAGTTAATTTTCGCTAACGCCTTGGTAAAAATTTCGTGTTTTCCAAAAACTATTTTGTCGTTGTTGGGTCAGTTTTTTATCATGACAAAAAGCGCGCCATGATAAAAACTCGACCTAAAAATTTTAAAACTTAGGGGCTTGCTCATCGTCCAAATATTCCTTCATTGGACGTTTAGTAAACCTTTTAGGATCTTTTTTAAGCCACTCCACCATGTGACTTATCCATGCTCCGCTAGATTGGTTAGCAGAATTGCTTGAGCTGACCATATTCCCATAGTCTTGCATGAATTTAACGCTATGCACAGCCCTTGCAAGCTGTTTATCAGTCAAATTACCCATAAACATATCTGCGGTGCGTTCATCACGTTCTAAGAGCTTAGATTTGCCTTCTATGACCTTCTTAGCCTTAAACCTAAATACGAATCCTACAATCGTCCTACCTTCCTTGATTTGCTCATATTCTGCTTTAATGTCCGAATGCTCATTAATTTGCTCAATCGCAATATCTAACACACGTTTTTTAAAATCTGCCATTAGTTTATATTGGTCTTCTTCAACGCCTAGTTTGTTTCTAAGGTCTTCTAAGCTAATTTGGGGCGTTTTATTGCCTGCATTACGCCAACGTACCATAATTTCATACAAACGCTTCGCATAAGTGCTAGTTAGCCCTACCGTGTGTTGTAGGTGATATTGGGTAAAGCATTTCTGTAATACGCCTACCATGCTTTTAACGTCATCTGTTAGCACCAGTTTCACATAACCGCCTTGTTTGCTGTATTTGATCTTACTTACCCAGCGACTTTCTACCACTTCTACAAAGTCAGGTTTTTTATATACCGCCCCTTCATACTTAAAATAACGATGAAATAGGCGTTGAGAAGCGTCTTGTAATGCCTCGTATGCTGTCGATTTATCTACTTCGTATATTTGGCTGTATTGTTCAGCTGTTACCTTAAAATCATTATCATAAAAGCCGTCTGAACCTTCGCTATTATCTGATATTTCCGCAAAGACAATGTTTAGAAGCCTAAATTCTGCTAGTGTTAGCTTAAAACTAGCGTCTATTAGGGTATTACTTTTAATTACCAAATCACTATTATTGGGGTCAGCACAGAATTCGGACCATAATGTACGCTAAGGAATTTTGTCGAGTATTATACCATTATAAATTAGCGTGATAATAGGGCTAGCCTATGGAAAACAGTTGTTTGCCATAGGTTTTTTATTGCCCAAAATTTCTGCCTGTTTATCAGCTTTTTGCTATCTGTTAAAGTCAATACAATCAAACTATGTTAAGATAATAAGAAACAGGTTTAACGTAGGATTTTGTATGAGTTTAATCGGTTATGCTCGAGTTTCAACCGCAGAAGGCAAACAATTGCTTGACCGTCAGCTTGATGCGTTAAACGACATTGGCTGTCAGAAGATTTTTACTGACAAGGCATCAGGGAGTAACTCAGAACGCCCAGGTCTTGCCGAATGTCTAGCTTACCTGCGGCCCCATGATGTATTGGTGGTGCTGGATTTGGATAGGCTTGGGCGATTAGCCAAAGACCTGATTATTCTCATTGATGAATTAGCGGCAAAGGACATTGGTTTTAAAGCCATCAATTCGCCGATGGACACCACCACCCCAACAGGACGAGCCTTTTTACAAATCCAAGCAGCATTTGCTGAAATGGAACGCAACATCATTCGCCAGCGAGTACAAGAAGGACTGGCTGCTGCTCGGGCTCGTGGACGAAAAGGCGGACGACCCCGAGTGATGACCGCCGAGAAATTAAAATATGCCCAGCATCTAATGAGCGACCAAACTCGTAGCATTCCTGATATCTGCAAAGAACTGGATGATATGCCTGTCAGTACCCTGTATCAATATTTAACAGGTAAAGGTGAACTTAAACAGCTTGGTAGAAAGCTACTTGATATCACTACCCCTTGAAAACGCTAGCCAACTTCTAATTTACAGGGACTGACATGACCCGTCGCTCCATTCTATCTGCCCATGAAAAACTGTCTTTAGTTGCCCTGCCTGAAAGTGACATGGAATTTATCCGTCACTACAGTTTGAGTGATGCCGATATTTCGATTATCAAGCAAAAGCGAGGTAATGCCAATAAATTAGGCTTTGCTATTCAACTGAGCTATATGCGATACCCTGGTATAACATTGGCTGAGAAAGAAACGCCAAATCAAGATTTATTAGACTTTATCGCCAATCAGATAGGGTGTCATGCTAGTGATTGGCAGAATTATGGCGTACGGGAAGTCACCAAAAGAGAGCATGCGTTAGAACTACAGCAAATCTTTGGCTATCGCACTTTCTCCCGAGAGTTTTATTCTCAGCATGTGGAATACATCACCGCTCTTGCCACAGAAACCACCAAAGGCATTATTTTAGCCGAGCATTTAGTCAATTACCTGCGTGGGCAGAAAATCCTACTGCCAACCGTGCTCGTCATTGAAAAAATCTGTGCCCAAGCAATGACGCAAGCCAATAAAATCATTTATGACCGTCTAACGGCTGACCTGACACAAAGCCATTTGGATAAACTTGATAATCTGCTAACCCTAAAAGACGGTTCAAAGCTTACCCATCTAGCATGGCTACGCCAATCGCCGACCAAGCCGACTTCTCGTCAAATGAATGCCCATATCGACAGGCTTAAATATTGCCTATCCTTTGACTTGTCCGATGAGATTGGACAACGTATTCACCAAAACCGCCTACTTAAAATCGCCCGAGAAGGCGGACAAATGCAAGCCACCGACCTTGCCAAATTTGAAAATAAACGCCGATATGCCACACTCGTTGCCCTAATGATTGAGAGTAAAGCCACCATTATCGACGAAATCATCGACTTGCACGACCATATTATACGCAGAATCTTTAACCAAGCCAGAAACAAACACCAACAGCATTTTATCGCCTCGGCAAAGGCTATCAATCAAATCATACTGGTATTTAAAACAGTAGGGCAAGCAATGCTAGTGGCAAATACTAATCATCTTGACCTTGGTAAAGCGGTTGAATCCGTGACGACATGGGAGGATTTTGCCCAAAACGTTGAAATTGCCCAAAGCCTGTTCCAACCCAACGACTTTGATTTTTTACCCAAAATTAATGACCATTACAGAACCTTTCGCCTGTATGCCCCTGCCATGCTTGACATACTGTCATTACAAGCAACGTCAAGCTCAAACAATTTAATGCGGGCAATCAATGTATTACGAGAGATGTATCAAAACAATCGTAAATTACCTGACAACGCACCCACCAAATTTATTAAACAACGCTGGCACAAGCTGGTTCACACTAAGGATGGCATTGATACCCGTTACTATGAGTTGTGCGTACTGTCTGAACTCAAAAATGCCCTACGGTCAGGCGATATCTGGGTGAAAGGCTCTCGGCAGTTCAAAGCCTTTGACGACTATCTGTTGCCAAAGGACAAGTTTCAAAACCTGTTACAGCATCAGCAACTGCCCATCAGCATTGACACCGACTGCACCAGCTACCTTCATCACCGCCTTGACTTTCTTCGCCAACAACTGACCCTTACCAACAAACTCGCTAAAACCGATAACCTGCCTGATGCCAGCATTACCGCCAATAAGGGATTGCAAGTCACCCCGTTAGATGCCGTGACTCCCGAATCGGCTCAAATCTTGATAACTAAAGTCACCAGTATGTTGCCCACTGTCAAAATCACCGAGCTATTACTGGAGGTTGATGAATGGACAGGCTTTAGCAACGAGTTTACCCACATCAAAAACGATGAAGTCGCCAAAGACAAGCAATTACTATTTACCGCTATCTTAAGCGATGGTATCAATTTAGGACTTAGAAAAATGGCAGAATCCTGCCCTGGCACAACCTATTCACGATTATCTCGGCTACAGGCTTGTCATATCCGTGATGAAACCTATACGGCAGCCCTTGGGATACTAACCAATGCTCAACTGGCTCAAGAATTTGCTCAAAACTGGGGTAATGGCACAACCTCATCATCGGATGGACAACGCTTTAAGGCAGGAAGCAAAGCCCAAAAAACAGGGCATATCAATCCCAAATACGGTTCAGAACCAGGACGATTGATTTATACCCATATTTCTGACCAATACAGCCCATTTCATAGCAAGCTAATCAATGTCGGGATTCGAGAATCCACCTATGTGCTGGATGGCTTGCTATACCATGAATCGGATTTAAAAGTAGAAGAGCATTACACGGATACCGCAGGATTTACCGACCATGTGTTTGCGTTGATGCACTTACTGGGCTTTAAATTCGCCCCTCGTATTCGAGATTTGGGGGATACCAAGTTGTTTATTCCCAAAGGCGACAATCCCTACCAATCTCTCAAGCCCTTGATTGGCGGTACAATCAACGTCAGAGTAATTGAAGACAATTGGACAGACATACTAAGATTAGCGACATCCATCAAACAAGGCACAGCCACCGCTTCATTACTGGTTAAAAAGCTCAGTAGCTATCCACGGCAAAACGGGTTAGCCAAGGCGTTGGCTGAATTGGGTAAAATTGAACGCACCTTGTTTATTCTCGATTGGTTACAAAATGTTGATTTAAGACGGCGGGTGCAAGCTGGTTTAAATAAGGGTGAAGCTCGCAATGCGTTAGCCCGTGCGGTGTTCTTTAATCGGTTAGGAGAAATTCGTGATTACAGCTTTGAACAACAACAATATCGAGCGAGTGGGTTAAATTTACTGACGGCAGCGATTGTACTATGGAATACGGTTTACATCGAGCGTGCGGTGAATGCCTTGAAAGAAAGTGGGTATGAAATTAATGACGACCATTTGCAGTATTTGTCGCCACTTGGCTGGGAGCATATCAGTTTGACAGGGGATTATGTTTGGAAAAGTAACTTTGAGGTAGGAAATGGGAAGTTTAGACCCTTTCGAGGCGATAATGACGATTAAAAGGGCTTAAAACTCGACAAAATTCCTTATCGTACATTATGGTCCGAATTCTGTGCTGACCCCATATAAGGCAGATGTTTTGCCGAAGTTGTACTGTAAAATGTTGGAATAGTTTGCTCGTCTTTTGTTGAAATAGATAGGGATCTATAATCGCAAAAGATTTATTAA
>ERZ650306.669-NODE-669-length-20964-cov-22.011574_pt1 | contig 20964 bp, 13 predicted proteins | sample MGYA00376242_ERZ650306 | MGnify/ENA primary metagenome ERZ650306 (study PRJEB26733, sample SAMN07839244) | wastewater metagenome | biome: urban; feature: wastewater treatment plant; material: waste water | place: USA: North Carolina | collected 2016-03-31 ... | reverse complement strand
AAGCGTATCCCTTCGTCTACATGGTAAAAACTCAGATTTTGCCCCGTCACCACGCCCTGCGGAGTCCACGATGCGAGCGTACCGCGAATGGTTAAATCCGCCTGCGCCTGTCCGTCAATGCGCACATTCACACCAAACAACTGATTGAACTGTTTGAGCTGGTTCAAACGCGCTTGCACATTCAAATTCAACGGCGAGAGACCGGACACAACCCAGCCGGATGCGCCGTTGACCAAGCCCAATGTGCCCTGAATGCGGTTTTGCCCGATATTATTGCCGTTCAACACGCCCGACAACGCCATCTGCGTACCGGTCATGCGCCCTTGGAAATTCAGCTCCGATAATTCGATCAAATTACGCCGACGCGCATCAAGCGCGATATTGCCGCGTTCGCGCTCAAAACGAAAACCGCCCGCAGGCTGCGCGCCCATCCCGATGTGGCGGCGATCCACCACCCAGATCTGGTGGGCTGACGCTGCGGACCGACCGCGCCACCCCGGACGCCGTCAGAGCGCGGCGAAGGGGGCGCAGAGGGCGCGTAGTCGGGCTTCGCCGCCGTCCAGCGCAGTGAGAACGGTGATGCCCGCCGATGTCACCCTGATCAAGGCCTATATCGAGCGCCATTGCGCCCCGGCCGTGTTGGGCTGAAGGCAGTTTTTCAGAGTGCCACCGCCTTCAGCCCCAGCGGGCTGCTGGCGTGTGTGGGTAGTGATATGAGTCAAAAATGCCCCTGGCGCTTACTGGATAAGCGCTAGCAGCTATAAATAGCATAGCGGTGTCTGTTTGCGTTGCGGTGCCACTGGTTGCCCGCACGGACAGGTGCCCACCAAGGAGCATGGGATGAAGGTTGTAGGCTTTGCCGGGTTCTCCGGCAGTGGCAAAACCACGTTGGTAGAGCAATTGATTCCCGAGCTGCGCCTGCGCGGCCTGCGGGTGTCGGTGGTCAAGCATGCCCACCACAGCTTCGATATGGACCACCCCGGCAAGGACACCTACCGCCACCGCGAGGCCGGTGCCTTTGAGGTGGTGGCGGCGTCGGACAAGCGCCTGATGCTGGTGCGCGAGTTTGAACAGCCCGCCGTGCTCAGCGTGCACCACCTGCTGGCAGAGCTGTACCAAGGGGTGGACTGGGTGCTGGTGGAAGGCTTCAAGGAAAGCGATCTGCTCAAGATCGAAGTCTGGCGCGCGCCAGAGCCCGGCAAATCTGAGCGGCCCGTGCGCTACCCGGAAGACGGCTTTGTCGTGGCCATTGCCACCGACGCTCCTGACCAATTGCCCGAGCCCACCCTGCGGCCGGTGCTGGATTTGAACGCTCCCGCCCAAGTGGTCGATTGGATGTTGCAGAACGCCGATCGCTTTGAATACGACTGGGAAATGCACGGAGAAACCCTGCGATGAACGCCCCCCAGAAACCCCGCTCGCCCCTCAAGCCCCTGGATGATGCGCTGGCCGACCTGTTGGCCCACGCGCAGCCGCTGCCGGGGGCGGAGACTGTAGACACCTTCAACGCCGACGGGCGTGTGCTGGCGCAAGACTGCGTGTCGGCCCTGCACGTGCCGCCGCAAGACAACAGCTCGATGGACGGCTACGCCGTGCGCCTTACCGATGTGGCCGCTGTTGGCGTGGTGCTGCCCGTGTCGCAACGCATTGCTGCGGGCAGCGCTGGCGAGCCGCTGGCTGCCGGCACGGCCGCCCGCATCTTCACCGGCGCGCCGGTGCCCGAGGGGGCTGACGCCATCCTGATGCAGGAAGACTGCGAAGCCCTGGCCGCGGCTGAAGGCCTGGGCCAGGTGCGCATCAATGCCGTGCCGGCTGCCGGGCAGTGGATTCGCCGCGCCGGCGAAGACATCACCCAGGGCGCGGTGGTGCTGCAGGCAGGCACGCGCCTGTCGCCCGCCGAACTGGGCCTGGCCGCCAGCATTGGCATGCACCAGCTCCAGGTGGCGCGCCGCCCGCGCGTGGCCTTGTTCTCCACCGGCGATGAACTCGTCATGCCCGGTGAAGTGCCGCCCGAGCAAATGCGCCCCGGTGCCATCTACAACAGCAACCGCTTCTTCTTGCGCGCCATGCTGCTGCGCCTGGGCTGCGAGGTGACGGACTTCGGCATCGTGCCCGACCGGCGCGAGGCCACCATCGAAGCCCTGCGCCAGGCAAGTTGCGACCACGACCTGATCCTGACCAGCGGTGGCGTGAGTGTGGGCGAGGAAGACCACATCAAGCCCGCCGTGGAATCGCTGGGCCGCCTGGACTTGTGGCAAATCGCCATGAAGCCCGGCAAACCCTTCGCTTACGGCACTGTGGGCAAGGCGCATTTCATGGGCCTGCCGGGCAACCCGGTGTCCAGCTTCGTGACCTTTGCCGTGCTGGTGCGGCCCTTTGTGCTGCGGCTGCAAGGCGTGCGCGATATTGCTCCTAAAAAAATAGCTGCCACCGCCCGATTTGATTGGCCCAAGGCCGATAAACGCCGTGAATTTCTGCGGGTGCGCCAGCACCCCGATGGCGGGCTGGAGCTGTTCCACAACCAAAGCTCGGGCGTGCTCACCTCGGCGGCCTGGGGCGATGGCCTGGTGGACAACCCCGCAGGCCAGACCATTGCGGTGGGCGACACCGTGCAATACCTCGCTTTTTCGGAGCTGCTGCAATGAAGATCACCGTCCGCTACTTCGCCTCCATCCGCGAGGCCATCGGCCACGGCAGTGAGTCGGTGGACACCACAGCTGCCACCCTGGGCGCGCTGCGCGATGAACTCATCGCCCGGGGCGGCGCCCACGCCAGCAGCCTGGCCCGCGGCCGCGCGGTGCGCATGGCGCTGAACCAGAACCTGAGCGACGAAGCCGCCGCGCTGGCCGACGGTGCCGAGGTAGCTTTTTTCCCGCCCGTGACGGGCGGGTGAGGGGGGGATGCGCGGGCGGGTGCCAGTGGGTATCGTCGCAGGTTGACTCAACACCCCCGGCTACAAAGGCGGCTTGGCGGATAGATTCAGGCACTCGCGCCATGTGGTGGATCAGGCACGAACCGCATTGAACCGCTCACTGAGGGTCGTCGATGCGCTGTGCAAGGCGCCGATAAGCTCAACCCGAGCGGATATTTCAAGGTCAAAGCGGCCTGCGCAGTGGCGACCCCTCCGATCTGCTTGGGCACCACCAAAGAGACGTTGCATGACATATTCCGGCGAACACGACATCCAGGTTCCGCACACCACAGCGCATCACGCCAAGTACTTTGCGTGGGAGCTGACGCGCCGTCGTGCTGCATCTGAAGAAGACCGCCTGGCCCAATCGCTTTTCGATGCCAGTGTGGACCTAAACCCCCACCAGATTGACGCAGCCCTTTTTGCCCTCAACAACCCCCTGAGCAAAGGCGTGGTGCTGGCCGACGAAGTGGGGCTGGGCAAGACCATTGAAGCCGCGCTGGTGTTGTGCCAGTTGTGGGCCGAGCGCAGGCGCCGCCTGCTGGTGATTTGCCCAGCAGCCTTGCGCAAGCAGTGGGCGCAAGAGCTGTCAGATAAATTCAACCTACCCGCAGAGGTGCTGGATGCACGCACCTGGCACCGGCTTCGTGAAGGCGGTATTTACGACCCGTTGGACCGCGACGTCATCAGCGTCATGTCCATCCACTTCGCCGCCCGCATGGAAGCCCAGTTGGCCGCCGTGCCGTGGGATGTGGTCGTCATCGACGAAGCCCACAAACTGCGCAACGCCCACCGCAAGAGCCATGAAACCGGGCAAGCGCTCAAGCGTGCATTGGGCGGCCGCAAAAAATTGCTGTTGACAGCGACACCTTTGCAAAACTCCTTGATGGAGTTGTACGGCCTTACCTCGCTCATTGACGAAGAAATCTTTGGCGACGAGCGCAGCTTTCGCTCGCAATACAGCAGTATCGATGGCGACATCCAGTCTTTGCGCCGCCGCCTGCAGCCCTTCATCAAGCGCACCCTGCGCCGCGACGTGCTGGAGTACGTGCCGTACACCCAGCGCCATGCACTCACCACGCCGTTCTCCCCCTCAGAGGAGGAAGTCCGGTTTTACGAGCTGATCTCCGCCTACCTGCAGCGCGACTTCAGCTACGGCTTCCCAACCCGACAAAAACACTTGGTCGGCCTCATCTTGCGCAAGCTGCTGGCTTCTTCCACCGAAGCCGTAGTGGCCACGCTGGATGCCATTCGCACCCGGCTGCAGCGCCTGCTCGACAAACAGACCATCGACGAAGAGTGGATTCAACAACTCATTGAAAACGAAGACCTCGACGAAGATTTGTTGGAGGAAGATGACCCGGTTGCCTCGCAAGCCGACGGCACACCGCCCGTGGACTACGCCCTGGTGCGCGAAGAGCTGGCCGAGCTGGACGAATACCTACGCCTTGCCCGCAACATCCGCGAAGACCAAAAGTCACACGCGCTGTTGTCCGCGCTGCAACAGGGCTTTGAGCGCATGGGTGCCATGGGCGCGGCCCGCAAGGCAGTCATCTTTACCGAGTCCCGCCGCACCCAAGACTACCTGGCCCGCTACTTGGAGGCCCATGGCTATGCGGGCAAAGTTACCCAGTTCAGCGGTGGCAACCAAGGCCCCGCATCCACCGGCATCTACCAGCGCTGGCTGGCCCAATACACTGGCAGTGACCGGGTGACCGGTTCCCCCGCCATTGACCGCCGCACCGCGCTCATCGACCACTTCCGCCAAGAGTCAGAAATCCTTATCGCCACCGAAGCTGCGGCCGAGGGCGTGAACCTGCAGTTCTGTTCGCTCGTCGTCAACTACGACCTGCCCTGGAACCCCCAGCGTGTGGAGCAGCGCATTGGCCGTTGCCACCGCTACGGCCAGCGGTTCGATGTAGTGGTCATCAACTTCTTGAACCAGCGCAATGCGGCTGATCAGCGCGTGCTGGAGCTGCTGCAAGACAAGTTCCACCTGTTCGACGGCGTGTTTGGCGCGTCGGACCAAGTGCTCGGCCAAATTGAGGGCGGCATCGACTTTGAAAAGCGCATTGCTGAAATTTACGACCGCTGCCGCACCCCTGCCGACATCGACGCCGCCTTTGCGCAGCTCCGCACCGAGCTGGACGCTGATATCCAAGCCCGCATGCAAGAGACCGAAAAACTCTTGCTGGAGCACTTTGACGCCGACATCCACGACCTTCTGCGCAGCCAGAAAGAGCGCGCCGAGAGCCAGCTCGACCGCGTGACCCGCTTCTTCTGGTGGCTCACGCAGTACGTGCTGGCAGGGCAGGCGCGGTTTGACACCGCAAAGCTGGGCTTCGAGCTGCAAACCCCGCCCGTAGTGCAAGCGCCCGCAGGGGTTTACCAGCTCATCCGCAAGGGCGAAACCCCGCCCGAGCACGCCCGCATCTACCGCCTGACCCACCCGCTGGGCCAATACGTGCTCGACACCGGGCGCAACCTGCCAGCGCCCCTGCAAAGCCTTACCTTCCACTACGGCAGCCACAAACCCCGCATCAGCATGGTGGAGCGCCTGGTGGGTCAAAGCGGCTGGATGCAGCTCAGCCTGCTGGAGCTGGACAGCTTTCAGCACGAAGAGCACCTGGTGTTCACCGGCATGACCGACACCGGCGAAGTGCTGGATCAGGAAAGCTGCGAAAAGCTTTTCTACCTGCTGGCCACCACCACCGACCTGCAAGCCAGCCCACCCATGGAGCTGCAGGCCAATGCCCAGCGCCAGCTTGAGGCCACCCTCAGCCGCGCGTTGGAGCTCAACGACCAGTTCTTCCAGCAAGAGCGCGACAAGCTCGAAGCCTGGGCCGACGACCGCATCGCCTCTGCCGAGCAGGCCCTGAAAGACACCAAGCTCAAGCTCAAAGGCCTGAAACGCCAGGCCCGCATGGCCCTAAGCATGGAAGACGCAGAGCGCCTCCAACGAGACATTGGTAGGACCGAATCCGAGCAGCGCCGCCAGCGGCAAGAGATATTTGCTGTGGAAGACGAAATCGAAGCCCGGCGCGACGCGCTCATTGCCGCTCTGCAAAAGCGCCTGCACCGCGCCAGCCGCAACCAAAGCCTGTTTGTGCTGCGCTGGAGCGTGGTGTGACGTGTCGCCAAAACCCGAAAATATCGACACGTTTTCGCCATATGTCGATGCCGCGTACATGTACCGCACACCCCATTAGCCACGCCAGACTTGCGCCACATCCCGAATACACCTGCCAGCACCCATAAGAAGCTATGACCAACACCGCCCACCTCACCGAACTCGGCCACAGCCCCGACGCACTGGCCCAGCGCCAGGCCGACCTGCTGGCCCTGCTGCGCCAGACTGCCCCCGAAGTGTTGAGCGACAACCAAATCAATATTGAAAAACTCAAAGAGCTGCTGGGCCAAGAGCGCATAGCGCCAGCGGAGCACTACGAGCTGAACTGGGCCGGCAAAACCGAAGCCCGCCGTGAAATACAAAAAACCAGCAGCCACACCCTGCGGCCAGACGCCAACAACCCGGCCCACGCCCAGCACATGCTCATAGAGGGTGAAAACCTGGAAGTGCTGCGCGTGCTGCAAAAAAGCTACTACGGCAAGGTCAAGATGATCTACATCGACCCACCGTACAACACCGGCAACGACAGCTTTGTGTACCCCGACGACTATTCAGAAACGCTGGACGAATACCAAAAACGCACGGGCGAGAAAAGCGCCGAAGGGTATTTGAACAAGCAAAGCCTGTGGAAGAAAAACAGCAAGGAAAGCGGCCAGTACCACAGCGCGTGGCTGAGCATGATGTACCCGCGCCTGTATTTGGCGCGGAATTTATTGCGCGATGACGGGGTTATTTTTATTTCGATTGATGACAACGAAGCGGCGAATTTGAAGTTGCTTTGTGATGAGGTGTTTGGAGGAGAGAATTTTGTTGACGTGGTTATTTGGGAGAAAAGATATAGCCCACAGAATGCCGTGCAGTGGTTTTCTGAAGTGCATGACTACGTGATCGTTTACGCAAAAAACAAGCTGAATTGGCAGCCGAATTTGTTAGAGCGGACAGAGGAAATGAATGCCCGTTATCGCAATTTAGATAACGACCCACGCGGTGATTGGAAGCCCGTGGACTCAACGGCCCAAGGCGGGCACGGTACTGCGGGTCAGTTTTACACGTTCACCGCACCAAATGGAAAGCAGCACAATCCACCAAGTGGGCGTTGCTGGCTGTATACGCATGAGGTCATGCAAAAGATGGTTGCTGACAATCGCATTTGGTTTGGGGCTGATGGAAACAACATGCCCGCCATAAAGCGGTTTATTACAGAAGTTAAGCAAGGTATGGCGTGCAAGACCTTGTGGAGGTATGAGGAGGTTGGTCATAACCAAGAGGCAAAGAAGGAAATAAAAGAGCTATTTGACGACACAACACCTTTTGAAACGCCGAAGCCAACTCGGTTGATAAATCGAATGCTGCAACTGGCGACGAGTAATGATTCAGTTGTTTTAGATTTTTTTGCCGGCAGCGGCACAACTGCCCACTCGGTTATTGAATTGAATGTCAAGGACGGCGGCAATCGCCAATGCATCAGCGTCCAAATGCCCGAAGTGCTGGACGAAACCAGCGAAGCCTACAAAGCGGGCTACCGAACCATTGCCGACATCACCCGCGCCCGCATCGACAAGGTGATTGCCAAACTCAAAGCCGAGCACCCCGATAAAACCGCTGATTTGGCCTGCGCCCATTTCACGCTGGCCCCGTCCAACTTCAAGGTATGGCGTGGCGATGTGGGCAGTGCCGATGCGCTGCGCGAGCAGTTGGCCTTGTTCCAAAGCGCCGAAAAGGCCGGGCAGCCCCAAGCCACCGACGCGCAGACCGCCATGCTGACCGAGCTGTTGCTCAAGCATGGCTTGGGCGCACTGGGGGTGCATGCAGTCAGCGCACCTAAGCAGGTGGCGGGCGTGACGGTGCACCGCGTGCTGCTGCCCGACGACAAGCACTTGTGGCTGTGCTTTGAGCCCTACACCGACGCGCTGAAAGACGAGTTGGTGAAAGCCCGCCCGGCGCAGGTGGTGCTGCTCAATTCCTGCTTTGTGGGTGACAAAGCGGACGAGCAGCTGGCCAACCTGCAACTGGAGCTGGCGGGGCTGGATATTGGCCTGACGGTGATTTGAACGGGGCCATGATGAAGCCCATGCATGCATCCGGTGACGCCGCCCCTGCTTTGTTGAACGATGTGCGCCAGCTCATTGAGCAGGCGCGCGCGCATGTGGCCAGCGCGGCCAACAGTGCGCAGACCTTGCTGTATTGGCAGGTGGGTGAGCGCATCCGCCGTGAAGTGTTGGGCGAGGCCCGCGCCGACTATGGTGAACAGATTGTGTCGACGCTGTCGACACAATTGGTGCAGGCGTATGGCAGAGGGTTTTCTGAAAAAAGCCTTCGGCGCATGATTCAGTTCGCAGAGGTGTTTGCTGATGCACAAATTGTCGCGACACTGTCGCGAGAATTGAGCTGGAGCCATTTCATTGAAATCTTGCCGCTCAAGCAGCCGCTGGAGCGCGAGTTTTATGCCGAGATGTGCCGCATTGAGCGCTGGAGCGTGCGCACCCTGCGCGAGCGCATTGGCAGCCAGTTGTACCTGCGCTCGGCCGTTGCCAAAAAGCCAGAGGGCGTGATTGCCAAAGAGCTAAGCCATCTGCGCGAAGGCGGGCAGATGACGCCCGACCTGGTGTTTCGCGACCCCTACATGCTGGACTTTTTGGGCCTGCCCGACGGCTACAGCGAGCGCGACCTGGAGAGCGCCATCCTGCGTGAGATGGAGCGCTTTTTGCTGGAGCTGGGGGCAGGTTTTACGTTTGTGGCGCGGCAAAAGCGCATCAGCGTGGGGGCGGACGACTTTTATCTGGACTTGCTGTTCTACCACCGGCACCTGCGCCGCTTGGTGGCGGTGGAGCTGAAGCTGGAGAAGTTTTCCCCTGCGCACAAGGGGCAGATGGAGCTGTACTTGCGCTGGCTGGACCAGAACGACCGTGCCGAGGGCGAGGCTTCGCCCATTGGTTTGATTTTGTGCGCCAGCGCCGACCGCGAGCAGGTGGAGCTGATGGATTTGGACAGCGCCAACATCCGCGTGGCGCAGTACCTGCACGCCTTGCCCGATGTGCAGGTACTGCAAGCGCAGCTGCACCGCGTGGTGCAACTGGCGCGCGAGCGGCAGGCCCGGCTGGCCCCGCCCGATAACAAGGATGAGACATGACGATGAAGTTGCAATTTGCCCACCAGGACTACCAAAAGAAGGCAGTCGATGCGGTGGTGAAAGTGTTTGATGGCCAGCCACTAGCCAAAGGCGACTTTGCTCTGGCTGTGCAGCAAGGCAGCGTGGCCTATGCGGGGGACGGCAGCATTGGCAACGCGCTGAAGCTCTCGGACGAGCAACTGCTGGCCAATGTGCAGGCGGTGCAAAAGGACAATGGCTTGGAGCCATCTGCCACTTTGGCCGAGTCTCGCTCAGACAATGGCAAAGAGGTGTTTTGCCCGCTGAATTTCACCATTGAGATGGAAACCGGCACGGGCAAGACCTACAGCTTCATCAAGACGATGTATGAGCTGAACAAGGTGTACGGGTTCAAGAAGTTTGTGGTGGTGGTGCCCAGTGTGGCCATACGCGAAGGCACCATGAAGAACCTGCAGATCACCCGCAGCCACTTTGCAGCGGACTATGCCAATGTACCCTGCGTGCCGATTTTGTACGACAGTACCAAGCTGACAGACTTGCGCCACTTTGCGCAGAGCGATGCGCTGAGCGTGCTGGTCATCAACATTGACAGCTTTACCAAAGACAACAATAAGATCAACCAGAAGGGCGAAAAGGCGTTTGCGCCCATTGAATACATCCGGGCGGTGAACCCCATCGTCATCGTGGACGAACCGCAAAACTTTGAGACCGATGTACGCCGCCGCGCGCTGTTTGACTTGAACCCGCTGTGCACGCTGCGCTACTCGGCTACGCACAAGAACCCCTACAACCTGCTGTATTCGCTCAACCCCGTGCAGGCGTATGACCTGGGGCTGGTGAAGCAGATTGAGGTGGACGGCGTGCTGGCCGATGAAGACCACAACCAGGCCTTTGTGGAGCTGGTGGGCATTGAGGCTCGCCCTGCTTCTGTCAAGGTCAAGGTCATTATTGATGTGAATGGCAAGACGGGCCCCAAGCGTTCCGAGTTGACCCTGAAGCTGGGCGATGACCTGTATGCCAAGTCTAAGCAGCGCGATGTTTATGAGGACGGTTACATCCTGAACGAAATCCGGGCAGACGACGGGGAGATTGAGTTCTCTGGTGGGCGGGTGATTCGCATCCACCAAGCCCACGGGGGGCTGGCTGACGATGTGATGCGCTTCCAGATTGAGCGCACGGTGGCGGCGCACTTTTCCAAGCTCAAGAACGTGCAGCCCATTGGTGTGAAGGTGTTGAGCCTGTTTTTTATCGACAAGGTAGCCAACTACCGGGCGTATGACGAGGATGGCAATGCCACCTTGGGCAAGTTTGGTGTGTGGTTTGAAGAGGCGTTCAACAAGTACGCCAGCATGCCCAAATACCGTGGGCTCATTGCGCACAGTGCCAGCGAGGTACACAACGGCTATTTTTCGGGCGACAAGAAGGGCAAGGGTGTGAAGGCCAAAACGGTGTGGGTGGATACATCGGGCACGGTAGCCAAGGACGACAGCACCTACCAGCTCATCATGAAAGACAAAGAGCGCCTGCTGAGCGCGGATGTGCCCTTGCAGTTCATCTTCAGCCACTCGGCGCTGCGCGAGGGCTGGGACAACCCCAATGTGTTCCAGATTTGCACGCTGAACGAGACCAAGAGCGCCATGAAGAAGCGCCAGGAAATCGGGCGTGGTCTGCGCCTGTGTGTGAACAAGGATGGTGAACGTGTGCAGGACAAGCGGGTGAACGTGTTGACGGTCATACCCAACGAGAGCTACGAAGCCTTCGCCAAGGCGCTGCAGCAGGAGATTGAGGACGAAACTGGCGTGAGCTTTAGCGGGCGGGTGAAAAATGCCCGCGCCAAGGCGCGCATCAAGCGCAAAGCCTTGTCCGCCGAGGAGGAAGCGCTGTTTCAGGCCATTTGGAAAAAGATCAACTACCAGACCTCCTATAGCGTGACGCTGGATACCCCAGCGCTGATTGCGGAGTGCGTCAAAGCCCTGGGTGACTTGAAGCAATACCCCAAAGTGCGGCCGCCCAAGATACGTGCTGACAAAGCAAAGATCATCATGCGCAGCGAAGGGGTGGAGGGGCTGCACATTGGTACCGGCGACACCGACGCCAAGGTGTATGGCACCACGGTGCCTGATGTGTACGCGTACATCCAGAACCGGGTGCACCTGTCGCGGTCCAGCATCTTTGCCATTTTGGACGGCTCAGGGCGCTTGGGCGAATTGCTGGTCAACCCACAGGCATTTCTGGATACTGCCATTGCGGCCATGACCACTTGTTTGCAGGCGCTGATGGTCAAGGGCATCAAGTACAAAACTATCAACGGGCGCCAGTATGAAATGAGCCTGTTTGACGAAGAGTTGGAAACGTACTTGAGCAGCGTGTACCCGCCCGCCAATGACGACCTGACCACGCCAGTGGATAAAACCTTGTTGCAGGCTCAGCCCGTGGATGAACAAAAAGCACCTGTGGGTGATGCATTTACCTGTGTGCTGAGCGAGAGCGACACCGAAAGCCAGTTCGCCCATGACTGCACGGTGGATGAACGTGTGAAGTTCTTCTTCAAGCTGCCCAGCCGCTTCAAGGTTGCTACCCCTTTGGGCAGCTACAACCCCGATTGGGCGGTGGTGCTGGAGAACGACGAGCGGGTGTACTTCGTGGCAGAAACCAAATCCACCACCGTGCGCGCTAACCGGCGACCGGCGGAGAATCTGAAAATCGACTGCGCGCGGGAGCACTTCGCGCTGGCAAACGACTTGCAGTTCAAGGATGTGACGAGCTTGAATGAGTTGATGGGCTGATGGGCAGGCGCGCAGGGCTATTGCGCATTGAGCAAAGCCCTGTCAGTTTGTGCGCCGACCGTTGGGGCTGTTTCGACCCCGGCTCAGCGGGCTTGCAGCCAGCTCTTGAGCGGCTGGCTGGCCCAGGCCTTGGCTTCTTCCCCCACAAACATCTTGGGCGCCGATGACGCCAGGCGCTTGCGCTTTTCCTGCGCCTGGATGGACTTCTGGGCTGCGCCCATCCAGTCCGTGATCGACAACTGCTCGGCGCCTGCCTGGTTGAACAGCGCGTCGGCAAAGAAGGTGTATTCGCCGGGGTACTGGCATTTGAAAGATGCCTTGTGCACATCGGTGGCCGTCAGCACCACGCGGTTGGGCGCGCGCAGGGGCTCCAGAAAGGCGCCGCTGTAGCAGGCAGACAGCACGACCAGCGTGGGCGTCTTGGCCAGCGGGGCCAGCGCATCGCTCAAGCCCCGGGCGGTGATGGGCGCGGCGTTTTTGCCTGCGATGTTGATGTTCAGCGTGCCGGGGTTGGAGTGGGTGGAGATCAGCAGCATCACCCGGTCTTGCGGCCGGGCCACTTCGGCCATCTTGGTCATCACCAGTTCAAAGTTTTCCAGCGTGGCCTGGGGCCAGTCACTGGGCTGGTCGCGCGCGGGGTTGGCCAGCTTCAGGATGAGGGCGTTGGGGTCCATCTGTCTGGCCAGTTTTTCCGCGGCCAGCACATCGTTGCGGAAGGCCTTGGCCTGCGAGTGCAGGGCAAAGCCCGCAAAGATCAGCCGGGGTGGGGGCGCGGGGGCGGGCGCTTCGGCCACAGGCGCTGGTGGTGGGGGTGCCACGGGCTCTGGCGCAGGTTCGGGGGCGGTGGCGCAGCCCGCGGCCAGCAGGGCGGCCCACAAGGCCCCGGCAGAAAGAAGGCCCCGCCGGGAGGATGCTGTGGCAGTGGAGAACATGGTGGTGGTTTTGCGAAAAATGGTGGATGGAGGCAGGGCCTGCGGGCTGTCGGCGCCGTATCGTACGTGACGGGCACAGGGCGCTGAGCCTCCAGTCACAGGCATTTTCACAAGCCTTTTAGGTGTTTGAGGCAGGCGGGGTAAGCGCAGTAAGCTATCAAATAAATAGCAGAATGCAAAAAGCCGGTGCATGCACCGGCTTCAAGGATGTGTGGCATTTGTCACAAAACCACCAACGGGAGGGAAGCGAGGGCGCATGGAACGGATGTTCTTGCCCTCGCTCACGGCTTGCATCAAGCCATGGCCGCTGCGGGTGCCAGGCCAGGCCCCGGCTGCGCCAGCCTTTGGGCATGGCGCCAGGCCCGGCGCAACACCGGGGGCGACCACGCCTCTTCGGGAATAAGCAAGAAGCGCTGCGCCCGCATCGACCGGCCCAGAGCGATCTGGCTGGTGATGACGGCCATGGGAATGGCCAGGGCCAGCGGCACCCCCACGGGCGCCAGCCACAGCAGGGCGCCGCTGTCGATGGCGCCAATGCCCGCCGCCAGCAAGGCAATCACGCCGGTCATGGGGGCCAGCTGAGCCATGGCGTGGCGCCATGGAACGGCTTGCGCTTCGCGGGGCGGAGACTTCCAGTCCAGCGCAATGCCCGTCAGCGCCACCAGCACAAACAGCGAATGGGCCAGCATGCGCACGGGGGCCTGCAGCAGGGCCAGCATGCTTTCGAGCAAGGCGCTTTTCAGCAGGCTCCAGCCGCCGCCATACTGCTGCTGCTCACGCCGCATGAAGACGGCCAGCACCCCCAGCACGCGGGGCAGGAACAGCATGCTCAGCGTCCAGGCCCACAGCGCCAGCAGTTCGGTGGGCAGGATGTGCCAGTCGGTCAGCACTGGCGCGCCAGACACCCACAGGGCGGTGCCCAGCGTCATGAAGGCCAGCCACAGCGGGGCCGACAGGTAGGCCATGGCGCCCGTCACGAACATGGAGCGGTGCACGGGGTGGATGCCGGGCTCGGCCATCAGGCGTGCGTTTTGCAGGTTGCCCTGGCACCAGCGGCGGTCGCGCTGCAGTTCGGCCAGCAGGTCGGGCGGTTGCTGCTCGTAGCTGCCCACCAGGTCGGCCACCAGCCACACGTGGTAGCCCGCGCGGCGCATGAGGGCGGCTTCCACAAAGTCGTGGCTCATGATGCCGCCCGCCAGGCCCCCTTTGCCGGGGATGGGCGCGAGCGCGCAATGCTGCATGAAGGGTTCCACGCGGATGATGGCGTTGTGCCCCCAGTAATGCGATTCACCCAGTTGCCAGAACTGCATGCCCAGCGTGAACAGGCGGCCGGTGACGCGCGAGGCGAACTGCTGCGCACGCGCGTGCAGCGTGACGTGGCCAATGGCTTGCGTAGCCGTCTGGATGATGCCTGCCGTAGGGTTGGCTTCCATGAGCTTGGCCATGGAGACGATGCAGTCGCCGCTCATCACGCTGTCGGCGTCCAGCACCACCATGTAGCGGTAGTCCTTGCCCCAGCGGCGGCAGAAGTCGGCCACATTGCCTGCCTTGCGGTGGGTGCGGCGCTTGCGCAGGCGGTAGTACACCTGCACCTGCGGCTGCTGCGGGTTGGCAGCCAGTGCCATGCGCAGGTCTTCCCAGGCGGCGCGTTCTGCGCGGGCAATATCGCTGTCGTAGCTGTCGGACAGCACGAACACGTCAAACGTCTGCCCGTGGCCGGTGGCCGCCACCGATTCGCAGGTGGCGCGCAGCCCGGCAAACACGGTGGCCACGTCTTCGTTGCAGATGGGCATGATGATGGCGGTGCGCGCGTCGGGCGACAGTGCGTGGCCCGCCACGCTGCGGGCCGAGAGCGAATGCTTGTCGCCGCGCAGCATGACCCAAAAACCCATCATCCCGGTCATGAAGCCGGACACCACCCAGGCCGAGAGCAGGGCAAACAGGGCGATCTGCCCCCAGCCCAGCCATGCACTTTCATACGCGGGCTGCACCTGGGCAAACAGCACGCTGGCCAGCACCGTGCTGCACAGCACCAGCAGGACAAAGGTCCAGCGGCGGCGCTGGGCGGCGGCCTGCCAGGGCTGGGCCGGGGCGGCGGGTTCTGCGCCTTCTACTCGGGGTGTGCGGCCTGTCAGCGCGCGTGCCACGCTTTTCCAGAAACCCTGCCACGGCAGCGCAGGCATCGATCCGCGGTGCACCGGGGGCGCCGTCACGCTGTTGGGGTGGCGCACTTCGCGCACGGGGCTGCGCGCAGCGGTGGCGTGCGGGTCAAGGCTGCGGGGAGCTGTGTGGGGGTGATGCATCGGCGGCTCCTGTGTCTGCAAACGGGGTGCACTCGGGCCTACTCGGGAAGAATGACGTGGGTCCATGTTTCGCTCACAGCGTGTTGGAGGTGTTGAAGAAAGGCTCGCAATTCAATGGGCTGGTCTTTGCGCAGGCGCTCCACGCGCAGCGTCATGCGCCACTGGCCGGTGGCCGGGTTGCGGTACACGCCGCTTTCCAGCACGCGGCCGTTGGCGTCGCTGGTCACCACTGCTTTGACGGGTGCGTCGGCCTTCAGGTCGTGCAATGCCGGGCCGGTGAAATCGACCACGTACTGCACCTGCGTGCGCAGCGCTTCGGCGCTTTGCTGCGTGTAGCCCACGCCTTTGCGCGACTGCGTGGCCCAGGCGCTGGGGGGGCGTTGCTGCTCATCGCCTTGCCATGCCAGCTCGTAGCTGACTTCCAGCGGCGTGCCGGGGGCGGGTAACTGCTGCGGCACCCAGTAGGCAACCACGTTGTCATGGGTTTCGTCGGGCGTGGGCAGTTGCACCAGTTCCACACGGCCGGGGCCCCAGGGGTGCAGGGGGCGCACCCAGGCGCTGGGGCGGCGTTCGTAGCGGGCTTCCACGTCTTCGTAGCTGCTCCACTGCCGGTCGCGCTGCATCAGCCCGAAACCCTTGGGGTTGGTGGTGGCGAACGACGTGACCAGCACCTGCCGGGGGTTTTGCAGCGGGCGCCACAGCCATTCGCCTTCGCCCGTGGCCACCATCAGGCCGTCGGAGTCATGCACCTCGGGGCGGAAGTCGTCCTTGCGCGGCTGGTTTTCACCAGACAGGAACATGCTGGTCAGCGGCGCAATGCCCAGCGTCTTGATGGGGCCTGCGCTGCCGCCGCGCACAAAGATGCGCGCGCGCACGGTGGTCACCGTCTGCGCGCCCGGCTGAATGTCGAAGCGGTAGGCCCCGGTGGCGCGGGGCGAGTCCATGAGCGCATAGACGGTGGCCTGCGTGTCGCCGGGTTGCGGGCGCACCAGCCAGAACTCGGTAAAGCGCGGAAATTCCTCGCCCTTGCCGCCCACGGTGTCAATGGCCAGGCCCCGGGCCGACAGGCCGTACTGCTGGCCCGCGCCCAGCGCCCGGAAGTAGCTGGCGCCCTGGAAGACCACCAGCTCGTCCTTGTACGCGGGCGAATTCAGGTGGTGGTGTAGCCGAAAGCCTGCAAACCCCAGGTCGCCCCAGCTTTGGGGCTGCACCTTGTTTTTGCCGTAGTCAAAGTCGGCCGTGCGGTAGGGGATGTGGCGCGTGCCTTGGGGCGACACCTCGTTGATGAGCACCGGCTCACGCTGGTACAGACCGAGGTGGAAGAACATGGCCTCAAACGGCAACTGCTCGGCACGCCACAGGGCGCGTTCGGGGCGCCAGCGAATGTCGCGCACCTGGTCGTAATTCAGCGCGGCGAGCGCAGGGGGTAGGCGCCCATCGGCAGCGCTGTAGGGCTGCGCCGCACGCTGCTTGGCCAGCTGGGTGATGTGGTCCAGGTCCACCGTCTGCGCGTGGACACCCGAGGCCATGAGCGCGGCACACAGTGCCACGGCACGCAGCCCCACCCGGTGCGGGCGCGAAAAAAAGGAGGAAAAAACAGCTTGCATGCCAGCACTAGGGCAAACCCTGTGCCAGCTTGAAAAAACGCTTTTAAATCAATGGCTTGAATGCACTGCAACGTGTAAACAATTGTGCGGGCACCTGCCAAGGGCCTTCAAGGCGGCTGGATGCCGCGTTTTTGTCGCCTGCTGGCGACGCTTTGCCCCGTGTGGGGAGCAAAGTCTTTGCAAATCAGGCACTTACTCTTGTCGCTCATCGGCGACATCGTCGCCAATGGCGCCGTCGGCCTTGAACTGGCCGGGCGTGAGTGCGTGTTTTTGCAGCAGCCGATAAAACTCGGTGCGGTTGCGCTGGGCCAGCCGTGCGGCGTCGGCCACGTTGCCGTCGGTCATCTTGAGCAGGCCCACCAGGTATTCGCGCTCAAACCGTTGCCGGGCTTCGGCAAAGCTCAGCACCTGGGCCGACGGAATGCGCAGGGCCCGCTGCACCAGCGACAGCGGCACCAGCGGCGTGGTGGACAGCGCGCACACCTGCTCGACCACGTTGTAAAGCTGGCGCACATTGCCGGGCCAAGCCGCGGTGGTCAGGGCCTTGAGGGCTTCAGGCGCAAAGCCAGACAGGCGCTTGTCGTATTTGTGGGCCAGCTTGTCCAGAAAGTGGTTGGCCAGCAGCGCAATGTCTTCGCGCCGCTCTGCCAGGGTGGGCAGCAGCAGCGTGACGACGTTGAGCCGGTAGTACAGGTCTTCGCGGAACTGGCCTGCGGCCATGGCGGCTTCCAGATTGCGGTGCGTGGCCGAGATGATGCGCACGTTGATCTGGATGGACTGGCTCGCGCCCACGGGCCGAACGGCCCGCTCCTGCAGCACCCGCAGCAGCTTCACCTGCAGCGCGGGCGGCATGTCGCCAATCTCGTCCAGCAGCAGCGTGCCGCCATCGGCCGCCTGGAACAGGCCCTTGTGGTTGCTCACGGCGTCGGTGAAAGCGCCTTTGACGTGGCCGAACAGTTCGGATTCGAGCAGTGCTTCGGGAATCGCGCCGCAGTTCACCGCCACAAAGGGCTTGGAGGCGCGAGGGCTTGCGCGGTGGATGGCCTGGGCCAGCAGTTCCTTGCCCGAGCCGCTGTCGCCCAGCAGCAGCACGCTCGCATCGGATTGCGCCACCATGAACGCTTCGGACAGCACATCGGTCATGCGGGCCGAGCGGCTCACGATATCGGCACGCCACGCCTGGTTGTCATGCGCCTGGTGCACCGCAGGGGCGCTCAGGGCCAGGGCCTCGGCCACTTTTTCCAGCAGCTCTTTGCCGTCATAGGGCTTGGTGAGGTAGGTGAACACACCGCGCGCGGTGGCCTGCACGGCATCAGGAATGGTGCCGTGCGCGGTGAGCAGGATGACGGGCAGCGAGGGGTGGCGCGCGTGCACTTCGTCAAACAGCGCCAGGCCATCCTTGCCGGGCAGGCGTACGTCGCTCAGCACCAGCTGCGGCCGGGCAATGTCGAGCTGGGCCAGGGCTGCCTCGGCCGAGCCCACAGCCACCACTTCGTGCCCCGCCGCCTTCAGGCGCAGCGAGAGCAGGCGCAGCATGTCGGCATCGTCGTCCACCACCAGGATGCGGTGCTGGGCCGGGCGTGATGGGGGCGTGGAGGAAGGCATGGCGTGTGGGGATCAGGGTTTGGTGCCGTTGCCCGGGCTGCTGGCGCCCGCAGCGGGTGCGGAGGGCGATGCGGCCGCAGGCGCGGGGCGTGTTTGCAGGCTGCGTTCGATGGCGCGCACGGCTTCGAGCCGTTCGCTCAGCTGGTCGTTGCGGCGCTGGGCTTCGCGCAGTTGCTGGCCTTGCCGCTCCAGTTGTTCCTCCAGCCGCCGCTGGTGCGTCAGCCGCGCCTCCAGCAGCCGGGCCAGGGGGTGCAGGTCTTGCGCGTTGGCGTCGGCCAAGGTGCGCTGCACCAGGCCCAGCGCGCGGGCCGTGTCTGCGGGCTGTCGGGTCTGGGTCAGCAGCAGTGCCAGCCGCAGGTGGCGGGCGGGCTTGGTGTCGTCGGGCACCGAGAGGCGGGCCATCTCGCGCGCCAGGGTGGTGGCGCTGGCGTCAAGCGCGCGGTCGGCATAGGCCAGCGTGTCGCGCAGCAGGTCTTTGGCGGGGGATGCGGGCTCTTCCAGCTCGGGCAGGGTCGGCTCTGGGGGCGTGGGCGCTGGCGTCCGGTTGGCCTCTGCCGTGGCCGCTGGTGGTGCCACCTCGATCGCTTCGGCCGCTTGCGGCTGCGGGGCTGAGGTGGCGCAGCCGGCCAGCACCGCCACGCACAAGGCCACCCCCCACAGCAGAGGGTGGCGCGGCGTGTGGCGGGGGTGGGTGGCTTCAGGATGCATCAGGGAGTTCGATTCGGAAAAAAGAGTGGGGCGCTTCGCCCAGCAGGTGCACGCGCCCGCCGTGGGCATGGATGTATTCCTGCACGATGGACAGCCCGATCCCGGTGCCGCGCACCGCGTTTTCTGGCTGGCGTTCACCACGGAAGAAGGGCTCGAACACATGGGCCTTGTCTGCCGGGGCCACGCCGGGCCCCTGGTCGGACACGTCAATCAGCACCGCACCGGACGCGCGCGAAACGGCCAAGCGTACCGTACCCTGTTCGGGCGAAAAGCGAATGGCGTTGGACAGCAGGTTGCCCACGGCCGAGGCGATTTTTTCGGGGTCCAGCTGCAAGGTGGTGCGCTCGCCGCTCACCTCCACCCGCAGCTGGCGGGCCTGCCACTGCAGGCGCTGGCTTTCCACCAGGTCTTCCAGCAGGCCGATGAGTTCGGTTTCGCGCCGCTGCAGCTGGCGGGCTTCAAACGCCGCTGCGTTGAAACGCAGCAGCGCTTCGATCTCGCTTTGCAGCACCAGCGTGTTCTGGTGCAGGATCTGCGCCACTTCCTTCTGGCCCTCGGTCAGCTCCCCGGTCACACCGTCTTGCAGCAGGGCCACGCCTTCGCGCAGCGCGGCCAGCGGGGTTTTGAGTTCGTGCGACACATGGCGCAAAAAGCGCGCCTTGTCGGCATCCAGCTCCAGCAGCCGCAGGCGCAGCCATTCCAGCTGCTGGCCCACGCGCCGCACGTCGGCCGGGCCGGTGATGGCCACGGGCCGCTCCAGCTGGTTCTCGCCCAGGCGGCGAATGGCGCGTTCCAGCCGCTTGAAGGGCCGCGCCAGCCACACGCCCAGAGACAGTGCCAGCACCAGGGCCAGCACGATGGCGCCCAGCAGCTGGTGCGTGACGGCTTCGCGGCTGGCCTGCACCATGGCGTCGAGTTCGCTGCTCTTGCGCGCGTTGAGTTCCTGCACCGCCTGGCTGATGGCCGCGTGCAGGTTGTCCAGCGCCACAAATTCATCGGCCACGCTGCGTTCGTGCTCCAGCGACAAGCCGGGCGGCGCGCGCAGCAGCTCGTGCACGGTGTCCATATGGCTGCGCCACTGCCGGGCCTGCTCGGGCGGCAGCCCCGCGTCTTCCAGCTGCTGCACCAGGCGCCGCGCATCGGCCGCCATGTCGTCAAAGCTCTGGCGCAGCTGTGCATCGCCCAGCACCAGAGACTGGCGCGCTGCACGTTCCAGCGCCTGGCCCCGCTGGTTCAGGGTTTGCGCGGCCACGTTCAGGGCCGCTGCCTGGGCGGCGCTGGCCTGGCTTTCGGTCATCAGCGCTTCCAGCGTGAACAGCGTGCGCAGCGCACTGGTGCCCAGCAAGCCCGCGATCAGCAAGAACGCGAGCAGCAGCAGTTGCTGGAAGGACGGGCCGTAGTGCCGGGCCTTGGCGGGGCTGGTGGCTTCCTGGGCCATGGCCGTGAGGGTCAGGCGGTGAAAGTCAGGCGGTGAGGGGTGCGCCCTCGCGCACCAGCACCTCGCCGCGCAGGGTGTAGGCCTTGGCTTCGGTGATGGTCACATCCACCATCTGCCCCACCAGGCGGGGCTGGCCGGCAAAGTTGACCACGCGGTTGCATTCGGTGCGGCCCATCAGCTCGCCTGCATCGCGCTTGGAAGCGCCTTCCACCAGAATGCGCTGCACCGTGCCCACGCGGCTTTCGCTGATGGACTTGATGTTGGCGTTGATGACGGCCTGCAGCTCGTGCAGGCGGCGCAGTTTCACATCGTGCGGGGTGTCGTCGTGCAGGCCGGCGGCGGGCGTGCCGGGGCGGGGGCTGAAGATGAAGCTGAAGCTGTTGTCGAAGCGCACGTCGTGGATGAGCTTCATCATCTTCTGGAAGTAGATCGGAA
>ERZ650306.665-NODE-665-length-21061-cov-8.676949_pt1 | contig 21061 bp, 21 predicted proteins | sample MGYA00376242_ERZ650306 | MGnify/ENA primary metagenome ERZ650306 (study PRJEB26733, sample SAMN07839244) | wastewater metagenome | biome: urban; feature: wastewater treatment plant; material: waste water | place: USA: North Carolina | collected 2016-03-31 ... | reverse complement strand
TCCTGGCGTTGTTGCCCGACCTTGCCGTACTACACGCACTGTCTGCGCACGCCTAGCCAGGATCGCTTCGCTGAGTTTTGTGAGCCGCTCCAAGAAGGCCATGCGAGCCTTCCGCATCGTCCCGGCCCCCGCCCCAGGGCGGCAAGACGCCAGCACGCCAGCCACACCCTGCGCCAGACGCGGCCATGCAGAAGCCGCCCGGCGCCATGTTCAGGGTGCGCCGTGGCCAAGAGCGCCGGCCGGATCAGGAGAGAGACCATCCCGGCGCCTGCCGGCACAAGGAAGCCCCAATTCATGTCTGCTGCCGCTTCACCCACAGCACGCTGGTTTCGCCCGCGCCTGCTGGACACCCTGCATGGGTATTCATTTGCTACGTTTCGTGACGATCTGGCCGCCGGCGTGGTGGTTGGCATCGTCGCCCTGCCCTTGGCGATGGCGTTTGCCATGGCCAGCGGCGTCAGCCCGCAAGCCGGCATTTTCACCGCGGTGATTGCCGGCTTTTTGATTTCCGCGCTGGGCGGCACCCGCCTGTGCATTGGCGGGCCCACCGGGGCGTATATTGTCATCCTGTACGGCATCGCCGTGAAGTACGGCGTGGCCAATTTATTGCTGTGCACGTTTTTGGCCGGCTTGATGCTGATCGCCATGGGCCTGTTGCGCATGGGACAGATCATCAAGTTTTTCCCCATGCCGCTGGTGACGGGCTTCACCAATGGCATTGCCGTGCTGATCTTTCTGACTCAGCTGAAAGACTTTTTTGGCCTGCCGGTGGCGCAGATGCCCTCAGGGTTTTTTGCCACCCTGCAAACGCTGAACCAAACGCTGGCGCAGTTTCACCCGGCCACCCTGGCGCTGTCGGCCGGCTGCCTGGCGCTGATTGTGTTCTGGCCGAAAAAGCTCAACAAACTGCTGCCCGCGCCGTTTGTGGCGCTGGTGCTGGCCAGTGTGCTGACTGCCGCGCTGGCGCTGCCGGTGGCTACCATCGGCAGCAAGTTTGGCGGCATCCCGCAGGGCCTGCCGGAATTTCGCATGCTGACGCTGGATCTGAACCACCTGTCCGACCTTTTGGCCCCGGCCTTCACCATTGCCCTGCTGGGGGCGATTGAATCCTTGCTGTGCGCGGTGGTGGCGGATTCGATGACCGGCGACAAGCACGACGCCAATCAAGAGCTGATTGCCCAAGGCATCGCCAATGTAGTGGTGCCGTTCTTTGGTGGCATCGCCGCCACCGGCGCCATTGCCCGCACCGCCACCAATATCAATAACGGCGGCAAAACGCCGATGGCCGGCATCATCCACGCCCTCTTGCTGCTGCTGATCATCCTGGTTGCCGCGCCGCTGGCGCGCTATATCCCCCTGGCGGCGCTGGCGGCGATCTTGATTTCGGTGGCGCTGAAAATGGGCGACTGGGACATCCGCAAGGCGCTGCATTTTCCCAAGCGCGACACCTTGATTGTGGCGGTGACTTTTGCCCTGACCGTGGCGTTTGACCTTACCGTGGCGGTGCAAATCGGCCTGTTGCTGGCGGCGGTGTTTTTTATCCAGCGCATGGCCAGCAGCACCACGGTGCAAAAGCTGCAACCCGAGCACGCGTATCTGTTTGAGCGCCACTCGATTGCCGGCAAAACCCTGCCCGACGGCTGCGCGGCGTTTCGGGTGGAAGGCGCGCTGTTTTTTGGCGCCGCCGACACCCTGGACACCGTGCTGGCCGGCAGCGCCGGCTGCAAGGTGGTGATTTTGCAAATGCACCGGCTGGTGCTGCTGGACACCACCGGCTTATTGGCGCTGGACGAGCTCAACGACAAGCTGCGCCAGGGCGGCCGCGCACTGGTGCTGTGCGGCGCCGGCGGCGACACCGCCAAGATGCTGGTGGATTCGCAACTGGCCGAACATGTTGGCGAGCGCAATGTGCAGCCAGACCTGGCCGCCGCGCTGACCCGCGCACAGGAGTTGCTGCGTACGGATAGTGTGTGACGTTTGCCTACGCCTGAAAACATCAAGCCGGCAGATGGATAGCCGGCTTGATGTTTTTATCGGCGGATGACGTGTCGGCATGAATCGGCCGCCAGACTTTGCGCCAGTTGCTGCCACTGCCTTTCCCCGCCCGGCAACCCAAAGCGCAGCGCGCCGGGCAATACGCGTGTCCATACCCGTTGCGCCGCCAGCGCCTGGTGCAGGGCCTCGGCGTGCGGGTGTGGGCAGGTGCGAAACAGCGCCGTGCCCACCGAGGCCAGGCCGTGCTCGGCCAGCAGCGCCGCCAGGCGGGCGCTGTCTTGCGGCAGGCGTTGGCGGGCGGCGGCGATCCAGTTGGCGTCGGTCAGCGCGGCGCGGGCGATGTGTTGGGCGGCGGCGCTGATCGTCCATGGCCCTAGCGCGGCGTCCAGCGCGGCCAGGATGGCCGGGTGGGCGGCCACCATGCCCAGGCGCAGCCCGGCCAGGCCAAAGAATTTACCCAGCGAGCGCAGCACAATCAGATTGGGGTGGGCGTGCACCTGACTGATCACGCTGGCCTCGGGGGTGGCGTCAATAAAGGCTTCGTCCACCAGCAGCCAGCCGCCGCGCTCGGCCAGCCGCCGTGCGCAGGCCAGCAGCACTTCCGGCTCGACGCATTCGCCGCCGGGGTTATTGGGCTGGCACAGCACCAGCACCTCGCTGTGGCCGGCGGCGTGCAACAGCGCCTCGGCCTGGTGTGGGCAGTCGAATAGCCTGTGGCCAGCGGCTTGCCAGCCCCAGCGGTGTTCGGCGTACATCGGCGTCGCCAGCGTCACCTGGCTGGCGCGGCGCAGGCGCGGCAGGGTGTGGATGGCGGCCTGGCTGCCGGCGCTGGCCAAGAGCGCATCGGCGCGGTAGTAGCTGCGCGCGGCGTCCAGCAGTGCGCTGGGCGGCGGCGGCAGCGCCTGCCACACACCATCTGGCAGCGGCGGCGGCGAATAGGGCTGCGGGTTCAGCGCGGCGGACAAATCCAGCCAATCGGCCGGCGCGCCGCCAAAGCGGGCGATGGCGGCGTGCAAATTGCCGCCGTGCGGCGGGCGCGGCGGCGGGGTGAGCAGGGCGGTCAGCGGCATGCCCACTCCCAGCTGGCGGCGGCCAGCACGGCCAGCGCCAGCCATAACAGGCAGCTGCCGCGCACCAGCCGCCAGGCGCGTTCGATGTCGGCGGGCGCGGCGGGCCGGCCTTCGCCCAGCGGCGGGCGGATTTCGTCGATGCCGTCGTAGCGCGCCGCGCCGCCCAGGCTGAGGCCCAGCGCGCCAGCGCCGGCGGCCATCACCGGGCCGGCATTGGGCGAGGGCCAGGCTGGCGCTTGGCTGCGCCAGCTGCGCCAGGCGCGTTGGCGCTCGCCCAGCAGCGCGTAGCTGAGCGCAGTCAGTCGCGCCGGCAGGTAGTTGAACACATCGTCCAGCCGGGCGGCGCAGCGGCCAAATAAATTAAAGCGCGGCGAGCGGTAGCCCCACATGGCGTCCAGGGTGTTGGCCAGCCGGAAGGCCAGCACGCCGGGGCCGCCGGCCAGCATAAAGCAGAACAGCGCGCCAAACACCGCGTCGTTGCCGTTTTCCAGCAGGGATTCAACGGTGGCCTTGGCCAGTTCGTCCGGGCTGGCGTGGGCGGTGTCGCGGCTGACAATCCAGCCGGTGCGCTGGCGCGCTTCGTCCAGCCGGCCGGCGGCCAGCGCGCGGGCAATCGGTCGGGTGTGTTCGGCCAGGCTGCGCAGGCCCAGCGCGGCGTACAGCGCCAGCGCGTGCAGGCCGGCGGCCAGCGCCCAGCCGCTGGGGCTGTCGGGCAAGGCGGCCAAGAGCGCCGCCAGCGCCAGCGGCGCCGGGGCCACCAGCAGCGCCCAGGCCAGCGCGCCGCGCCACAGCCGCGCGCCGCCCCGGTTGAGCCGCGCTTCCAGCCGCTGCGCCAGCCAGCCAAAGCCCACCAGCGGATGCCAGCGGCGCGGCTCGCCCCACCAGGCGTCCAGCGCCACGCCGGCCAGCAGACACAGCGCCAGCAACCAGGCCGGCAAGCCGCTCAGCATGGGCGGTCTTCCGCAGGCAAGAACAAGGCCGCCGCCTGCTCGGGGGCGGACGGAAAGTAGGCATGAAAATAACTGGCCTGCAAACTGCCCACCCGATAAATCGCCTCGCCGCGCCCGCCGCCGCGCTGGCTGACGGTGTGCGCCTGCGGCTCGGGCGGCAGCTCCAGCCGCGAATAATGAAACGTATGCCCGCGCAGCGCGCCCCAGGCTTGCCCGCCCAGGCCGGCCAGCCGGTCTTGCATATGCGCCACGCCCGGCAGCAGGCCGGCCATGCCCCAGCTGTGGCCGTCCACGGTTTCGATGGCGTCGGCCAGCGCCATCATGCCGCCGCACTCGGCCCAGATCGGCAGGCCGGCGGCGTGGGCGGCGCGCACGCTGGCTTGCCAGGTGCGGGCGCGGTTGAGTGTTTCGGCGTGCAGCTCGGGGTAGCCGCCGGGCAGATACAGCGCGTCCACCCCGGCCGGGAGGGGCTGGTCGGCCAGTGGCGAAAATTCCACCAGCTCAGCGCCCAGCGCGCGCAGGCAGGCCAGATTGGCCGGGTAGACAAAGGCAAACGCGGCATCGCGCGCCAGCGCCAGCCGGCGGCCGGCCAGCAGCGGCGGCAGCGCCGGGGCCGGCTCGGGCGGCAGGGTCAGGCGGGGCAGCGCCTGCCAGGTGGCGTCGTCCAGCACCAGGCTGTCGGCCAGCGCGTCCAGCCGGGCGTCAAAGTCGGCCAGCTCGTCGGGCAGGCCCAGGCCCAGATGGCGCTCGGGCAGCGACTGCGCCTGGCGCGGCAAATGGCCCAATAGCGGAATATCGCGCAGCGATTCGGCCACCATGGCGGCGTGGCTGTCGCCGGCCACCCGGTTGGCCAGCACGCCGGCCAGCTGCACCGGGCCGTAGTCGCGCAGGCCCAGCGCCAGTGCGCCAGCGGTTTGTGCCATGGCGCGCGCGTCCAGCACCGCCAGCACCGGCAGGCCAAAGCGATTGGCCAGGTCGGCGGACGAGGGCGCGCCGTCGTACAAGCCCATCACGGCTTCCACCAGAATCCAGTCGGCGTCTTGCGCGGCGGCGGCCAGGCGCTGGCGGCAGCCGGCTTCGCCCACCATCCATAAATCCAGGGTGTCCACCTCGGCGCCGCTGGCGCGCGCCAGGGTCAGCGGATCAAGAAAATCCGGCCCGGTTTTGAACACCCGCACCCGCGCGCCGTCACGGCGCAGCCGGCGCGCCAGCGCGGCGGTGACCGTGGTTTTGCCCTGGCCCGAGGCGGCGGCGGCCACCAGGATGGCGCGCGCGCTCACCACTCGATCCCCGGCTGGGCGGCAATGCCGCTGGCAAAGGCGTGCTTGAGCAGCTGCATGTCGGTGGCGGTGTCGGCCAGCTCGATCAGCGCGGGCGGCGCGCCACGGCCGGTGACCACCACATGCTGCATCGGCGGGCGGGCGGCCAGGTCATCGAGGACTTTTTCCAGGTCGAGGTATTGGTATTTGAGGGCGATGTTCAGCTCGTCCAGCACCACCAGGCCAATGGCCGGGTCGCGCAGCAGCTCGCATGCCTTGTCCCAGGCGCGTTCGGCGCTGGCGATGTCGCGGGCGCGGTCCTGGGTGTTCCAGGTGTAGCCCTCGCCCATCACATGAAACTGCACTTCGTCGGGAAAACGGCGAAAAAACTGCTCTTCGCCAGTGGCGATGGCGCCCTTGATGAACTGGACAATGCCCACTTTCATGCCATGGCCCAGCGCGCGCGCCACCATGCCAAAGGCGCTGGAGCTTTTGCCCTTGCCATTGCCGCATGTCACCAGCAGCACGCCGGCCTGGCCTTGCGCCTGGGCGATGCGCTCATCAATCAGCGCCTTTTTGCGCGCCATGCGGGCGCGGTGGCGTTCGGCGCGGGCGGGGTCTTCCGAAGGGGTTGCAGCTGCGGTCATGGGGGGCGTCCTTGGCGAAAAAGCAGGGCGATGATGCCTGAAAAACGTGGCAATTTTGATGCGTTATTTGGCCGTATGCTACGGCCCGGCGGCCGGCAGCCAGTAACGGCGGCCATCGCGCTGGATCTCCAGCAGCGGATGGCCCAGGCAGGCGCTGAGCAGCTCGGCGCTGAGTTCGGCCACCGGCAAGGCCCGCCAGCGGCCGTCGTCCAGCAACAGCAGCGCGTGGCTGGCGTGTTGCAGGGTGAGGTTCAGCTCATGGCTGACCAGCATCACCGCGTGGCCGGGGCGTTGGCAGCGCGCGGCCAGCAGCGCCAGCAATTGCGCCTGGTGGCCGATGTCCAGCGCGGCGGCGGGTTCGTCCAGCAGCAAGAGCGGCGCATCCTGGGTCAGCAGCGCGGCCACCGCCACCCGCTGACGCTCGCCGCCGGACAGGGTGCGGATGTCGCGCGCGGCCAGGTGGCCGATGTCCAGCGCCGCCAGCGCGGCGCGCGCGCTGGCGATGTCGTCGGCGCTGTCCCAATACCCCTGGCGGTGCGGGTGGCGGGCAATCAGCAGCGCGTCCAGCACCTGGCAGGCAAAGGCGTCGCGCCAGCTTTGCGGCAAATAGCCCAGCTGGCGCGCGCGCGCGGCCAGCGGCCAGTCGGCCAGCGCCCGCCCGGCCAGCTGGATGCGCCCGCCTTCGGCGGCGCGCAGGCCGGCCAGGGTGCGCAGCAGGGTGGATTTGCCGGCGCCGTTGCGGCCAATCACCGCCCAGCATTGGCCGGCCTCCAGCCGCCAGTCCAGCGCATTGAGCAGGGTGCGGCCGTCGGCGCGCAACGTCAGCGCCTGGCTGTCCAGCAAGGCGCTCATGCCCGGCCTCCCTGGCGCACCTGGCGCAATTGCCACAAAAACGCCGGCACGCCAATCAAGGCGGTGATCACGCCCACCGGCAGCTGCATCGGCGCGGCCACGGTGCGCGCGGCCACGTCGGCCAGCAGCAATAACAAGCCGCCGGCCAGGGTGGCGGCCGGCAGCAGCACGCGGTGGTCGCTGCCCAGGGCAAAGCGGCAGGCGTGAGGAATCATCAGACCAATAAAACCAATGCTCCCGGCATTGGCCACCGCGCCAGCGGTCAGGGCGGCGGCGGTGAGAAACAACACCCGGCGCAGCCGGGCGGCGGGCACGCCCAGGGTGTGGGCGTCGTCGCCATAAAAAGCCAGCACATTGATGGCGCGCGCCTGGCGCAGGCACAGCGCCAGCGCCGCCAGCAGCAGCACGCTCAAGGTCGGCTGCCAGCGGCTGGCCGACACATCGCCAATCAGCCAGAACACCATCGGCCGCAGCCGGCTGTCCGGCGCCAGCGACAGCAGCAGGCTGATCAGCGCCGAGCAGGCGGTGGACAGCATCACCCCGGTCAGCAGCAGCAAGGTGGCGCCCAGCGGGCCGCCTTGCCAGTCGCGCCGGGCCAGGCCCAGCAACAGCGCCGACACCGCCGCCGCGCCCAAGAGCGCGCCGGCATCCACCCACCACAGCGCCAGGCCCAGCAGCAGGGCCAGCAAGGCGCCCACCGCCGCGCCGCCAGACACGCCCAGAATATACGGGTCGGCCAGCGGGTTGCGCAGCAGCGCCTGCATCAGCACGCCAGACAGCGCCAGCGCCGCGCCAGTGTGCCAGGCCACCACGGCGCGCTCCAGCCGCAGCGCCAGCAAGGCGCTGGCCAGCGAATCCGCCGCTGCCCGCCCGCTGAGCGCCGCCCAGGCTTCGTCCAGGCGCAGCTGCGCCGAGCCCAGGCCGGCGGCCAGGGCAAAGCCCAGCACGGTGGCCAGGCTCAGCGCCAGCAACAGCCAGAGGGCGCGCCAGGGCGGGCGGGCGGCCAAGGTCACGGCTGATACACCAGATTGACAAACAGCGTGCTGCCGCTCACGCCGTAGTCCTTGGCTTGTTCATAGTGCTTGTTGCCGACATTGTTCCAGCGCGCCTGCACCTGCCAATCGCGGCTGAGCGCGCGGCTGGCGGTGAGGTTGACCAGGCCATAGCCGCCCAGCGGGTTGGTGTTGGTGACATTGTCGTAACGGCGGTTGCTCAGCTGCCATTCCGCGCCCAGGTCCCAGCCGGCCCAATCCTGATTGACGCTGAACTTGGCCAGCCGGCTGGCGCGGCGCGCCAGGCGTTTGCCGGTGTCGGCGTCGTGCGGGTTTTGCCAATCCAGATCGGCGCGTACGCGGGTGCTGCTCCAGCTGTGGCCCAGGCTCAGGCTGACGCCTTCCAGCACGGCGCGGTTGACGTTATTGGCGCAGGACAAATAGCCCTTCACGCTGCACGGGCGCTGGGTGACGATCAGATCATGCACGCGGTTGCGGTACACGGTCAGCCCGGCCTGGCTGCCGCCATCCTGATAACGCAGGCTGGCTTCCAGATTGCGCGAGGTTTCCGGGCGGATTTGCGTCTGGCCGTAGCCGGGGTAGTACAGCTCGTTGAAGGTGGGCGCGCGAAACCCGGTGCTGCCGCTGACCGTGGCGCGCCACTGGCGGCTGAGGTCGTAGCCATAGCTCAGGCCGCCAGTGGTTTTGTCGCCGTAGGCCGAGTTGTCGTCCTGGCGCAGATTGGCCTGCACATGGTGGTCGCCAAACTGGCCGGCGTACACCAGGGTGGCCGAGTTGGTGTTGCGCCCTTCCGGGGCCTTGCCGGCAAAGCCCGAGCTGCTGACGCGTTCTTCCAGCCGCTCCAGCGCCAGGCTCAGGCGCTGGCTGGCGGCCAGGGTGAAGTCGTTTTGCCAGCTGTATTGGCGCTGGCGGGTGCGGATTTGCGAGGGGTATTGCGAATAGGTGGTGCTGTCGTCCAGGGTTTCGCCCAGGCGCAGGCGGCTGTGCCACCAGCTGGTCAGCTGGTTGTTGCTGGCCAGGCTCAGCGCCGAGACAATCTGGCGGGTGCGGTCGTAGCCGGTTTTGCTGCCGTCGTATTCGCTGTTCACCCGGCTGTACAGATAGCGCGCGTCCAGGCTGTGGCCCGGCTGCCACTGGCGGCTGAGCTGGGCAGACACATTGCGCTCGGCGTAGCCGTCGCGGTCGGGGTTGTACTGGCTGCTGCCGGTGTTGGCGATGGCGCTAAAGCCGGCGCTCTGGCCATAGCCGCCGCTGACGGCATAGCGCCAGCCGTCGCCGCCGCCGCTGACTGCCGCGTGCGTGCGCACGGTTTCATCGCTGCCGGCGCCAATGCTGGCGCGCAGCTTGGCCGGGCCGTCCTCACCCTGGCGGGTGATGATATTGATCACCCCGCCAATGGCGTCGGCGCCGTACAGGCTGCTGGCCGGGCCGCGCAGGATTTCCACCCGCTCGATGGCCGCCAGCGGCACGGCGTCCAGCGCGGCGCCGCCGGTGGTGGCCGAGCCCAAGCGTTGGCCGTCCACCAGCACCAGGGTCTGGTTGCTGTTGGCGCCGCGAATAAACACGCTGGTGCTGTTGTGGATGCCGCCATTGCTGGCGACTTCCACGCCGCGCTCGCGCGCCAGCAGTTGCGGCAGCGCATCCTGGCCGGCGCGATCCAGCTCGGCGCGGTCGATGATGGTGACATCGGCCAGCGCGGCTTGGCGCGGCTGCGCCTGACGCGCGGCGGTGACGGTGATTTCAGACAGGGCGTCGGCGGCCAAAGACGGCATGGCCCACGCCAGACAAGCCAGCGCGCCAAGATGGCGCACCCGGCCGGGGAAGAAGACATTCATGAGGTAAAACCTGCAATGCTGGGACATGCGACCCCGCATGTCCGGTCAGACGGACAAGGCGCCGCACAGGCGCGCCCTGGCCGCGCCTGACCCGAAGAGCCCTGCGCACCCAGCGCGCCGCCCGCCGCAGCGCCTCACAAGACGGCGAACATCGCCGCCCTTGCCGTCCGGTATCCGGGCTGGCGTCCTTCCCCGGACGAGCCTTCCCACATCAGGCGATGCAGTGGCGTTTCGTCCGGCTAGTCTTGCCCCATCAGGGCAAAACGGGCGCTAACCGTTGCGGGGGCAGCACAGGCAGCCGCGCAAAAGCGCGACAGTGTTTCCCGGTCAGTCGTATCGTGGTGACGACTGGCCCCGCCTTCGGAGGTATATCCGGCAGGCTGGGGCGCCAGCAAGGCGGGGGAGTGTAGCACAGCGGGGCGATGGCTGGCGCGGGTTTTGCAGTGCAGCAAGGCGGCGGGTCTGGCTGGCGCATGCGCCGCAAACAATTGGCCTGCGGATTACAGCAAGCGGCCGGCCAGCAGGAACAAATACATCACGCAGCCGATGCCCAATAGCCAGGCCAGCGAGCGCGGCCGAGCCAGGTCGGCAATGTAAAACAGCCCGTGCGCCAGGCGCGCCAGCACAAACAGCAGCGCGGCATTGTCGATCTTGCCGGCGTCGGCGTGTTGCAGGCTGGCCACCAGCACCGCCGCGATAAACAGCGGCAGCGATTCAAAGGCATTGGCCTGCGCCCAGTTGGCGCGCTTGCGATGGCCTTGCGCGTGCGCCAGCACCTCGCGCGGGCGGTGGTTGTCGTAGGGAGCGCCCAGTTTGGCGACCAGCGCCCACGCATAGGGCAATAGGCCGGCAATCAGCAGGCACCAGTAGGCAAGCGGCATGGGCGATCTCCTGGAGGGCGGCGCATGATGGGCCGCGCTGGCTGACTATAACACCACGTCGCCAGCCAGTGCTTTATCCTGCACGCCGCTGGGTGCTGCCACTGTGAGCATCAGCCCTGTGCGCACCAGTCCCGCCACATGCCGCGCAGTGCGTCAGCAAAATGGCCGGCAAAGCGCTCGGCGTCCATCAGCGGGCTGGCCTCCATGCGCGGGCGCATCTCCTGGCGGATGGCGTCCAGCGCCGTCACCTCTGCAGCCAGGCCGAGCGCAATATCCACATAGGCATCGGCATCGGCGGCAATCCATTCGGCGTGGCCCACGGCGTTCAGCAGGCTGACCCCCAGGCGCGAGGCAAAACGCTCGCCGGCCAGCGTCACCAGCGGAACACCCATCCACAACAGATCACAGGTCGAGGTGCCGCCGGTGGCCGGGAAAGGGTCCAGACAAATATCAATCTGGTGATAGCGCTTGTATTGCCAGGCCGGGTGGCGGTCTTCCAGTTGCAGACGGCCGGCGTCGATGCCATGGACGGCAAAGCGCGCCAGCAATTCGTCGCGCGAGGCTTCATGGCTGATGCCGGCCAGTTCCAGCAGCAGTCGCGCCTGCGGTGCGGCGTGCAACAGCCGTGCCCACAAGGCAATCACTTCATTGGTGATTTTGGAATAATTATTGCAGCAGCCAAAGGTGATATGGCCATTGGCCAGCGCCGGGGTGGGTTGCACGGCGTAATCCGGGCTGTCGCGCAGTTCGGGCATGCGCACCATCGGCTGGTAGCAGCAAAACACCTCAGGCAATCGCCACAATCGTTCGGTGTAGCGCGCCTCAGCGCCGTCCGGGTCGCCATAGGGGTCGCTCAAGCGCCAGTCGATGCGGCTCAGCCCGGTGGTGTCGGCATAGCCCAGCCAGGCGGCTTGCACTGGCGCCGGTTTGCGGGCAAAGGTTGGCAGACGGTGGCCGCCGGTGTGGCCAGACAAATCAATCAGGATGTCGATGCGGTCGTGGGCAATTTGCCGGGCCAGTTCTTCGTGGGTCAGTCCGCGCACCCGCCGCCAGTGGTCAACGTGTGCTTGCAGGCGCTCGGTGACGCTGTCGGCAGTCAGGCTGGTGTCGTAAGCAAACGATTCAAACTGCACACGGTCCAGCGCCGACCACAGCGGCAGAACAAAGTAGGCCACCGGATGGGCGTTGAAGTCGCCGGACACCCAGCCCACGCGCAGCCGGCGCTCGGGCTGGCGGCTGTGCGGAAAGTGGCGCGGCAAGGGCAGCGGCGCTTCGTAACGCTCGCCAAAGCCGCGATGCCAGGCAAATACCTGCTCGGGGGTGTAGCCCGGGCTGTATTGCAGCGCCAGCAAGAGGTTGCTGTAGGTGTCGGCGTCGCCCGGCTCGATGTCCAGCGCGCGCTGATACGCCGCCATGGCCTCGGCGTGGCGGCCCAGCATGCGCAGGGCCGAGCCCAGTCGGCGCGGATGGTGGGCCACCTGCGGCTCGCGCTCGCCCAGCGTGCGCAGCAGGGCAATGGCTGGCTCGAAGTGATGCTGAAAACGCCAGGCGTCGGCCTGCGCCGACAAGGCGCCGCTATGCTGCGGCGCCAGCACCAGCGCCTGATCGAGATAGGTTTGCGCCTGGGCGTAGTCATGCCGGCGGATTTCCAGGCTGGCCAGATTCACCAGCGTGTGCACATCGTCCGGCTGGCGGGCCAGCACGCGGGCGTGCAGGTCGATGGCGGCAGCCAGCTCGCCGCATTGCGCCAGGGCATTGGCCAGGTTGATCTGGATATGCAGGTCGTCCGGGTACTGGGCCAGGGCGTTTTCCAGCACGCTGCGCGCCTGGGCGTATTGCTTGCGGTTCAGCAGGCTCAGGCCCAGATTGCTGGCCGCCTGGGCCTGGGCGGGGTCGATTTCCAGCGAGCGGGCCAGATAGCTGGCGGCTTCGGCATCACGCTGGTGCAACATCAGCAGGGTGCCCAGCCGGGTCAGGCCGGGGGCATCCTGCGGGGCGAGCAGGGCAGCCTGATAGGCCAGACGCAGCGCTTGCGGGTTGTCCATCTCCGGAGCAGGCGGCGGCGTCTCGCCGGCCTGCTGGCGCGCCAGCAGGCGTTCGGCTTCATCCAGCCAGCCGCGCACCACGGTACTGTCCTGCCAGTTCAGCGATTCAGCCCAGCATTCACGGCTGTCGGCCAGCGCCAGATGGTGCCAGTGCGCCCGCCCGGCCTGTGCCAGGCAAGCGGCCAGCCGTGGCGCATCCGGTGGATCGTCCTGGCGCAGCTGCTCAATGGCCTGCTGGCAGCAATGCAGGGCCGCTGGCCAATTGCCAGCGCGCAGCAGGCCCAGGGCCTGGCGGTACAAGGTATCAGGAGAAGCAGGCAAGACAGTGTCAGTCATGAGCGGTATCGGTGCGGCAAACAGTGTTGCCATGCAGTATACCTGCCGATGCCGTCTGACTGGCAATTCAGCAAATATCAGTCATACTCAGGCCATAACATGCCATAGTAATGAAATTCCCGCCCTCAACCTGAATATGTCAGCAAGGATCTGCTCACCATGAATGATTTTGCGCATGTCCCGCTTGGCCGTTGCAGTGCCACCCTGTACCACGCTTTGTCTACCTCCGGCTGGGATGACGGGCGGGTGAAGCTGGCGGCCTGTTTGCTCAAGCTGGTGCACGACCCAGACAGTGACGCCGATCTCATCCTGCACGAGGTAGGGGAGCTGACCCCGGAATGGGCTGCCCGCCTGCAAATTCACCAGGACGATCCGCACGCCTCGGCGGTGGACAGCCATGCCCTGGCCGCCATGCTGGACGATCACGCTCACCGCCATGGCAGCGATGCCTGGCGCAGCGCTGGCCTGCTGGAGGCACTACTGACCCATCCGGCCTTGTGTGCCGAGGGCCGTGCGCTGCTGCCGGTGCTGAGCGCCACCCCGCCCGGCCACCGCCACCATGTGTTTGCCCTGGCCATGGCCCGCTCGGACGAAAACACCCCGCCCAGCCGCTTTGAACTGGACGATCCGGCCTATCAGCGCGCCTACCGGCTATCCGCCCCGCTGGAGGTGCGCGCCCTGCTGGCTGAGGCTGTCCGGCAGCAGGCGTTGGTGCGTTTGTATCCCGATGGTGAGGACGCTGCGCTGAATGCCTGCTGGCAGGCGCTGGATGAAGACCATCTCAGCCTGCAATTGCGGGATCATCCCACAAGCCTGGCAGCCCTGCTGGCGGCGCCACGGGTGGTGGCGGACAGCACGGTCAGCAAAATCAAGGTGCAGTTTGCCCTGTTGGCCCCCACGATTCATCACCATGGTGAGCAGCTGTGGCTACAGGCGCCCTTGCCCGACAGCGTGCTGCGCCTGCAACGGCGCGACCACTATCGGCTCAAGCTGGGGCGGGCCGGCAGCCTGCATTGCCAACTGGAACTGTGGCTGAGCGATGCGCGCGGCCACCGCCACCGTGTACAGGTGCAAGTGCAGGATCTTAGCAGCGGTGGTGTCGGCTTTGTCATGGATGCCAGCCAGCCCGAGCTGGCGCCCGGCACCCGGCTGGACGATTGCCAGTTGATGCTGGACGACGGCTGTCATCGGGTGGATCTGCTGGTGTGCAATCGTGCCCACCGGCCGCCGCCGCGTCCGGCCTGGCACTATGGCTGTGAATTCCTGAATCCGCCGCCGCCGCTGGTGGCGCAACTGGATCACGAAATCATGCGCCAGACCGCCTTGCTGCGCTGATCCGCCCTGAGCGGTGTACACTGCGGGTTTTGCTTTCTGCCGCCCTGCCCGATGCCCTTTGACATTACCAGCCCCACCCGCCCGGCCCAGCCGGGCGATGTCTGTGTGATCTGGCGCGACCAGCGCCTGTGCCTGCCCGCGCATGGCGGCCTGCCGCGCGTGGGCGAGGCGGCGCTGACCAGCTTGCGTCATCTGGGTGAGCTGGACGGCGCGCCGTGTTATGTCGGCGAGCTGGTGGGCGCGCCGCCGGCCGACTGGCGCGAAACCAGCCTGCGCGCCGCGCTGGCCGGGCAAACCCCACCAGACTGGGCGCCGCTGTTGGCGCGCGCCAGCATGCTGCGCCAGTTTGACCGCAGCCACCGCTATTGCTCGGCCTGCGCCACCCCCTTGCACGACCACGGCCACGACCATGGCAAGGTCTGCCCCAGCTGCGGCCTGCTGGCCTACCCGAAACTCTCCCCGGCGATGATGGCGCTGGTGGTGCGCGGCCGCCAGCTGCTGCTGGCGCGCTCGCCGCATTTTCCGCCGGGGGTGTATAGCGCGCTGGCCGGTTTTGTCGAGCCGGGCGAAACGCTGGAAGCCTGCGTGCACCGCGAAGTGCAGGAAGAAGTCGGCGTGCGCATCGACAATCTGCGCTATGTCGGCTCGCAGGGCTGGCCGTTTCCGCATTCGCTGATGCTGGCCTTTATTGCCGACTACGTGGACGGCGACATCACCCCGCAGCCCGGCGAAATCGAATCCGCCTGCTGGTTTGACCTGGACGCGCTGCCCGAGCTGCCCAGCCAGGCCAGCATTGCCCACTGGCTGATCCACCGTGCGGTGGACATCCTGCGCTGAGCCCGGCCATGTCTTCGCCCTCTGCTTCCCCATTGGCTGACTGGCTGGCCCGCCATCGCGGTGGCGCCGCGCTCAGCCTGGCTGCCGGCAGCCTGCTGGCGCTGGAAACGCTGCACGCCGCCGGCTGGCTGACGCACCCGGCCTGGCAAATTGCCCGCCACGCGGCCGAAGGCGCCACCGTCGGCGGCCTGGCCGACTGGTTTGCCGTGTCGGCGCTGTTTCACCGCATCCCCATTCCCTGGCTGTCGCGACACACCAATATTGTGGTCAACAGCCGCGCGCGCATCACCGCCGGCATTGTCGAGATGGTGCAAACCCAATGGCTGTCGCCAGCGGCCATTCGTGAACGGCTGGCCTCGGTGCAGCTGGCCGATGCGCTGCTGGCCCTGCTGAATCAACCGCGCCACCGCCAACGCGCGCTGCGCATTGCCCGCCGGCTGGCGCTGCGGCTGACCGAACAGCTGGATTCGCCCGCCCTGGCCGGCTTTATCGACACCCAATTGCGCGCCCGCCTGGCCGACGCGGACTGGGCGCAGCCGCTGGGCCGACTGTTGGCGCACGCGCTGGAGCACGACGGCCGCGCCGCCGTGTGGGAAACCCTGGTGCGGCTGCTGGACCAGGCGCTGGCCTCGCAAAGCTTCAGGGAATCCACCGCCCGGCTGGCGCTGGAAGCGCTGCGCGACTACGAAGAAGACAACTGGTGGCGCAAGGCCAAGACCTGGCTGGGCAAAACCCAGCTGCAAGGCGATAACGACGAAGAAAAACTCGACCTGCTCACCGCCCGCATCGTCGGCTGGCTGCGTGAAGAACTCACCCGGCTGCGCGCCGAGCCCGAGCACCCGCTGCGCCAGCGGCTGGAGCAACTGCTCACCCGGCTGGCCGAACGCCTGCGCGCCGGCGACCCGGCGCTGACCGCCGCCCTGGCCGCCAGTCAGCGCCAATGGCTGCACAGCCTGGACACCACGCCGCTGGTGGCCAGCCTGCTGTTTAGCGTGCGCAGCGGCGTGCAACGCCAATGGCGCGCCCGCCATTCGGAACTCAACACCCTGCTGGCCAATCTGATTGACGACGCGCTGGCCGGCCTGGCCGCCGACGCCGCCCTGCGCGACAAGCTGGACGGCTGGTGCAAGCAGGTGATTCACCATTTTGTCGAACAAAATCACGCGCTGATTGGCGACACCGTGCGGCTGAGCCTGTCGCCCGAGCGCCTGCCCGACGCCCAATTGGTGGCGCAGATCGAATCGCGCGTGGGCGAAGAGCTGCAATGGATCCGCGTGAATGGCGCGCTGGTGGGCGGCGTCGCCGCCGGCCTGATTGCTGCACTGCGCCTGCTGCTGAGCTGATTATTTTTGATTTTTGCCTGGAACCGACCCCAACCATGAACAAGCTGTTGTCCCTGATCCTCACCGTGGCCGCCCTGGCTGCCCCCGCCCTCAGCCACGCTGCCGACCCGGCCGCCACCGCCGAAGCCCGCGTTGCCGCCTTCAAGAAAATGCTGCGCACCTTCGAGCCGATGGGCACCGTGGTGCGCGAGCGCGACCCCTATCGCAAGGACGCCTTTGCCGAACAGGCCAAAACCCTGCAAATGCTGGCGCGCGAACCCTGGCCGCTGTTTGTGCCCGGCACCGCCGTGGGCAAAAGCCGCGCCAAACCAGAAATCTGGAGCCAGCCCGACGCCTTCAAGAAAGAACAACAAGGCATGATCGTCGCCGTGGATGCGCTGGCTGCCAGCGCCCAGGCCGGCGACATCAAGGACATCCGCGCCAAATACGCCACCCTGGCCAACACCTGTAAGAGCTGCCACGACAGCTTCCGCGCCCCGCAACGCTAATATGTGATTTTTTTGCCTGCGGTTTACCCGCAGGCAGAATAGCCAATGCCACGCAAGGCCTGAGGCTGGCGAAAGCGATTCCCCCCTCTGCTTATCGTCACAGATACCCGACGCCAGTTTGCGCCCATGTCCGCTCTCTCTGACCACTGGTGCATCAAGCGAAGTGAAACCTGACCCCCTGATCCGATAAGAGCCGCTCACAAAACCCCCTGGCGTTGTGGTGTGATCTTGCCGTACTGCTTGTACTGCCTGCGGTCACACGCCTGGCCAAGACCGCTGCGCTGGGTTTTGTGAGCAACGCTAAATGCAAACCGGCCTGTGTCGTGTCTGTGTGCTTTTTCACACCCACACCCATGACATTTTCCATTCCGCTGAGTGTGGGTTTCTTGACATTCGGTGGTCTCTAGAAAAAATTTTCCAGCATCATCAATCATATGCACGCTGGCACCATCCCTGCATGTGGTCGCCCTGACAGACATCAGGATGGAGCAGACCCCACATGAACAAGATCGGGATGTTTTTTGGTTCGGAAACCGGCACCACCCGGCTGGTGGCGAAAAAAATCCATAAAAAACTCGGCGAAGCGCTGTGCGACAAACCCGTCAACGTCAACCGCGTCACCCTGGCCGACTTGCTGCGCTACGACGCGCTGATTCTGGGCACGCCCAGCTATGGCGAGGGCGACTTGCCAGGCAAGAGCGTGGGCTGTTTTGAGCCCAACTGGGAAGAGTTTTTTGCCCAAGGGCCGGCCGAGGCGGATTTCAGCGGCAAGCGCATTGCCTTTTTTGGCCTGGGCGCGCAAGAGCGCTACGCCGACCGCTTTGCCAGCTCGCTGCGGCCGCTGGTGGATAAATTTCGCGCCTGGGGCGCTGAGGTGGTGGGCGACTGGCCGCTGGATGGCTACCGCTATGATTATTCCGCCGCCGAGGTTGATGGCCGCTTTTTGGGGCTGATTATCGACCAGCGCACGCAAGGCATGCTCACCGATGAACGCATCGACGCCTGGCTGGCGCAAGTCACCCCGCTGCTGCAAGCGGCATTGACGGGAGACGGCGCATGAGCTGGCTGCGCATTTCTGCCAGCGAGGCGCTGACCTTGCTGGCGCAGGACGACGCCACGGTGTTTGATGTGCGCGACAGCGCGGCCTATCAAGCCGGCCACCTGGCCAAGGCCGCCAACCTGGCCATGGAGCGCATCCCGGCGTGGAGCAAGCGGCTGAACAAAGACGCCCCGGTGCTGGTGTATTGCTATCACGGCAACAGCAGCCAGGAATACGCGCAGATGCTGGCGGATTTTCGTTTTAACCGGGTGTACAGCGTGGACGGCGGCTTTGCCGCGCTGCTGGACGCCGGCGCAGCGCTGGCATGAACACCCGCGCCGACGTCGCCGCCTGGGCTGCTGCCGCCCCGCTGAGCGCCAGCGATGTGGACTGCGCCACCACGGTGATGCTGAAAATCCTCGACGGCAAATGCAAAATGGCCGAGCGGGAAAAACACATCATGGCCTGGCTGTACGACGCCTTGCTTGGCCGCCCCGGCCAGCGCTTTGGCCAGGCCGAACACGCGCTGATTGCCCAGGCCCGCGCCGGCATGGACGAAGCACTGCGCCAGACGGTGTACGAACGCCGTGTGCTGGCGGAAACCACGCTATCCCGCCCGGTGATGAAAACCTTCAAGGCGATGATCCGCGCCCAAGGTTTGTTTGCCGGCGAGGCGGGGGAAGACAGCGACGAAGAAGATTAAGCGCCGCTCACAAAACCCCACGTAGCGGTCCTGCTAGGCGCGTGCAGACACGGCAAGGTCACACCACAACGCCAAGCGGCGCTAAACACGCTCAACGCCCGCCAGGATGCCGCCACAACACATCCGCCGCGCCAGCCGCCACATTCAAATGCCGCGCCAGCACAAACAGCACATCCGACAAACGGTTCAGGTAATGCAGTACATGCGGCGACACGATATCCTCGCGCGCCAGCGTGACCGCCTGCCGCTCGGCCCGACGCGCCACCGCCCGCCCCACATGGGCCAAGGCCGCCGCCCGACAACCGCCCGGCAAAATAAACTCGCGCAAAGGCGGCAAATCCGCGTTCAGCGTGGCCAGCCAGCTCTCCAGGCGCAACACCTGAATCTCGCCAATGGCCTGATACCCCGGCACGGCAATTTCGCCGCCCAGATCAAACAAATCATGCTGAGTATCCACCAGCGCTGCGCGCGCCGCGTCTGGCAAGGGCTCACACAGCAATACACCCAGATGGCTATTGAGTTCGTCAACCTCGCCCAGCAAACGCACGCGCGGGCAATCCTTGGCCACCCGGCTGCCGTCACCCAGGCCGGTGCTGCCGTCGTCGCCGGTGCGGGTGGTGATGGTGGAAAGACGATGGGTCATGGTATTCACTTTAAAAAACAAAAATTGAGTCAAGAATGCGCTGGGCACATCACGCTTGCCGCCAGGCAGAGAAGCCAGCACTTTGATTTTTATCGGGTTGACTGTGGGGCAAGACCATCCTCAGCCTCGCTGCGCTGAGTGCTGCAAGCCGCGCTTAAACGCCGCGCACCACACCTGCCCAGCTCGCCCAGCAGCGCGGCACGGCGCCTGGCGCACACACCGGGAACTTGGCCGGCGGCGCATCATCACAGCAAAATCCGCCCCGCCACGAGCCGGTGAGGCGCGCAGCAACACCAGGGCAAACCTAAGATTCAATATTATCCGCTATGATAAAGATCAATAAAACCGCTTTTTTCTGGAGCCCACATGACTGACGACCTCTCCCGCCTGAGCGAGGCGCAATGGCGCGCGCGGCTGACGCCAGAACAATTTCGCGTGACTCGCCAGGGCGGCACCGAATACCCGTTCAGCGGCGAACACTACCGCCGCAGCGAGCCCGGCCAATATCACTGCGTCTGCTGCGGCGCCCATCTGTTTGACGCTGACGTCAAATTCGACGCCGGCTGCGGCTGGCCCAGCTTCTGGCAAGAAGCCCCCGGCGCTGGCATCCGCCGGCTGCGCGACCGCAGCCACGGCATGATCCGCACCGAAGTGCGCTGCGGCCAGTGCGACGCCCACCTGGGCCATGTATTCGACGACGGCCCACCGCCTACCGGCGAACGCTACTGCATCAACTCGGTGGCGCTCACCTTCACCGCCCAGAGCGCCGCATGAATCCGCCCCCACTGCCCGCCCTGCACCATCCCCGCCCCTGGCTGCGCGCCCTGTTTGCCATCGCCGGCGTGCTGGCCCTGCTGGCCGGGATCATCGGCATCTTTTTGCCAGTGCTGCCCACCACGCCGTTTGTGCTGCTGGCCACCGCCTGCTTTGCCCGCTCATCGCCGCGCATATACGGCTGGCTGCTCCGCCACCGCCTGTTTGGCCCGATGATCGACACCTGGCAGCGCGAACGCGCCGTGCCGCGCCGGGTAAAATGGATTGCCCTCGCCAGCATGGCATGCTCGATTGGCCTGTCGCTCTTGCTGATGCAAGGCCAACCCTGGCTGCAACTGCTGCTGGCCGTGATCGGCCTCACCCTGAGCGCCTGGCTGATCAGGCTGCCCGAACCGCAACTGGCCAGGGCCAACCACGCCCAGCGCTAAGCGCCGCTCACAAAACCCAGCGCAGCGTCGCGTGGCCTGGTTGCCTGCCTGCGGCCGCACACCTGACCAGCACCGCTGCGCTGAGTGTGATGAACGACGGTTAACCATACACTGAGACAACCGCCACCCCCGCAAAGACGGAAGCGCAATCATCTGATTTTACTGGGCTTTGTGCTCCGTTTTACGGCTGCACCACAATATCATTGCGCACCCCAGCCACCCCCGGCGTCGCCCGCGCCAAAGCCTCGGCCCGCACCCGCTCGGCCGCGCTGCGGGCAAACCCGGACAACTGCACCACCCCGCGCAAAGTCTCCACCCGAATCGCCACCGCGCTCACCGTCGCATCCTCGGCAAACCGCGCCTTCACCCGCGCGGTGATGCCGGTGTCGTCCACATACTGGCCGACGGTGGACTGATCACGGCTGACCGCGCAGCCGGTAACGGACAAGGCCAGCAAAGCGGCCAGGGCGAAGGAGGCAGGGAGAGTGCGACGCATGGTGGGCTCCTGGGGAAAGTCGAAGGGAAAACGCCCCGCCGATTGGGTGGCGGGGCGTGGGGGTTGGAGTGCGTGGGGTGGAGAAGGTTCTA
>ERZ650306.658-NODE-658-length-21153-cov-9.799175_pt1 | contig 21153 bp, 18 predicted proteins | sample MGYA00376242_ERZ650306 | MGnify/ENA primary metagenome ERZ650306 (study PRJEB26733, sample SAMN07839244) | wastewater metagenome | biome: urban; feature: wastewater treatment plant; material: waste water | place: USA: North Carolina | collected 2016-03-31 ... | reverse complement strand
AGCTACGCGACGGCAGCGACGGCCGGGGCGTGTATCGCCTCAAGGTAGAAAAACGCGGTGATGGTTGGGCAGAAGTCGAACAGTTCGTGTGTGCGCCCCTCGAAATCACCCACCAGGTACGCGACGCCCGCGGCGAGAACTGGCAACGCCTCGCCACCTTCTTTGACCACGACGGCCGGCGCCGCCGGGTGTTGGTGCCCGACGACATGTTAGAGGGCGACGGCGCCGCCCTGGCTCGCCTGCTGCGGGCGCAAGGCCTGTTCATTGGCGACAACAAAGGCGGCTTGCTCAAGATGTACGTGAACCGCTCTCGCCCCGATGCCCGTGCCCGCCTCACGCCCCGCATCGGCTGGCATGACGATTGCACCACGCCCGGCCGCTGGTCCTTCGTGCTGGGAGGCGACAATGATCCGCTGGCCGCACCCGATGCCGAACTGTGGCTGCATGCGGCACAGGGCGCCGGGCATGCCCAGTTCAAGAGCGCCGGCACCCTGGCCGATTGGCGGGATAGCGTCGCCGCTCTGGCGGTGGGCAATAGCCGGCTGCTGTTCGCTCTGTCGGCAGGCTTTGCAGGCGGCCTGTGCTGGCTGCACGCCAATATCTCCGGCGGCTTCCATTGGGCGGGGGGTTCGAGCCTGGGCAAGTCCGCCCTGCTCTATGGGGCGGCGAGCTTGTGCGGGCCGGCGACCTACTGCCGCACCTGGCTGCTCACCGCCACCGCGATTGAAGGCGTGGCCGCCGGGCACTGTGACGCCCCTCTCCTGCTCGACGAACTCAAGCAGGCCGGCAACCCCAAGGACGTGGCCCAAGCCGCCTACATGCTCACCAGCGGGCAGGGCAAGGGTCGCGGGCAAGCGGCCGGGGGATTGCGGGAAACCGCGGCTTTCTCGCTGCTGTTCCAGTCGAACGGCGAAATCGGCCTTACCCAGTTCCTCGAAGAGAACCAGGAACGCGCCTATGCCGGCCAAGAGGTGCGCTTCTGCGAGCTGCCGGCCGATGCCGGTGCCGGCTTTGGCTGCTGGGATGCGCTGCACGGCCTAGCCGATGGCGCCCGCTTCTCCGAAACCCTGCAACGCAACGCCGCCAAGCACTACGGCACGGCCTACCCGGAGTTCATCCGCCGCGTGATCGCACACCGTGAGGCGATGTTCGCCGAGTTTGAGGCGCTGCGGGCCGGCTTCGAGAAGTGCGCCCTATCCGACAAAGCGGGCGGGCAGGCGATTCGGGCCGCAACGCGCTTTGCTGCGGTGGCCTATGCGGGCGAGAAGGCTACCGAGTGGGGGCTGACCGGCTGGCCGCAGGGCGAGGCGGTGAAGGCCTGCATGCGCATGTTCAAGGATTGGCTACACGTCTTCGGCGGTGAAGAGGACCGAGAGCCGCGCAAGATGCTGGAACAGGTGCAGGCCTGGATTCAGGCCCATGCCGGCGCCCGGCTGGAGGATTGGCGTCGGCCCAGTATTTCCGACACCCACGCGCCCAGAACCATGAACCGTGCAGGCTGGAAGCGGCCAACCAAAGACACCGCCTTCCTCAATGAGAAGGATCACGTCTTCGAATACCTGATCTATCCCGCCGTATTCAAGGCGGAACTCTGCGCCGGATTCGACCCGTCGCAGGTCGCTAAACATCTCGTTTTACGTGGCTTGCTGATCCGCAGCGAAACGCATATGACCGTCAAGACCCGAGAGCCGGGTGCAGCAAATCCTGGGCGCTTCTATCTTCTTTCTCCTGGCATATTGGAGGGCTTGAGCGGTGGCGATTGATTGGATGTCTTTGGTGGTCGAATCCATCGATGATTTGGCCAAAAAGCCCATGAATATAGATCTGTTCCCACAAAAAGTGGGAACAGATCAAGGGGAAGTGGGAACAAAATTTGACTTCTATGCTGTTGATAAAAAAGAAGTTTTAAAACCTGTTCCCGCTGTTCCCACAGTTCCCACCACTTTTGATAGGGCGAGGGATGAAACTGTCGAAAATTCAATTCCATCAGCATTTAAATATCCGGCCGGGGGTGGAGTTTCGGGAGAATCAGCGCCGCATAAAACAGGGCCGCAAACGTCATGTTTCTTCTGTGACCATCTGCGCCATCCTGGATTGACCTATGGGTACTGCTGCAAGCGCGAGGACCTGCCGCCCGCTTATGGCTCACAGAGCACCCTGCGCCAACTTCCAAAAGACGACGGGCAATCCTGCCAACTCTGGGTATTGAACCCGGCAATGTGCGGCGCAGACACATCAGAGGTGCCCGATTCATGGCGTCGCCCGGTCGAAAGTCAGTCCGCCGGAGCGTCATTTGCAATCCCCGTTTGGCGCAGGCGCCGGTAACCCAGTGGCGCGGGTCCTTCCTGGGGAGTTCAGATCAAGGGTAATTCGCACCTCGTGGTTTCGCTAGTTGAGACGGGTCCGTAATGGGGTTAAGTTGTTGAAATAAATGATAAAAATGACGCGCTTTCGTTTATTTTTTAAATCTTTCGGGTTTTATAGCAATGAAATTGGTGGGAACTCTGGGAACACTGGGAACAAAAAGCCGAGAAGCCAAGCGGGGCGCGGCTTTTCGATAGTTATAAGTGTTCCCACTTTAAGTTAACTAAATGGGAACACTGGGAACATTTCGGCAGCCCATGATTCACGCCCTGCGCAATCTGGCGCCGAACCATCCCCACCCGGCAAATTGAAGTGCACACGTATTCACAAGCGGTCTTTTCCAGAATAGACAGTCAGCCAATTTTTAAGAAAGGAATTCCAAGCAAGAAAGGTCCTTAGCTATTCAACTCTAAAAAATAGAGATTTAATTTCTGTACAATTTTATTTCCCGCCTCATCCAATCAGGAGCACCCCATCATGCCTTTCGTTTTCCGCAAGTCCGCCCCCGCATCCATTCAGGTGGCCGTATCTCTTCAATCTCTGGGTCAGAACCTCAATCTCGAATGCCGTCCGTTGGGCGTCCACGCCCTGGGCGAATGGGCAGATCGCGCTCTCGCAAAGTCCGACGTGTCGGGGATATCCGAAATCCTTGTGGGCTGGGATGTCGAAGACCAGAGCGGAATTGCCGTCCCGCTGACCCCTGCGTCCTTGGCTGAATTGCTCGATAGCGGGGCGGACATCTCTACCGAGATCGTGCGCGCCTATCTCGATGCCAACAGGCAGGCCCGCCTGGGAAACTGATTGAGGCTGCCGCCGCTTTGTGCGGCGCGCAGCCCGACGCCGATCAGTTGAAATTGTTTGGACTGAAGGAGTCCGACTTCAAACAGAGTCTTGATATCTGGCCGGATAATTGGGATGTCGTCCGGCTTTTCGAGACTCTTCAAACGCAATGGAAAATTATTGCTGGCGGTAATCGGTTCGTATTCACCGGAATCGACTACGCCGCGGCCGCGGCAATGGCGAAAGCCCTCGGCATGGCGATGACTCCAGATTTCTTGAGTGACTTTCGGATTCTTGAAGACGAAGGACTTCGCCATCTTAATGGGGGAAGAAAATGAGCAATCAAAAGACTGTCCTCGAGATTGTCGCCGATGATAAGACGGCGGGCGGCTGGGCTTCGGCCAAGGCCGTTGCGGACCGGCACATGACCGATATTGAGGGGCGGTCTCGGGTATTGTCGGATCGGGTCAATGGGGCATTCGCCGCAATCAAGGGATTGGCTGTTGCGGGTGCCTTCTCCGAAGCGATTGGCGCTCTGAAGTCGGCCCAGGTAGAGGCGCAAAAGCTTGCGGCCTCGCTCAACTTCTCCAGTGGAAATCGCGCGGGGGAAGAACTCGACTATTTGCGCAATATCACCCGGCAACTGGGCGTGGATTTTGGGTCTGCCTCCAGTGCCTACGCGAGCTTCGCGGCGTCGGCCAAAGGCACCGGGATATCCGGCGACACCATCAAGGCAACTTTCGAGGGCGTCAGCAAAGCGGCATCGCAGCTCGGCCTGTCGTCCGATGAAACGAAGGGTGCCCTCCTGGCGCTGTCGCAGATGATCAGCAAAGGTACCGTGCAGGCCGAAGAACTGCGCGGGCAGTTGGGCGAGCGGCTTCCGGGGGCGTTTAATCTGGCGGCCAAGGCAATGGGGGTCACCACGGCGGAACTCGGCAAACTGCTGGAATCCGGTCGGCTCACGGCGGCCGAATTCCTGCCCCGATTTGCCGCCGAACTGAATGCCACCTACCAAGCAACCGACAACCTTGTCGCTGCTACCAACCGTCTGACGAGTGCCTGGGACGATTGGAAGCGGTCGCTCTCGGATGGAGCCAACGGTAGCGGGCTCTCATGGCTGACCCGCGGGCTGAACGAATCCTCGGCGGCAATGCGGGAGCTTGGGTCTGAAGCGGGCATGGTGAAGCGCATTCTTGTGGCCATCGGCGGCTTTCAGTTCGGCGCCTTGAATGCCGGGAAATTCGATGTCGCCCAGGTCCGCCAGAATCTGCAGGCCGAGTTCTCGCGGGCGCAGGATGGCATAGCGCAGATGGAAGCCCTGAGAAAGAAGCAGGGCGACTATCTCGATCCGTTCCAGACGCAAACCCTTGGCGATTACCGGCGGGAGATCGGCCGAACCAGGGCCGCCCTGGACGAGCTTGCCGTCTCGGAAGGTAAACGGAACGGGATCAAACTTCCCAACCTCAAGGATGACTTCGCCGCCCAGCAGGCCCGGCAGCAAGAAGGCCTGAAGGCTTACCTGAAAGACATGCGGCTCGCCACGAAGGACGAAAAAACCGCCGCGAGCGTCGCCGCCGAAAACGAAGCCTTTGCCAAGGCAACTTCCGATTTCGACAGAAAATCCAAGGCCTACACCGACGCCCTGAAGATTCACCAAGCGCGTATTGCGGAAATCCAGAAGGGAGACAAGTCGGGCGCCGGCCGCACTCAGTCAATCGACCTCAACGCCGGGCTCGATCTCGAGGCCGCCCGAAGCTATGCCGATGCAATCAAGTCGCTGAGCGAAATCCAGGCAACAGCCACGAACAGCGCCCTCGGCCTTGCCGGCTCCGAAGCGTCGCTGCACAAGATCATGGCTTCACCGGAATGGGCGCGGATGCCCGAAGCCTGGCGGGATGTCATCAAAGCCCAGTACGAAGCTGCTTCGTCGGCAGAGCAGCTTGCCCGCGGCGAAGCGAATGTGCGTGAGGCGTATAACCGGACCATTCAGCCGTTGCGTGATCGGGTCGCCGAGCTCGAAAAAGAGAACGATTTCTATGGCCTGACCGAAGCACAGATCAACATCGTGACGGCTGCCCGTCTCGATGAAGCCGCGGCCATCGCACGGGCCAACGGCGCGAACGAAGGTCAGCTGGCCGCTCTGGAGCGAGAGCGAGACCTGCGCCTCGACATTGCCAAACAAGCAGGGGCAAAGGATCTGCGCGACATGGAACACCGTCGCATTCAGGAAGAGGCCGACGAACTGAAGCGGATTGGCGACGATGTCGGGGCATCCCTAACCGATGCGATTTTTCACGGTGGCCGAAGTGGCTGGAAATTGCTCAAGTCGACCATAGAGGCGACGGTCATCCGCGCCACGATCCTTCCCCAGGTTCAAAGCGGCGTGAACTCCGTAATCGGCGCCATAGTGGGAAAGAACGCGGGGAGCTCCACCGCCGGGGCGCTGGGCGGCCTGGGTTCGTTCGTCAAAGACCTGTTCGGTGGAAGCAGCAAAGCGGCCGTTTCCGCCAAGTCCGCGGAGGACTATATCGACGCCGGTGGAATGGGGCAGGGTGCGTCGTCGGGCTTGCTGGCCTCGCTCTTCAACAGCCTGCCCAGTTTCGATGTCGGAACCCCCTATGTGCCGCGCACCATGTTCGCCAAGGTTCATGAAGGCGAACGCATCTTGACCCGTCAGGAAAACGCGGCGGGCAGGCAGTCTTCTGCCCCGGTTTTTAACTTTCACTTCAACACGAACGGACCAATTGACAGGCGAACCGCCCAGCAAATGGCCCGCGATGCAGCAGAAACCATGCAGCGGTCACTCCGGCGCAATGGCTGAGCACAAAGGCACTTCCATTGCCTTGCATGCTCCAGCTTTCGAGGCCAGCTTTCGCCAAGTCTGGCCCGTATCGATCAAAGTCGGGATACAACCCAACTAGGCGACAGCCGGCAGGCGCCGCCGGGTGACGGTGCCCACCAGGCCGGCGCATGCCGGCTGTCGCCCGTGATCCGCGACCGGCCACGTTGGTCTATTCCGACCGCGGGCCGGCCGCTACGCTCACCGCCCTGAAGCGGGCAATCCGCTGCTGCCCGCCGGACTTCGCCCTGCCCCGCCTCGATTGGCGTTACCCGCCCCGGCTTTTCCGATTGTGCATACGTTTGCACATGCCTTGCTTGACGACGCCCCCGACCGGGCCGATACTCCGCATGTCGCTGAAACAACAGCGGCCGGGTTTGGCGACCCGATCAACGAAGGCGGACACCAGCCGCCCCGCGGCTTTTTTTGTGTCCGTCGCACCCTTGTTGCGCCTGTTCAATGGCGGGCCGGGTGGGGAGCCCTCACGGGCTGCCGGTGCCTTCGTTCCGGTTCGCCAACCCCGCTTTGGCCCGCCCCCCGTTTGGCGACGGAGGCGGAAACAGTCCGCAACGAAGGAGTCCCGCACCATGACAACCCACGCCCTGGCGTGCACACGTCTGCACGCATCCGCTTCACCCTTCCGCACCCTCACGCTGTACCGCGCCCTGCGCCGCGTCGCCGGCCCCGTGCTGGCCTATCGCCTGTCCTTCGCCTGGAGGATGGAATCGTGAACCATTTGGACCAAGGTCTTCCCTCAGTTCTGGTGTCTGCCGGCCTCATTGATGAGGTCGTTGTTTGCACATTGTCAGATGGCGTTGTGGAGTACTGGGGCACGCGTGCAGCCATCGAGGCCGAAGGAATTGTGCCCGACAGCGTTCAATGGCCCACTGAATACAACTCGGTTAAGTGGAAATCAGGCCTTCTCCAGTTCTCTCTCGTTCGGCATCGGCCTGAAGGCGTGAAAGGGTCTCGTCGCGAGCTTTCGGCGGTTAATTGGTGGCGCTTACGCTGGGCATATGACGATTATGCTCACACCGAGTTGCTCAGCGAACGGCGCAAGATAAAGGAGCTAAAGCGTCAGCTCTATCTTTGCAGTGATGAGGGGAAGCAAGAGGGTCGGCGCCGCTGGAATCTTTTCGCGCGGGCGCGGGAGGATGAGCGTTTTTGTGCTTTTTTGAATGGCATTCCCGCGATCGCTGGTCTTAAAAGGAATAGCCGCCGGAGGGGGATGCTATGACCGCCCCCACCTTCACCCCCGGCCCCTGGCGTCGTGTCGGGCACCGCACCATCGCGGCCGGCACGGGCTTGGATGCCGTAACGATCTGCGAAGTGTTCTCGGGTGGCGTCGGTCTCGATCAGGCGGACGCCAATGAAGCCCTGATCGAAGCCGCGCCCGCGCTGTACGCCGCCGCGGCCGACGTCTTCGGCTTCATCGATGCCGGCGTCCTCACGGTCGGCCCTCTGGCCGCCGATGACCCGGCCCGCGTTGCCGCCTGCGGCCGGGCCGTGGATGCGCTGGAAGCGGTTCTCGCCAAAGCCGCGGCAGTGGGTAAGCCGGCATCATGACCGCCCCGCGATCCGATACCCCGGCCGCCCTGTGGCGGTGCTCGCCCGGCCGGCGCCTGCCCGCTTACGCCCGCGATCTGGCGGACGCCCGCGCCCGTGATCTGGTGCCGGCACAGCGGCAGGTCGTGGTCTATCTCGACCGCTGGCCGGACGCCCCGGTTACGGCCCTGGGGCTGGCGATCTGCTGCCCGCCGGACTCTCACCCCGCCCACCTCGATTGGCGTTATCTGGCCGCCCTGTCGGTGCTGGTGGTGACCTTGCCGGCCCCCGATGGGAAGCGCCTGCGGCATCTGCTGGCCGAGCTGGCGGCGGTCCGGCCTAAACGCTTGATCGTGCTGCGGCCGGGTGGCGTGCCGGCGGCGGAGTTCATCGTCAGCGAATCCCGCGGCCTGGAGGTGCAGCCATGAAAGCGCCGCCGCCCTATGAGCCGGCCAATCACCACGAACGCGCCGCCCTCGCCCCGGCCTTGGGCGATCCGCGCACCTGGCCGGCCGCGAGCTGGCCCGATCCGCAGCCCTTGCCCGAGGGCTTGGCGCCGGTGGCGGCCTTCGATTACGCCATGCTCCCCGACCGGCTGCGCCCCTGGGTGCAGGACGTCGCCGACCGTATGCAATGCCCGCCGGACTTCGTGGCCGTGCCGATGGTCGCCGCCGCGGGCAACCTCATCGGCCGGCGCTGTGCGATCCGTCCGCAGGCCTTCAGCGATTGGCAGGAGTTCCCCAACCTGTGGGGCTGCATCGTCGGCCGGCCGGGCATGATGAAGAGCCCGGCCATGATGGCGGCCCTTGCCCCGGTGGTGCGCCTCGAAGCCCGCGCCCTGGAGGAATGGACCGCCTCACAAGGCCAATGGCGGGCAGAAACCGAGATTGCCAAGGCACGGGCCGAAGCCCGCAAGAGCGAAGCCACCAAGGCACTCCGCAAAAATCCGGACGCCCTTGTGGACGTGGCCAGCTTCACCATGCCCGACCCGGACGACGCCCCCATCCTGCGCCGCTACACCGTGGCGTCGGCCACCGTCGAAGCCCTCGCCGAAAAGCTGATCGAGAATCCCCGCGGCCTGCTGGTGGTGCGCGATGAGTTGCCCGGCTGGCTCGCCGGCCTCGACCGGGAAGACGCGGCCGAACTGCGCGCCTTCCTCATGACCGGCTGGAACGGCAAAGACGGCTGGACCTTCGACCGCATCGGCCGCGGGCATCGGCGGGTTCCGGCCGTGTGCCTGGGCGTGATCGGCGGCGCCCAGCCCGGCCCCCTGGGGGAATACCTGCGGGCCGCGATGCGCGGCGGGGCGTCGGATGACGGCATGCTGGCCCGCTTCGGGCTCTTGGTGTGGCCCGAGACCGGCGGCAAGTGGAAGAACGTGGACCGTATCCCGGACGGCCCCGCCAAGGCCGCCGCCTTCGAAGTCTTCGACCAGCTTGACGCCCTCGATCCGCTCGCCCGCGGGGCCGAACTGGACGCCGAGGACGCCCCGCCCTTCCTGCGCTTCGACCCGGAAGCCCTCGAAGCCTTCACGGATTGGCGGTGCAGCTTCGAGGCCGGCTTACGGTCGGGCGATCTGTACCCGGCCCTTGAATCGCACCTCGCCAAGTACCGTAAATTGGTCCCGGCCCTCGCCTTGGTCTTTCACTTGGCGGATGGTCACCGCGGCCCGGTGGGCTTCGCTTCCACCCTGCGGGCGCTGCACTGGGCGGTGTATTTGGAGACACATGCCCGACGCTGCTATGGCATTGCACAGGACGGCGCAGCGGATACGGCCCGGCGGATACTGGAGCGGGTGCGAAAAGGGGATTTGCTGCGGGATGGGTTCGGCACACGGGAGATCCAGCGGGCCGGGTGGTCGGGACTGTCCAACCCCAAGCAGGTGCAGGAGGGGCTTGAACTGCTGGTGGAGCTGGGGCACATTGAAGCGTGGCAGGAGCCGACACGGGGGCGAGTCAAGACGCAGTACGTGATCAATCCGAAGTCAGTTCCGGCTATGGAGCATCGGCACTGAACATGGAAATTTCCCCATGTGCGCTACGATTGGCACCGACAAAACCGACAGAAGGGGCTTTTGTCAGTTTTGTCGGTGCCACAGCGAGTGTGCATCGTGGAAATTAAGCTAGGCATCTTTCCGCGCATAACGTCTTCTAGCACCACAGTTTCTAACTCTGGACGCCACATGAGAACTGAAAAAATCTTGCCTGATCTTCTCACGTACACCGAAGCAGCCGAAGAACTGACCGTAAGCGTCTCGACCGTAAGGCGGCTTTGCAAACAGGGATTGCTAACGCTGTATCAAATCGCGCCGAGATGTCATCGGATCAAAGCAGCAAGCCTCCAAACGTACTTGCAGGAAACGTCGGTAACGCCTCAGCCGCTCGGCAGCACGTCACGCATACGTGCGGTACCAAGCAAGAGGGTTGGGGCTGAAACGCAGATCACGGCGAAAGAGGCGCTTGAGCGTGTGAAAGCATTCTTGAAGGAAAAACGTGCGGAGGAACGTGCACGTCAGCGTTGACTGATTGTTGCCGCGCCTTATCAACGGGCACTTCCCGACATTGTTGCTTCAGGCTAGCGTGAACTTCTCGAATGGATCAAAGCCCTCGCCTCGCTGCCCCATGTCGAGCACTGGCTTGTGATTTCACTGCTCAACCAGTGCGACTAGCCTGCAGGTTCAACAGCGCGGCTAACTCGGCAGCAAGGCCCAAAGCCGCAAACACGTTGCAGTTCGACTTGATAGACACTTCTTGTTTTTAAACATCAATGTATGTATAAAAAGCGGAAGTCCACTATCTGGGGTAATTCATGTCCGCTGAGCGTCGCGTCAAATATCAAGACCTTTCAGCCGAGCAGGCGGTCGCGCTGCTGTTCGGCGTAACAAAAAAAGAACTGGATGGCGTAGCGCTCCAGTGCTGGAGTGCATTCATGTCCGTGGGGCCCTTGAAGCCCAAGGGATTTGGCGGAACCAGTGCTTGGGCTTACGGAACCGAGGCTTTGCGGGAACTGTTCATCCCGAAGGGATGGGTTCCGGTGGATCCGAACAATCAGCCACGTGTTGTATCGCCAGACGGCAAGCATGCCATTGCCGTGATCAGTGGTGATTCAGATACGGGAAATCCGCACAGAGAGCCTCAGACTAGGAACAAGCGGGGTTCGCAGACGTTGCGCAGCGTTACCTACAATAGTCGTCAAGGACAACTCTTCCCGGTGTCGAGGTCTGTTGGGGCGACCGTTGATCTGGACTGTGCTGAAGGGCAATCGTTGTGGATCCTGCTTTTTCACGTAGATATCGGCGCTCAAGAGGTTCGATATGAGCTATCGAGGCCGGTGAACTTCGGGGATAACGACAAGGTTGACGGCTGGGAGCCGAGGTTTATCATGCCCGCCCTTAGTTTTCAGGCGCGCGGTTCCGGTCGAGCTCCGGATGATGGCGTCGATTTCGACATCCCAGTTATGCCAAGGCTATGAATGATAGAAGTGCTTTCAACCCGGTCAGACTTGTACTCGCACGACAGCGCAGGGGGCTAACAAAGAAGTCGTTGGCAGATATTGCGGGTTTGAGCAGTAAGATTATTTCTCTCTACGAGAGCGGAGCATCCATCCCAACGCCGGAAAGCTTAGAAGCTATTGCTAATGGAGTTGGGTTTCCGATGGCTTTTTTTACGGGACCCGACATCAACGCCCCCAGGGACGAGAATGCGAGCTTTCGGTCATTCTCTCGTATGACCGCTGCACAACGCGATGCATCGCTAGCAGCTGGTGGCCTTGCATATCTGCTAAGTGATTGGATTGATCAGCACTTTCAGCTACCGACAGTAAGTGTCCCAGACCTCTCAGCGATGGAGCCTGAGGTAGCTGCTGCGCTGCTGCGTTCAGAATGGGGGCTGGGCTCTGGGCCGATCAAAAATATGATCCACGTGATGGAATATCACGGGGTGCGCGTTTTTTCACTGGCCGAAGAGACCAAGCAGGTCAATGCATTTTCGTGCTGGAGGGAAGGCACAACACCATTCGTATTCCTGAACACGCAGAAGTCCGCCGAAGCCAGCCGCTTTGACGCAGCCCATGAACTCGGTCACCTAGTGCTGCATCAGCATGGCTCCAACAAGGGCAAAGAGGTCGAGAACGAAGCGAATGCTTTTGCATCCGCGTTCCTAATGCCGAAGGATAGTGTTCTAGCTCACAGTTGGAAGTGCCGGAGTGTGCCTGAGATATTGAGTGGAAAGAAACTCTGGAACGTCTCGGCAATGGCTTTTACCTACCGATTGCACAAGGTTGGAATTTTGACGGAGTGGTTATACAAGAGTGCCTGTATTGAATTGTCCTCGAAGGGCGCCCGTACTGCTGAGATCGATTCAGCACCCCGCGAAACTTCACAGATTCTGGCTAAGGTCCTTGGAATATCACGCGATCAAGGAACAACGTTACGCAGAATCGGGGAGGCGCTACAGGTTTCCGTCGATGACCTAACCCCACTGCTCTTTGGCCTCGTGCCGATAGCTGTCTCGGGAAACGGAGGCGCTTCCCCGGAGCGGGCACGAAACGCATCACTGTATCTTGTAAAGGGCTAGGCGAACACTCTGTTCGCTAACCGACGCCGGGCATGTCCCGGCGTCGTGCTTTCTGGTCTTGGTGTGAACATTCGCGCGGGATCAAAACCCATACCTTTTAAGCCACACCCAAACAGGCCACACAAACCTAGCTCAAAACAGTTGTTTCACATTTTGAGCTAGGTTAATATCTGAGCCATACATTTTGCGCCAGATAGAGGCCCACCATGACGACCGTCGTTGCCTACGCCCGCGTTTCCACTGACGACCAGACCTGCGAGAACCAGCGCCGGACCATCGCCGCCCGCTACGCGGTATCAAAGTGGTTCTCCGATGACGGCGTATCCGGCACTGTCGTCGCCACCCAGCGGGAAGGGCTCTCTGCGCTGCTGGCCTACGTGCGCGAAGGGGATACCGTTGTCGTCGCCGCAATCGACCGCCTGGGCCGCAACACCATCGACGTTCTGAACACCGTCGAAGCGCTGAAGGCCAAGGGCGTTTCCGTCGTCTCGATGCGGGAAGGCTTCGATCTGGCGACACCCGCCGGTAAGCTCATGCTCACGATGCTGGCCGCGGTGGCCGAACTGGAAAGGGAAAACCTCAAGGCGCGCCAACTCGCCGGACTCGAAAGAGCGAGGGCGGAAGGCAAGCACCTGGGACGGAAGAAATCCGTAGACGACGCTGCCGTCGCCGCCTGGCGTGCGGCAAACTCCGCCAGCATCAAGGCAACGGCTGAGCACTTCGACATCTCAGCGGCCAGCGTCAAACGGGCTTGCGCCAGCCGCTGAATCCCCGGCGGGCGAAAAATCCACCGGCTGCACGTCGACGGCGTATCCAATGGCTACAATACGTGCAGACAGCCCAAGCTGTGTGTAGCTAAACGTGTAGCCAAGGATTTCGAAAATTATCGAAACCCGCACCGCACAAGGCTCCCGGCAGCAACCTGAAAAACCAATCCACAAATTCAAATGACCGCCACTCCCGAGTTCTTCACGCGCCCCAGCGGGCGCATGCCCAAAGCGCTACGCCCTGTGCGCATCACCCGCGGCTTCACCCGCCACGCCGAAGGATCGGTGCTCATCGAGTTTGGCGACACCCGTGTGCTGTGCACCGCCAGCGTCGAGGAATCGGTGCCGCCCTTCCTGCGCGGCAAGGGCCAGGGCTGGCTGACGGCCGAGTACGGCATGCTGCCGCGCTCAACCCATACCCGTAGCGCCCGCGAAGCCGCCAAAGGCAAGCAGAGCGGACGCACCCAGGAAATCCAGCGTCTGATCGGACGCAGCCTGCGCGCGGTGGTCGACATGCACGCCCTCGGCGAACGCCAGATCACCATCGACTGCGACGTTCTGCAGGCCGACGGCGGCACCCGCACAGCCTCCATCACCGGCGCCTGCGTCGCGGTTTACGACGCGTTGCAAGGTCTCGTCAGCGCCGGCAGACTGCCTGCCAACCCGATGCGCGATTTCGTCGCCGCGGTGTCGGTGGGCATATACAAAGGCATGCCGGTGCTGGACCTCGATTACCCCGAAGATTCCGACTGCGAAACCGACATGAACGTCGTGATGACCGGCGCCGGCGGCTTCGTCGAAGTGCAGGGCACCGCCGAAGGCGCGCCCTTCTCCCGCACCGAACTCGATGCCCTGCTGGAACTTGCCGGCGACGGCATAGCCCAACTTGTCATTGAACAGAAAAGGGCGCTCGGCATCGTCTGAGCCCCGATCGGAGCCGCGCCATGAAACAACTCGTCCTCGCCAGCGGCAACGCCGGCAAACTGAAGGAACTCGCCGCCCTGCTCGCCCCTCTCGGCATCGAAGTGCTCCCCCAATCGGCCTTCAGGGTCAGCGAAGCCGACGAACCTCATCCGAGCTTCGTCGAAAACGCCATTGCCAAAGCCCGGCACGCCGCGCGCGCCACCGGCCTGCCCGCGCTGGCCGACGATTCCGGGCTGTGCGTCGACGCGCTCGGCGGAGCGCCCGGCGTGCAATCTGCGCGCTTTGCCGGCGAACCCAAATCAGACCAGCGCAACAATGCGCTGCTGCTCGAACGTCTGGCCGGCGAGACCAACCGCCGCGCCCGTTTCTACTGCGCCCTTACGCTGGTCCGCCACGCCGAAGACCCACAACCGCTGATCGCCTGCGGCGAATGGCACGGCGAGATCCTCGAAGCGCCGCGCGGCAAGGACGGCTTCGGCTACGACCCGCTGTTCCTCGTTCCCGACCTGGAACAGACCGCCGCCGAAATCGCCCCGGAATTGAAAAACGTGCTCTCTCACCGGGGCGCGGCCTTCCGCCAACTGCTCGACAAACTGCGCGCCGAGACCCACTGATTTTCAATCACGCAGCCCCACCGCAACTCACCATATGGCCGAACCCCGGATCATTCCGATCGCTCCCAAGGCCGCGCCACAACCTGCTGCCGGCGCCGGCCGATGGGAAGCCCGGCTCACCGCCTCGCCGCCCCTGTCGCTCTACGTGCATTTCCCGTGGTGCGTCGAAAAATGCCCGTATTGCGACTTCAACTCCCACGCGGTGCGCGACGACGGCATTCCGGAGGCGGCCTACCTCGAAGCCCTCGTCGCCGACCTGGAAAGCGCCTTGCCACAGATCTGGGGCCGGCGCGTGCACAGCATCTTCATCGGCGGCGGCACGCCCAGCCTGCTCAGCCCGGAAGGCCTCGACACCCTGCTCACCGCCATCCGGATGCGCGTGCAACTCGACCCGCTGGCTGAAATCACCCTCGAAGCCAACCCGGGAACGGTCGATTCGGGCCGCTTCCGCGCCTTTCGCCAAGCCGGCGTCAATCGGCTGTCGGTAGGCATCCAGAGTTTCAACGAAGCTCATCTGCGAGCGCTCGGACGCATCCACGGTCGAGACGAAGCCCTCGCCGCAGCCGAAGCGGCCCTCACCCACTTCGAAGCCGTCAATCTCGACCTGATGTACGCCCTGCCCGGCCAGAGCCTCGCCGAAGCCGAAGCCGACCTGACTACCGCGCTGGCCCTCGGGCCGACGCATTTATCCTGCTATCACCTGACGCTGGAGCCCAACACCGCCTTCGCGGCCAACCCGCCTCAGGTGCCCGACCCGGACACCTCGGCGGACATGCAGGACCACATCGAAGCGCGGCTTCAAGACGCCGGCTACGGTCACTACGAAACCTCCGCTTTCGCCAAGCCGAACCGCGAATGCCGGCACAACCTCAACTACTGGACTTTTGGCGATTACCTCGGGATTGGCGCCGGCGCCCACGGCAAGCTGTCGTCCCATGAGGGCATCGTCCGCGAAACCCGCCCCAAGCATCCCGCAGCCTATCTGGCGGCGCTGCAGAGCGGGAGTTTCGTGCAGGAGCGGCGCAGCATCGGCGCCGCCGAACTGCCATTCGAGTTCATGATGAACGCGCTGCGTCTAAACCGGGGCTTTCCCCGGCGGCTCTTCACCGAACGCACCGGCCTGCCCTTCGAAGCCGCCGAGGAAGGTCTGCTGAAAGCCCGCCGGCAAGGGCTCATCGAAGTGGACGGGGAAACGCTCCGCCCAAGCGCCCGGGGCCGCCACTTCCTCAACGAACTGCTGATGCTTTTTCTTGCCGCCTGACGCCGGGCGGCACGGCACGTCACATCACCCCAGACCGGCGAGTTGCGCCCGGATTTCATCGGGCACCGAACTGCCAGTTGCGCCGCCCGCTGCCGACCCGCGCATCAGCAGCCCATAAACCGCCATCAGCAGCCGGTTGCGCAAGGTGAGACGCAGGTTCAAGACCGTCGCACTACGCAGAGCTCCATTGGCAAACTGGCGCTTCACCTCGCTCTCGCCGGGACGAAAATCCACGTAACGGAAACGCGGATCGGCAAAGATGCGTTGGAACGCCTGCAGATGCAGGATCGCCCCCGCCGACCACGACCGAAAATCGTCCCGTTCGCCAGCACACACATATTGCAGCGTCTGGCCGTCGGCCTGCAGACACACATAAGCCACCGGCGCCGAGCCGGCGAACAGCACGAAGCCATTCACATCCCCGCCCGCCGCGGATTCGCCCAGATTGCCGTCCGGCAGGGTGCATCCGGAAATTCCACCCAGGACACGGACCGCCTCGACATGGCCGAGAAATTCGGCGATTTCCGCCGGGCTCCGGTAGGAACGCAGATCGAGGCGACCGTCGCTGCCGAATTCGGCGACAAACCGCGCCTCTTCCCGCACGAAGGATTCGCGGGTCTTAGCCGAATAGCGCCCCTCCAGAAAACGCTCATAGCCGGGCCAGACGAGGTAGTGCCACACGTCCCTGAGCAGTACGTAAGCGATCCGGTCGTCGCGGACGGTGTGGGTGCGCCAGCCGGGATCGGCGACATAGCGCTGGAGCAGGCCATCCGCCCCCGCCGGAATCGGCAGGGCGGGCTGCTCGCCGGCCTCGACGCCAACGACATCGTGAAGGGGCGGCTCGTGCACCGCGAGGCGCAGCGGAACCGAAAAAAGACGTTTACCGCGAAATATGAAGGGCAGGGGAAAAATACGGTTGGGGGAAATCATGCGGTGCTTTCGCAAAAATCAGAGTCAAACAAAAGATCACTTCACAGACCGCCAGTCGCCGCGCGGAGGACAGCCGTCGAAAACTTTTCCGCATAGTACATAGGCATTCCGTTAAAAAATGGTGCGGCGCCCATCTTTTTTAACAGAAAGACAAATACTGCACAGTACGACCACCGCTATTTATGCCCAAGTCGGGCAATACTGGCCCAGCCCGCCCGCTTCCTGCACAATGCGCCAGCTTCTGCGCCCGCCCACGCCATGCCGTCATCCGCCCCCACTCAAGCGCTGCCCTCCCTTCCGCCCGACGTATCGAGCCTCGGCCAGGTGTTCACCCCGGAGCCGGTCGTCCGCGCCATGTTGCGCCTGCGACACAACAACGGCCGCGTACTGGAACCGTCCTGCGGCAACGGAGCCTTCCTGCAGCATCTGCACCGCGCCGTCGGCATCGAGCTGGATCCGCTTCACTGCCCGCCCGGCGCGCACAACCTCGATTTCTTCGCCTATCCGGAAACGGAGAAATTCGACACGGTGATCGGCAACCCGCCCTACGTGCGCTATCAGGACATCGCGCCCGCCACCCGTGCCCTGCTGCGTCACGACGGCTTCGACGGGCGCAGCAATCTCTACCTCTTCTTCATCGAGAAATGCGTGCGTCACCTCGCACCGGGCGGCGAACTGATCTTCATCACGCCACGCGATTTCCTCAAATCCACCAGCGCGCGCCGCCTCAACCGCTGGCTGCACGAGCGCGGCACCATCACCAACGTCATCGAACTGGGCGACGCCCGCGTCTTTGCCGACGCCCTGCCCAACTGTCTGATCTGGCGCTACGAACTGGGCAACCTCAGCCACAACACCGCCTGGGCACGCATCGGTCAGGGCGACGACCTCGCCGCCAACCTGGAGCGCACCCACTGGCAACTGCGGCATTTTTCGGAATGCGCCGGCCACCTGCTGTTTTCCCACGGCGAATACACCCTGAACATGGCCCAGGTCGCCACGGTGAAGGTCGGCGCGGTATCGGGCCAGGACGCCATCTACGCCAGCGAAAGCGATGGCAACCGGGATTTCGTCACCTCCTCCACCGCCCGCGACGGCAAGACGCGCCGCATGATCTGGTGCGAACCGGGCGAACCGCCGCCCGCGGCCCTGCTGCCTCACCACGACGCCCTGATCGCCCGACGCATCCGCCCCTTCGACGAAAACAACTGGTGGCAGTGGGGCCGTGGCTACCCACAGACCGACGCCCCGCGGGTCTACGTGAACACCAAGACGCGTCAGCCGCAGCCTTTCTTCCTGCACCCCTGCCTCAACTTCGACGGCGCGGTGATGGGCATCTTCCCCCACCGCCGGGACACGGACCTGTCCGCCTTCCGCGATGCCCTCAATGCAGTTGATTGGTCCGACCTGGGTTTCGTCTGCGACGGTCGCTATATCTTCACCCAGCGCAGCCTCGAAAACGCCCCCTTGCCCGACCGCTTCCGGGCCTTTCTGCCGGACGCCGCTTAGCGCACCGTTCCAGGGCGTCCTGGACGGATGGTGTAAGATCGGACGAACAAACACGGGCCGCGCGGGTCCACGACGTGCGCCATGCGTCGCTCCCGACGCATCCGCCCACCCGAGAACAGTCCGCGAGGTTTCAATGGTTCCCCATCTCACCACCGCGCTCACCGGCCCCCTGCTGGAGCTCGAAAAGCATTTTCTGGATAACGCCACCGCCATCGAACGCTGGATGCGCAACCGGTGGCAGGAACACCTTCCGCCCTTCTACGGCTCGACCGACCTTCGCAACTCCGGCTTCAAGCTGGCCCCGGTAGACCTGAACCTCTTCCCCGGCGGCTTCAACAACCTCAACGACGCCTTCATGCCGCTCTGTGTGCAGGCCGCCCAAAGCGCCGTCGAGCGCATCTGCGTCGGGGCCCGTTCGATACTTCTGGTGCCCGAAAACCACACCCGCAACCAGTTCTACCTGCAGAACGTCGCCAAGCTGGTGTCCATCCTGCGCCTCACCGGCCTTGAAGTTCGCCTTGGCAGCCTGCTCCCCGAAATCACCGAACCGACCGTCGTCGAACTGGCCAACGGCGCCACGCTCACCCTCGAGCCGCTGGAACGCCACGGCCGCCGCCTCGGCCTCAAGAATTTCGACCCCTGCGCGGTGCTGCTCAACAACGATCTCTCCGCCGGCATTCCGGCGCTGATGAACGACCTCCAGGACCAATGGGTCATTCCGCCGCTGCATGCCGGCTGGCACGCACGCCGCAAGTCCCACCACGCCGCCGCCTACGACCGCATCACGCAAGCCTTCTGCGCCGAAATCGGCATCGACCCGTGGCGCATCAACCCGGCATGGGATTCCTGCTCCGGCCTCGACTTCCACGCCCGGGCCGGCGAACAGGAACTCGCCGACAAAGTCGCCGCGATGCTCGACGACATCCGCCTCAAGTACAAGGAATACGGCGTCGGCGACGAGCCCTTCGTGGTCGTCAAGGCCGACGCCGGCACCTACGGCATGGGCGTCATGACGGTCAAGGACGCCTCCGAACTGATCGGCCTCAACCGCAAGCAGCGCAACAAGATGAGCGTCGTGAAAGAAGGCCTGGAAGTCCACGACGTCATCATCCAGGAGGGCGTGCACACCTTCGAAACCCTCAACGGCGCCGTCGCCGAACCCGTGGTTTACATGATGGACCACTACGTCGTCGGTGGTTTCTATCGCGTCCACACCCAGCGCGGCCGCGACGAAAACCTCAACGCCCCCGGCATGCACTTCGAGCCGCTGGCCTTCGAGGCGCCGTGCAGCCTGCCGGACTGCAACCAGAGCCCCGACGCCGCGCCCAACCGCTTCTACGCCTACGGCGTCGTCGCCCGCCTGGCGCTGCTCGCCGCCTCGGTCGAAATCGAAGAAACCGAGTCTGCCGTCCTCGCAGAAGCCGCCGCCTGAGCCGGGAGCCACCGATGAAACTCGCCTTCATCCTCGATCCCCTCGAACAGCTCAAGGCCTACAAGGATTCCAGCATCGCAATGATGCGGGCGGCGGCCCGCCGCGGCCATCAGGTCTTCGCCATCCAGCGCGAAGCGCTGATGTGGGAAAACGGCAGCGTATCCGCGCGCAGCCACGCCCTCACCCTGTCCGACGACGACCACGCGTGGTATTCCAGCGGCCCCGAGCAGATCCTGCCCCTCACTGCCTTCAACGCGGTGCTGATGCGGCAGGATCCGCCCTTCGACTTCGAATACGTCGCCGCCACCTGGCTGCTGGAGCGCGCCATGCAGGCCGGCGCGCGCATCTTCAATCATCCCGTGGGCATCCGCGACCACTCCGAGAAACTCGCCATCACCGAGTTCCCGCAGTTCATCCCGCCGACCAAGGTAGCCTGCCTCGCCGCCGACGTGGACGCCTTCATCGACACCCACCAAGACACCATCCTCAAGCCTCTCGACGGCATGGGCGGCAGCCAGATCTTCCGCGTCCGCGCCGACGACCCCAACCGCAACGTCATCGTCGAGACGCTCACCCACCATCAGACCCGCACGATCATGGCTCAGGCCTACCTGCCGGCAATCGTCGACGGCGACAAGCGGGTCTTGATCATCGGCGGCAAGGTCGTTCCGTATTCGCTCGCGCGCATCCCGATGGCCGGCGAAACCCGCGGCAACCTGGCCGCTGGCGGACGCGGCGTAGCCATGCCGCTCACCGACGGCGAGCGCGCCATCGCCGAATACCTGGCGCCGATCCTGTGGGCGCGCGGACTCCTGATCGTCGGCCTCGACGTGATCGGCGACCGCCTCACCGAGATCAACGTCACCAGCCCCACCTGCATGGTCGAAATCACCGCGCAAACGGGTTTCGACGTTCCCGGCGCCGTCATCGACACCCTCGAAGCCGCGTGCGCCTGAGTCTGCATCCCCCCCTGCGCGTCGGCGCCTGGCTGGCTGCGCTCGTCTGCGCAGCCAGCCTGCTCGCCGGCTGCAGCCGCGAACGCCTCCACCAGCAGGAATCCTACGTATTCGGCACCCGGGTCGAAGTGCTCACCTGGGACGCATCCGAAGACAGATCCCGCGCCGCAGTCGCCGAAGTCCTGCGCGAGTTCGACCGTCTGCACCGGGCCTACCACGCCTGGGAACCCTCCGAACTCACCGCCCTCAACGACGCCATCGCCGCCGGTCGCAAAGACATCCCCGTCTCGCCCGAACTCGCGGCGATGCTCACCGATGCCAAAACCATCGCCGCCACCGGCGACGAACTCTTCGACCCGGCCCTCGGCGCGCTCATCGCCCTGTGGGGCTTCCACACCGACACCTTCAAGGCGGTCACCCCCGACCCGGCCAAACTCGCCGCGACCATCGCCGCCCATCCGCAGATGGCCGATCTCAGCATCGCCGGCGATCGCGTCACGAGCCGCAACCCGGCAGTGCAACTCGATCTCGGCGGCTACGGCAAGGGCTACGCGCTCGACCGCGCAGCCGCCATCCTCAAAGCCCGCGGCGTCACCAACGCCCTGATCAACATCGGCGGCAATGTCCTCGCTCTCGGCAGCAAGGGCGATCAGCCCTG
>ERZ650306.657-NODE-657-length-21171-cov-15.445207_pt1 | contig 21171 bp, 22 predicted proteins | sample MGYA00376242_ERZ650306 | MGnify/ENA primary metagenome ERZ650306 (study PRJEB26733, sample SAMN07839244) | wastewater metagenome | biome: urban; feature: wastewater treatment plant; material: waste water | place: USA: North Carolina | collected 2016-03-31 ... | reverse complement strand
ATATTTTTCTTTAATCTCATTTTGCTCTTTATCTTTTGTAATCTTCCAAGTAATTAAAGTTAAGATGATTGTTACAAAAACTGCTAAATCTAAAGATACTGATACTCCTGTGAAACCTAAAAAATTCACCAACTCTTTTGTTTCTTCTGTTGCAGCAAAAGAAAAACTCATCATAAATAATAAACCTAAAACTATTTTTTTCATTTTTTAATCCTTTGTGTTTTTTTCAAAAATTTGTTTTTGTAGATACTCTATCTTTTGACGCTTATATGTCAAAGTATGAAATATAATATATAATGTGAGACATATAATACCAAGAATACTAAGAACAAAAATATCATATGGTTCTGTATCAAATTCAGCAAATGTTATAGATGAAATCAATATAAGTAGTCCAAAAATAAATGCAATAATCATAAGATATGCAAACGATCTTTTTTTAAAAGCTAGTAATAGAGAAAAATCAATGGGAATGCCGAAAAGTAAACCTATGCTCAATAATCCTAAAGTATTATATAAATACTGACCATAATTTGTTTCTGAAGTATTTTTAAGCAAAAAATATATAATTATTAATAAAATTACAAAAAGAGTAGAATTTATAGCTATTGATTTAATAATAGGCATTTTAACAGTTATTGTCATATATCTAGACATACTTATAAGATATGAAACTATTCCTAAGCAAAAGAAAATTATCCAAAAATCATAATCTGTTGTATGATAATTAAAAATTTGAGGTTTATCCCCTAATTCCCTTAAATACTCCAAATATTTTGCAGAAGTTTTAATAAGAAATAATGAAGAAGTTATTAAAAATAAATTTCCAATAATAAATATTGGAAATTTATTATCTTTTTCATTATTATATTTAACATTCATTAGTAAATTAAAATGCCCAAATGAGAACAATAATCCAAATAAACCTAGTGAAGCTATTACCAAAGAAACAATTTCCATTCCATCCTTAAAATTATGAGAATCTATTATTTCTTGAAGTATAGCTCCAATAGAAAAATATAATATAACACCAAGCATAAATTGACCAACACCATATTGATCTAATTTTTGAGGTATTGAATTATAAGATGATTGTTTAACTAAATAAATTTCAAGAGCATTTAGTTCATCTACCTCAAAATCCACAATCTGATTTACTTTTGGAAGTTCACTTGCTTTCCAATCTTTATTTTCAAAACTATATCTTTGTCCATCATCTCCTGAGATAATTCCCTTGCTCTCTTGGATATTGTAATCCAAAATTTTCCCTTTCATTTTTTTCCTTATTGTAATATTATTTTTTTGGATTTATTCCATATTGATTGTCTTCTTTACTATCTTGAGAATAAAATACAATTAATACGATGATACCTATTATAGGAACTAGCATTATAAGATTCCACCAACCACTTCTATTTGTATCATGTAGCCTTCTTGTAGATACAGCTAGAGATGGAAATAGAAGTGCTAAGTTGTAAATTAGTGATAATATACCTGAATCATATGTTCCCATAATAACTTCAATTAATGTTATTACAATACCAAACAATAAAACAAATAACATAAAATACCAAAATTCTGATCTTGTTGCTCTTCCGCTAAAATTAAAATAGTTTTTAAGACAATATATAAAATAATTCATTTTATATCTCCTTTATTTTCAAAACTATATCTTTGTCCATCATCCCCAGAGATAACTCCCTTGCTCTCTTGGATATTGTAATCCAAAATTTTCCCTTTCATTCATTTCCTTTTTTTGATTTTAATTAGAAAAAACATTTTTCATTTCTATGAAAAATATTTATTAATCTAAAATGGATAATGCTATCTATTTTAGACTTTTAAAAAACTTACAATTTGGTTAAAAAAATCTATTTTGTATTGGAAAAATATGGAAATTTATGAAAAAATAAATTATCTTATAGAAGAGAAAAAAATGACTAAAAAAGAGTTTGTAGATAAAGTTATAGAACTAGAACCAAGATTAAAAAATAGTGGTGAATCTCCATCAATACAAACAATATATAGATATTTAAATGGTAGCAGAGAGTTAAAAGTAGAAATCTTGCCATATTTTGCAGAAGTTTTAGGGGTAAAAGAGCAGGAGTTTTTTGAGTTTGATATTGAATTTACTAGTGAAAACAATATAAAACAATCAAAAGAGTTTAGAGAAATTTTAAATCTATTACCATATTTACCAACAAAAGCATTAAAAGAGTTAAAGAGTAGATTACAAGAGTACAAAAAACTATATGAAAAAGGTTTTTTATAGTGCTTTAAATTCAAAAATAAAGTATTTTTTAGATAACATATTGCTTTATGCTAGATAATGGAGACAAAAATGTTAAAAAACCTAAAAATCAAAAATCTTTTACTGATTTTTACAGCAGCTATTGTATTTGGTGCTTGTGCATCAAAAAGTGAGCAAGAGTATAACAAACCAGCACTTTATTGGTACAATAAAATGATGATGCAAATAGGAATGAATGATTTAGACGAGGCAGATGATACTTATACATCGCTAGAGAGCGAACATAGAAATTCACCATATATTCCAACAGCTATGCTTATACTTGTAAATGCACATATGGCAGATGAGCAGTATGCTTTGGCAAATTTTTATTTAGATGAATATATTAAAAGATTTAGCTTAAGTAAAGATATTGATTATGCAAGATATATGAAAATTAAAGCAAATTTTATGGGGTTTAAACAACAATTTAGAGATCAACAGCTAATAGATGATACTTTGGCAAATATTATAGATTTTAAATACAAATATCCAAATTCACCATATATGCCACTTGTTGATACTATGAATGCAAGACTTTTTATGGCAAAAGCTTCTATGGATAAAGAGATAGCAGCATTATATGAAAGAAGAGACAAACCAAAAGCAGCAGAACTTTATATGGATAAGGCAAAAAATTCTTGGGTAGATCCAAACGAAATAAAACCAGTAGAAGTACCATTCTACAGAGCAATTTTTGAATAAATATATAAAATGTATAAAATAAGGGAGTTAGAGTAAGATATGCAATTAGAAAATTATGGTAATTTTCCACAAACAATACCATTGATTATAGAAGATGAGATTTTTTTATATCCATTTATGATTACGCCTTTGTTTTTAGAGAATCAAGAAAATATTAAAGCAGTTGAAAATGCAATTGAGTTTAATAGACTTGTAATGATAGCAGTTTCAAAAGCGGGAAAAGAGGGTGTTAGAGAAAAGGATAGTTTTTATGATGTTGGTGTAGTTGGAAATGTTATGAGAAAAATATCTTTACCAGATGGTAAGGTAAAAGTTTTATTTCAAGGTGTTTCAAAGGCAAAAATTATAAATTTTGAACCAACTTCTAGTATATTTGCTACAGTAGATATTCTTGCTGAAGAGACACAAAATGATATTGAGTTGAAATCATTAATAAATATTTTGATTGATAATATAAAAAAACTATCAAGATTAAATAACAAATTTCCAGCTGATTTAATAAAAGCTATAGAAGAGAATGATGTACCAAGCAGAGTTGCTGATTTGGTATCCTCTGTTTTAAAAATAAAAAAAGATGAAGCATATAAGATTTTTTCAAATACAAATTTAGAACAAAGAATTATAGGTATTATTGAGATTGTAAAAAATGAGATAGAGTCATATAAAATACAAAAAGAGATAACTCAAAAAGTAAATTCAAAAATAGAAAAAAGCCATAAAGATTACTTCTTAAAAGAGCAAATAAAAGCTATTCAAAAAGAGTTAGGAGCTGATAACCAAAGAGAGGAAGATATAAAATCTTTCAAAAAGAGATTAAAAGCGAAAAAGTGTTTTATGGGTAAAGAAGCCTATAAAGAGACAAAAAAGCAAATAGAAAAACTAAGCCGAATGAATACAGATTCTCCAGATGCTTCACTTCTTCAGACTTATGTAGAGATGGTTTTAGATATTCCTTTTGGTGAATATTCAGATAGTAAAATATCAGTTTCTAGTGTTGAAAAGCAATTAAATAAAGATCACTACTCTTTAGAAAAAGCAAAAGAGAGAATCGCTGAATATTTTGCTGTAAAGCAGCTTTTAGAGCAAAGAAATATTGAAGATTTAAAATCAAAAGGTACGGTTCTTTGTTTTGTAGGACCTCCAGGAGTTGGTAAAACTTCACTAGCAAATTCAATAGCAAATGCTCTTGCTAGACCACTTGTAAGAGTTGCTTTGGGTGGAATGGAAGATGTAAATGAATTAAGAGGACATAGACGAACTTATGTTGGAGCAATGCCAGGAAGACTTATTAAAGGTTTAATTGATGCAAAAAAAATGAATCCAGTTATTGTTCTTGATGAGATTGATAAATTAGGAAGTAACCACAGAGGTGACCCTTCTGCTGTTATGTTAGAGATCTTAGATCCAGAACAAAATCATGAGTTCAGGGATTTATATCTTAATTTTCCAGTAGATTTATCACAAGTTATTTTTGTTTCAACTGCAAACGATATTAGAAAAATTCCAGCACCACTTAAAGATAGAATGGAGTTTATAGAGCTAAATTCTTATACTCCAAATGAAAAATATCATATTGCAAAAGATTATTTAATTCCTCAAGAACTTGAAAAACATGGTCTTAAAAAAGATGAGGTGAGTATAAATAAAGCAACTATTGAGCTAATAATTGCAAAATATACAAGAGAAGCAGGGGTTAGAAATTTAAGAAGAGTCTTCTCAAAGATATTTAGAAAAGTTGTAAAAAAGATATTAGAAGATGAGACTATTGCAAAAGTAACAATTGGAATAAAAGATTTAAAAGAGTATTTAGATAATCCAATTTTTGAGATAGAACCAGCAGATAAAGTAGATGTTGTTGGAGTTTCAAATGGCTTGGCTTGGACAGCTGTTGGTGGGGATATATTAAAAATAGAGGCTATAAAGCTAAAAGGAAAAGGTGATTTAAAAGTAACTGGAAACTTAGGCGATGTTATGAAAGAGTCATCAATTATCTCATATTCTGTTGTAAAACATCTAATAGACAACAAAATTCTAAAAATAGATGAAAAAGATATTCCAAAAACTTTTAAAGAAAAAGATGAAAAAGAGCTAGTTGATTGTAGTGAAATTTATAAAAGATATGATATCCATCTACATATTCCTGAAGGGGCAACTCCAAAAGATGGACCAAGTGCAGGAATAACAATGGCTTTAGCTTTGGCTTCAGTTTTAAGTAATAGAAAAATAAAAGCAGATGTAGCAATGACAGGTGAGCTTACTTTAAGTGGAAAAGTTCTTCCAATTGGTGGTTTAAAAGAGAAACTAATAGCTGCTTATAAAGCAAAAATTAAAAAAGTTCTAATTCCTAAAAAGAATTATGAAAGAGATTTAGATGATATTCCACAAGAGGTAAAAGAGTCTTTAGAAATAAAAGTAGTTGAAAAAATAGAAGATGTTTTAAAAGAGGCTTTAATTTAATGAGTTTTGTATCTAAAAAAGATTTGAGTGCTACAAATGTGATAATTTTTATCACTCTTGTAGCTTATATTATTCAAATAAATATACAAAATGGCTCACTTCTTATGGGATTAAACCTATATTTTTTAGTTGGTGGATTTTATTGGCAACCACTTACATCAATATTTTCTCATGGTGGAATTGCTCACCTTGGAATGAATATGTTTGTTTTATGGCAATTTGGAAATCTTATAGAAAAAGCTAGAGGTAAAAAAAGATTTATAATACTATATTTATTTACAGGTATTTTAACTTCTCTCTTATCGTTTTTATATATTTTTTATATTGATATTCAAGTAAATTTAGTTGGAGCTAGTGGTGCTATATGTGCTATTTTAGGTTATATTGCATATTTTGATAAGTATCAAAGAAATGGAATAATAACTTGGATTTTATTAATCTCAGTTGCACCTCTTTTAATAGGACTTCCAATTGCTTGGTATGCACACTTTATAGGTCTTTTTGTTGGATTTGTATATGCAATTATTGAAAAAAGATTTTTTCCATTAATATCTTATAGATGAAGAAATCAATACTTTTTGTTTGTTTAGGAAATATTTGTCGCTCTCCATTGGCTCATGGTATTGCACAAGAATATATAAACAAAAATCAACTTGATATTTTAGTAGATAGTGCTGGAACTGGCTCATGGCATATTGGTGAAGCTCCTTGTGAAAATTCAATAAAAGTTGCATTGTTAAATGGTGTTGATATATCAAAACAAAAAGCAAGACAAGTAAAAAAGGATGATTTTCAAAAGTTTGATTTGGTTATTGCACTTGATGATAATAACTTAAAAGATTTGAAAAATTTAGGTTGTAAAAATCCTCTAAAACTTGGAGATTTTGGATATGAAGGAGCTTGTGTTCCTGACCCATACTACTTTAGAGATTTTGAAGAATTTAAAAATGTATATTCTATGATTGAAACATGTGTTATAGCTTTAATTAATAAATCAAAAGAATTTTAAAAAATATTTTAGTAAAGAAGAAAAGATAAAATGTTAGATAAAAAGTATGAAAGATACGTTTTCGCACTTATTATGGGTACAATTATGAGTTTTATAATGAGCTTTATAATTTCATTTATAAATTTAGGATTTATAGATGGTTTTTTTCTAAAGTGGATGGAAGCATTTTTTAAAGCTGCTGTTTGTGCAATTCCCATAATATCAGTTGTTGCACCATTTGTAAAAAAGATTGTTTCAAAAGTGATAAAATAGTAGATAAATTTTAAATGTAATTAAATTTAAAGGTAAGCTATGAAGATTTTGAGTTTTGATTTAAAACTTATAGGATTGATTTTTATAGTTTTACTATTTTTTGCTTCAAACTCAATTTTAGCTAGAATGGCTATTTTTACGCAAAATATTGATGCTTTCTCTTTTACATTTTTAAGAATAATATCTGCTATGGTTATTCTCTTATTTATCTATTTTTATAAAAATAAAAAGATAAAAATTGATTTTAAAAATAACTATATTAGTGGATTTATGTTTTTTTTATATGCAATTTGTTTTTCATACTCATATATAAATATGGCTGCTGGTATTGGAACTTTGATTTTATTTGCTGTTGTTCAGCTAACTATGATTATTTTAGCTCTCTTTTTAAATGAGAAATTAACCTTAAAAAAATTTATTGGAATCACTATAGCTTTTGGAGGACTTGTATATCTTTTATATCCAAAAGATGATTTTACAATATCATATTTTCACGCCTTTTTGATGTTTTTATCAGCAATTGGATGGGCAATTTTTAGTGTTCTAGGAAAGAAATCGAATAATGCAACTTTAAATGCAACAGATAGTTTTGTCAAAGCTTTTATCTTTACAATATTTTTTGCTATTTTTTATCTTTTCTTTTTTGAAAATAGTCTAAAAATAGATTTTCCAACTTTTATAATGGCAATTACTTCAGGTTCAATAACAACTGCTTTTGGAGTATTTATTTGGTATTCAATTTTGCCAAAAATGCAGATTATGACGGCAAGTATAATTCAGTTAATAGTGCCAATAATAGCTATTATTTTAAGTATTGTTTTTCTTAATGAAACTTTTACTTTTGAACTTTTTATCTCTACTATTATTATACTTTTTGGAATTTTTATAGCTTTATACAAAAAAAGAAAAATTTAATTCATATAAAAATATAAAACTAATGGAATATAAAATAGTGATATAACAGTTGATATAAACAAAGCTACACTCATAATTTGTGGTTTTACATTTAGTAAAGTGGCTACTGTTACAGTATTTCCAGCAAGAGGTACAATAGAAAATAAAAACATAACAGTATATAAACCATCATTTAAAAAGTGAATATAATTTTTGTCTATAAATATAAAGGTTAATATACAAACAGGCCATACAACAAATTTTATAAACATAGCATAAGAGATAAATTTTATATCAAAAGAGCTATCAAATCGAACTTTTTCAAGTCCCATTCCTACAATCATCATACCTAAGATTGTATAAGCACCTTTTATATATTCATTGTAGTTGATAAATATTTCAGGAAGTTTTATTTCGCATAAATTAAATATAACTCCTAAAATAAAAGCGTATAAAACTGGAAGTTTAATAACTTTTAAAAGGCTTTGTTTTGCACTAAAATTACCTTTAGCAGTAATATAATATCCAACAGAGTTTTGATACAAAAGTGAAGCCAAAACAGTAAATATAAAAACATCAACCATATTTGGTTCTAAAAATAGTATTGCAAGTGGAATTCCTATGTTTCCTGTATTTCCTGTTGAAGTACTAAAAGCTAATAAATTTGCACTATTATCGCTATAAACTCTTTTAAAATATGCTAAAAGAGTAAAACTTAAAATTGAACTAAAAATAAAGAAAAATAGTGGTAGAGATAAAGTCGCAGCACTTAAATTTATATTTATAGTTGCAGTAAAAATAATTAGTGGTGATAATAAAAAAAGTAAAATTTTTGCAACAGTTTCTTTGTCACATTTAAGTAGATATGTGCTTAAAAATCCTAAAATAATACTTACATATAAAGGGATAATTTTTCCTAATAGAGTAAAAAAGATAGACAAAATAGGGCCTCAAATTAATTTTTTGCAATTATATATTATTGAAGCTTTAGATGTAGATACTAAGAGATCTAATATCCTCTTAGTATCTTTAAATTTTAATGTCTTGTTGTGATATTTTTTGAGTTAATTGTTGCAATTAATTTTTTAAGATTTTCTACTTTTTCTTCCTCTTCTTGAATATTATCTTGAGTTTGAAGAGTAAAAATATCCATTTTTTTATCAAGGTAATTTGTAGTAAATTTACCATCTTTAAAATCTTGATCTCTTACAATTTCTCTATGAAGTGGAATATTTGTTGGGAAACCTTCAATATAAAACTCATCTAAAGCTCTTTTTGCTTTTTTAACAGCACCTTCCCAATCAAGTGCCCAAACAATTAGTTTTCCAACCATTGAGTCATAGTTTGCTGGAACTTTATATCCTGTATAAAGTGCAGAATCAAGTCTAACTCCAGGACCATTTGGTGTAAAATATTTTTCAACAGTACCAACAGAAGGCATAAATCCTTTTAGAGGATTCTCCGCATTTATTCTAAATTCAATACTATAACCTCTAAAGTTAATCTCCTCTTGTAAGAAGATCATTTTACTACCTTCAGCAATTTGAATCATTCTTTGAATAATATCAACTCCAGTAATAGTTTCAGTTACAGGGTGCTCAACTTGAACTCTTGTATTCATCTCGATAAAATAGATATTGTCATCTGGATCTAGTAAGAATTCAACTGTTCCAACACTTTCGTATCCAAGTTTAAACATAGCTTTTGTAGCGATTCTATAAAGCTCTTTTCTAGCCTCATTGTTTAAAAGTGGTGATGGAGCAATTTCAATAACTTTTTGGTGTCTTCTTTGAATAGAACAATCTCTTTCACCTAAATGAAGAACATTTCCATATTTATCAGCAATAACTTGAATCTCAATATGTCTTGGATTTTCAACATATTTTTCAATAAATGCTTCACCACGACCGAAATATTTTTTTGCTTCATTTGAGGCGCTTTCAAATAGTTCTTTGAAGTCTTTTTCTTCTCTTACTATTCTCATTCCTCTTCCACCACCACCAAATGCAGCTTTGATTATAACTGGGAATCCAATTTGTTTTGCAATTTTTGCACCCTCTTCAATATCAATAATTGGCTCATCAGTACCTTCAAGAACTGGAACTCCAACTTTTTTCATAGCCACTTTTGATGCCATTTTATCACCAAAAAGTTCTATATGCTCTGGTTTTGGACCAATAAAAATAATACCATTTGCTTCACAAGCTCTTGCAAAATCAGCATTTTCACTTAAAAATCCATATCCAGGGTGAATTGCATCACAATCAGATTTTTTAGCTATTGATATAATTTTTTCATAGTCTAAATATGCTTGAACAACATCTCCTAAAATAGGGTAGCATTCATCTGCTTTTTTTACCCAAAGACCATCTACATCAACTTCAGAGAATACCGCAACACTTTTAATTTCAAGCTCTTTACAAGCTCTAATTATTCTAAGTGCAATCTCTCCTCTATTTGCAATAAGTACTTTATTTATCTTTTTCATATACTCACCTTTTAAAATTTTATATTGTGATTTTAGGGTATTTTTTTGATTTATTCTTCTTAATTTTTGTTAATTTAATAGTTGGATATTGCTAATATTGTTTAATAAAAAAATCTTTAGCTAACAAAACTAAAGATTTTTTAATTTAATTTTTTAATTTATATTACCAAGAAATAGCAGCTCCACTAGCTCCCATAACCTCTTTTGCTTCTTCACTCATCATATGAGGTTCCCAAACAGGTTCAAAAACTAGATTTACTTTTGCTTCATCTACTTCATCAACAGCCATAGCAACATATCTTACTTGTTCAAGTAAACTATCTGCAACTGGACAAGCTGGGCTTGTAAGAGTCATATCTATTTCACAAAATAGATAGTTTTCTCTCTCCTCTAACTCTATATTATAAATAAGTCCTAAACTATAAATATCAACAGGGATTTCAGGGTCATAAACTTTTTTTAAATTCTCTATAATTTTCTCTTTTATTACATCTTTATTAAAAATTCCACTCATAATTTATCCTTTTGCTTAAGCTTTTAAAGCATACTCTTTTATTTTTTTAATCATTCCAATAACTCCACTTTGTCTATTTGGAGTTATAACTTCACTAAGTCCTAGATCTTTTACTATATCCATATCAACATTTTTTAGCTCTTCTATTGTAGAGTTTGAGAAAATCTCTAAAATAATATAAACTAAACCTTTTACGATTATCGCATCACTAGTGCCTTTAAAAATTAGTTTGTCATCTTTTTTTTCACAAATCAACCAAACCTGTGAAGTACATCCATGTACTAAATTTTCAGGAATTTGGTTTTTTTCATCAAAAGCTGGTAGTTTTTTCCCTAAATCAATAATATATTCATATTTTGCCAACTCTTCATCAAAAAAATCTAAATCCTCTTTTATATTCTCTAATCTTTTTTCTATACTCATTTTTTTAACCCTTCAACATACTTAATGCTTTTTTTAGTGCAACAATAAGCTTATCTATATCTTCAAAATCATTGTAAAATGCAAGGCTTACTCTAATTGTTCCTTTTATTCCAAGTTTTTTCATAATTGGTTGAGCACAATGATGACCAACTCTAAGCGCAACTTTTAATTTATCAAGAAGTATTGAAATATCATCATGCATAATACCCTTGAAGTTAAAGCTTCTAGTTCCACTACAATCTTTTAAATCGTTATAAAAAATTATATCAGGAAGTTTTTTTAACTCACTATCAAGATACTCTAAAAGCTCTTTTTTTCTACTTTGTATTGTTTCATATCCAATATTTTCAATATATTTTAAAGCCTCTTTAAAAGCAATCACACCAGCAATATTTTGTGTTCCCGCTTCAAATTTATAAGGTGAGTTCAAAAAAGTAGTTCCCTCTTTAAAATCAACACTATTTATAACTGCTCCACCTGTTTGATAAGGTCTAACACTTTCAAAAAACTTCTCTTTTATATAAATAGCTCCAACTCCTGTTGGACCAAAAGTTTTATGTCCTGAGATTGCAAAAAAGTCACAATCAAGCTCTTGTACATCTATTTTAAAGCTACTTAAACTTTGAGCTCCATCAATCATTACTACACAGCCATAATCATGAGCCATAGAGATTATTTTTTTAATATCATGAACTTTACCAAAAGCATTTGTAACATGAGCAACACTTACAAAAGAGTTTGGATTCTTTTTCAAAATCTCTTCAAAATCTTCAAAATCAAAATCTAAGTTTTCGTTACATTTTACAACTTCAAGACCAGAGTTTAAAAATCTTCCTTGCATATGCCAAGGTACAATATTTGCATGATGCTCTAAGCTTGAGATAATAACTGTTTTAAACATATATGCAAAAGATGAAGCTATGAAATTTATACTTTCAGTTACACCTTTTGTAAAAATTATCTCCTCTTTTTTTCTTGCATTTATAAATTTTTGTAAAACTTCTCTTGTATTTTCGAACTCAGTTGTGGCATGAGCAGCATCTCCAAAACCACTTCTATGAGTGTTTGAACAGTATTTTGTGTAGTATTCAACTGTTGCATCAATTACACTTTGTGGTTTTTGAGTTGTAGCTCCACTATCCAAATATACACTGTTTGAATTTGTAAAGTATGGAAAATCTTTTTTATACATCTTATATAAAACTCTCTTTTTTGTACTCTTCTAAGAACTCTTTTATCTTTTCATCTTTTATACTATTTTTTATTGAGTTTTCAAAAGCTTCAAGTAGCATCTCATATGATTTCTCTTTGCTTATACCTCTTGCTTGAAGATATAAAAGCTGCTCTTTATTTAAAGTTCCTGTTGTTGTTCCATGGCTAGCTTCAAGTTCATCTATAAATATTTCAAGAAATGGTTGAGCAAAAATAACTGCATCATCACTTAGAAGTATTGAGTTACAGTTTTGGAAAGCTTTTGAATAAAGTCCAGTTTGTGTAACTATTGATCTGATTTTTACAACTGCTCGACTTTTATCAAGAAGTGAATTTTTATAATTTATATTACTTCTTGAATTTTGATTGTTGTGAGTTGTTTTTACTAAAGTTGAACTATTTGCACTATTTCTTAGTTTATTTAAACCATTTAACTCATAATTTACTTCTAAGCTATCAATTTTATTTTCAAAACTATTTACACAAAATCCATCTCCAAACTCAAAGTTTGAGATTTCTAAATTTGATTTATCATCTTGTTTTGCTTTACAAGAGAAGATTAAAGAGTTAGAAATACTTATATCTTGAATTTTTACATATTCTAAAGATGAATTTTTTTCAACTTCTATAGTTCTATTTGCCAAAATTGTTGAGTTATTTAAGTTAGAAGTAAAAACTTCAATAACAGATGCTTTTACTCCTTCTTTTACATTTATTAAAAGATTATTTGTATATAGAGTTTCGCTATTTTTTAACTTATTTACAATAATTAAAGGTTTTTCTAAATTTTCTGATATTGTTAAAACTCTTTTACTGTTATCAAAACTATTTGCTATAGAAAATAGTTTTGAATCATAAACTTCATCATCTTTTATAGATTCTAAATCAAGAGCAAAATCCAAAGTTTTATGCTCTTTAAAATCAAAATCAAAAAGTGAAGTAAAATCTATCTTTAAAAACTCTTCTTCTTTTTTTTGTGGAAGATTTATGTTTAAATTAGCTATTTGCATTATTTATTCCTAATGCTTCAAAACCTTTCTCATCTAGTTCTAAAGCTAAACTATAATCTCCAGTTTTAGCTATTTTCCCATCACTTAAAATATGTACAAAATCTGGTTTTATAAGCTCTAAAAGTCTATCATAGTGAGTTATCATTAAAATAGATTTTTTACCGTCAAGCATTGAGTTTATAACATTTGCAACAATTTTAATAGCATCAACATCAAGTCCACTATCTATCTCATCTAGCATTATTAAATCTGGATTTAGCATTAGAAGTTGTACAAGTTCATTTCTTTTTTTCTCTCCACCACTAAAGCCATCATTTAAATCTCTTTGTAATAGTTTTCTATCAATATCAAATTTATTTGTCTCTTCTTTTACAAGTTTTAAAAACTCCATTGCATCTAGTTCATCTTTACCTTCATATGCTCTTTTTGCGTTCATAGCAGTTCTTAAAAAATAGCTATTATTTACTCCAGCAACTTCTACAGGACTTTGAAAACTCATAAAAATACCTTCGTTTGCTCTAGTTGTTACATCCATTTGTAGTAAATCTTTCTTTTTAAATGTAACTTTACCACTAGTAACTTCACAGTCATAATGAGCAGCAAGTGTTTTAACTAAAGTAGATTTTCCAGCTCCATTTACACCCATTAAAGCGTGAATTTCACCCTCTTTAATCTCTAAATTTAATCCTTTTAAAATCTCATTTCCATTTATATTAACTTTTAAATCTTCAATTTTTAATAATGTATTTTTTGTACTCATAATTAACCCACACTTCCTTCTAATGAAATATTTAATAACTCTTTTGCTTCAGCAGCAAACTCCATTGGTAACTCTTTTAAAACCTCTTTACAAAAACCATTTACAATCATAGCAATTGCATCTTCTTCATCTATTCCTCTTTGGTTTAGATAAAATAGTTGTTCATCTGAAATTTTTGAAGTTGTTGCTTCATGCTCTATGTTTGCACTACTATTTCTAATCTCATGATATGGATAAGTATGTGCTTGACATTTATGACCAATCAATAAAGAGTCACACTCTGAAATATTTCTTGCATTTACAGCATTCTTTCCAACTCTAACTAATCCTCTGTAGGCATTTATACCTTTCATAGCAGAGATACCTTTTGATATAATTGTTGATTTTGTATTTTTACCCAAATGTATCATTTTTGTACCAGTATCTGCTTGTTGAGCTCTTGATGTTAATGCAACAGAGTAAAACTCTCCTACACTATTATCACCTTGTAAAACACATGATGGATATTTCCAAGTGATACTTGAACCTGTTTCTACTTGTGTCCAAGATACTTTTGAGTTATCACCTTTACATAAGGCTCTTTTTGTAACAAAATTTAAGATTCCACCTTTTCCAGTTTCATCACCTGGATACCAGTTTTGAATAGTTGAATATTTTATATGACCATTTTTAAGTGCAACTAATTCAACAACTGCTGCGTGAAGTTGTCTATCGTCTCTACTTGGAGCAGAACAGCCTTCATTATATGAAACATAGCTTCCTTCATCACAAATGATTAAAGTTCTTTCAAACTGTCCAGTATTTAAAGCATTTATTCTAAAATATGTTGATAACTCCATTGGGCATCTTGTATTTTTTGGAATATAAACAAAACTTCCATCTGTAAAAACAGCACTATTTAAACAGGCAAAATAGTTATCAGTTACAGGAACAACGCTTGCTAAATACTCTTTTACAAGTTCTGGAAATCTATGTGCTGCTTCACTAATTGAGCAAAATATAATTCCTAGTTTTTCAAGCTCATCTTGATAAGTTGTTTTAATAGAAACTGAGTCAAAAACAGCATCAACAGCAACACCTGCAAGCATTTTTTGCTCTTCAAGTGGAATTCCTAGCTTTTCATAAGTTTTTAAAATCTCAGGATCAACTTCATCTAGAGAGTTTAAAGCTTTTTTTGGTGCTGAATAGTATGCATAATCTTGATAATCTATTTTTGGATATTCTAAATTTGTCCATGTTGGTTCTTCCATCTTTAACCATTTTTCATATGCTTTTAATCTAAAATCTAGTAAAAATTGAGGTTCATCTTTTTTTGCACTAATTGCTCTTATAACATCTTCATTCAAACCTTTTGCAAATGTATCACTTTGAACTAAAGTTTCAAAACCTAATTTATAATCTGTGTTTATAATGTCATGTATTTGTTGATTTTCACTCATGACTTCTCCATAAAATTTATTTGTTTTAATTAAGACTAATATTGTCCGATTTGAATAATATCAAAATAAGTATATAATGTAAAGACATAAATACTAATAAAGTAAAAGGAATTAGTAAAAAAAGTAATTTATTGCCTATTAAATCGTATTTAAAATTAAGATAAAATTTATCCTATTTTAAATAAAATGCAAAAAAATTATTATAAAAATAAAAAAATATTATAAAGTATGGAATGAAAATGAAAAATTATTCAAAAAAAATAGAGGAAAGAATTAACAATCCAAAGAATTTTGGAGAGATAACAAAAGAAGAGGCACGAAGTTTAGGCTGTAAACTAGTTGTTGCAGACTTTGAATCAAATGGAAATGATACTTTAAGAGTATATTTTGCAATTACAAAAGATAAAATAGTTTTTAATGCAAAATTTAAATCATTTGCAACAGGTTTAATAGTTGCTCTAAATGATATGATGATTGAGTTATGTATTGGAAAGAGTATTGAAAAAGTAGCAAATTTGTTTAAAACTGATGTTGAATTTGCTTTAAGAGATGAGCCACAAATACCAGCTCTTAGTATTGAAGAGCTACACAATAGTTTTTTAAATTTTGTGATACTAAAAAAAGTTGCATTAAATTCTGAAAAAAGAGATATGAACGATTTTGATGATGATTATATAGTTTGTGATTGTGCTAGAACAAATTTAAAAACTATAAAAGATGCTATCAAAAATTTTGATTTATTAACTATTGAAGATATAGGAAATGTTACAAAAGCTGGAATATTTTGTAAATCTTGTCAAAAAGAGGGTGGACTTGAAGAAAAAGAGATATATTTAAGTGATATTTTGGAACAAACAAGAGCGCAAATAGAAAATGAAAAACAAAAAGATGAGCCATCATATATTAATACAAGTTTTGAAGTTATGACAAAAGAGCAAAAAATAGAGTTGATAGAAGATGTTTTAGATGATGATGTAAGACCAATGCTTGTTATGGATGGTGGAAATATGGAGATTTTAGATATTGTAGAGTCACCTCCTCATCATGATTTATATATTAGATATTTAGGTGCTTGTAGTGGGTGTAGTTCTGGAAGTATGGGAACTTTATATGCAATTGAGTCTATTTTACAAAGTAAAGTAAATGAAAATATTAGAGTTTTACCAATTTAAGATAAAAGATTAGTTATTTTGATACAATAAAATAAACTTTTTTAGGAATATTGATGTTTGCTATATATAACAATGGAACAGTAGGATTTAGAAGTACTAGTGACAATTTATATGCTTTGAAAAATGTTGAAGAGTTAGAATCTGCTAGGTTTGAACCAAAAGAGGGATTGATTCAAAATTTTTCAAATGAATTAAATCAAGAGAAAAAAGATCAATTCCTAAACTCTTATAAAAAAGTTGCTACTTTAGATACTCTGGAGCCAGTTTATAAAGCAAGAGATATTATGACACATGATGTAATATATGCTAGAAATGACTTAACAATTGAAGATATCTACTATTTAATAAAAGAGAAGAAAGTATCACAAATTCCAATTACTGGTTTTGGTAAAAAAATTATTGGTATTGTGAACAAAAAAATAATTTTATCTTTACTTATGAATCATTTAGATGATACACAAGCTATTTTAAAAAGAAAAATTGATGATGTTTATTTGCCAGAAGTTTTAACAGCTGATCCAGATTCGGATGTTAGAGATGTTGTTAAAGTAATGCTTGATTTAAAACTAGATGCAATTCCAATAGTTGATGATAGTGATGTTTTAATGGGAATTATATCAAAAACAGATATCCTAAAAGCTGTTGCAAACTTACCAAAACTTCAGCTTTGGTCTTAGTTAAGTTAGATTTTATTTATAAAACTGTTCCATCATCAAAAATAACTTTATCTCTACCTCTATTTTTTGCTTCATAAAGTAGTTCATCAGCCTTTGTTTGAGCATCAACTATAGAGTTATAATTATTTCTAAAAGTAACTCCAGCTGAAAAAGTAATATTTATTTTATGCTCTTTATATATAAAAGTACTATTTAAAAAAGCATTTTTAACTCTTTTTATATATCTTATTAGCTCTATTTTATCTCTAAAATTGATTAATGCCACAAACTCTTCTCCACCATAACGAGCTACAATATCCTCTTTTCTTGTAAGCTCTTTTAAGATTTTTGCAAAAGATTTCAAAATTTCATCACCACATGCATGACCATATTTATCATTTATTTTTTTAAAGTGGTCAATATCGAAAAATACAACTGCAAAATTTGTTTCAAATATAAAAAACTGTTTTTCTGTTTTTTTTGCTTCAACTTCATAGGCTCTTCTATTTAAAACAGAAGTTAAAAAGTCATATAAATTCTCCTCTTTTGTAACTTGAAGTTCTCTTTCAAGCTCTTCAATTTGTTTGTTTATTTGTTTAAATCTATCAATATTTGATGATAAAATTCTATTGTTTTCAAGTAAAGATTCTTCAAGTTTATAAATAGTATTAATCAATCTTTTTTGAACAGCTGTTAGCTCTCTTTTTGAAAAATCAGAAATTTCTAAAGATTCTAAATCTTCTTTTATTTTTTTTATATCTTCATTTGAACTATTGCTATCATTTAATGTTTTATCGTAGTATCTACTCATTAAAGATGTTAGTTTTATAATATCATTTGTTTTCTCTTTTAAAACTCTTCTATCGGCTTCTATCCTATTTTTTGCAAAATTTTTTATTTTTAAAATAGACTCTTTTGTTGTTATTTGTATTGGATTTCTAAGACAATCAAGAATAAAATCTTCAATCTCCTCTTTTAATTCAAAATTTACTGAAGGAGCTAAAAGATCACTAAAAGTACCTATTAGTGATTTTAATTCATCATTATTTGCTCTTTTTGATAAAATAGGTATTATTTCAAAAATTGACTCACTACTTAGAACTTTTTTTTCATCATTTGTTAGATTTTTTAGAGCTTCGTTTAGTATGTTTACATCACTATATTCAGTGTTGAAAATTTTTGCTTGTTCTTTAAACTCTAAAAAGTAGTTTTCAGGAGTTGTTGGTAGGTTCTTTTGTCTTAATTTCTCTAAAGTATTTTTAGTAATCTCTTTTAGATTTTCATTCATCAAAGTGCCTTAAGTTTTTTGAAAATATTATATCACTTATGATATAATATTTACTTAAACTTTAAAGGAAAATTTTATGCCAAATACAAATAATCAGATTTTAAAAAATACAAATTCAAAACTATTAGATATGTTTAATGCTTCTATAATGTTTGATAAAAAACTATATTCTCAAGATATTAAAGGCTCAATTGCGCACTCTAAAATGTTGGCTTTACAAAATATTATTACAAATGATGAACAAAAAAGTATCGAAAAAGGTCTTTTACAAGTTTTAGAAGAGATAAAAAGTGGTGAATTTGAATTCTCTTTAGAGTATGAAGATATTCATATGGCAGTTGAAAATAGACTTACTCAAATTATAGGAGAAGCTGGTAAAAAAGTTCATACAGCAAGAAGTAGAAATGACCAAGTTTGTACAGATTTTACACTTTATGTACAAGAAAAAACAAAATCTATTCAAAATCAAATAAAAGAGTTAATATCTACTTTTGTTGAAATTGCTTCAAAACATACAACAACAATAATGCCAGGAATGACACATTTGCAACATGCACAACCAATTAATTTTGGTTTTCATATGATGGCATATGCAAATATGTTTAAAAGAGATTTTGAAAGATTTGAAAGCTCATATATAAGAAATAACTACTCTCCTCTTGGAAGTGCTGCAATGGCAGGAACTCCACACAATATTGATAGATTTAAAACAGCAGAACTTTTAGGATTTTTGGCTCCAACACAAAATGCTATGGATAGTGTTTCAAATAGAGATTTTGCTTTGGAATTGCTATTTAATATCTCTACAACAATGATGCATGTTAGTCGTATTTCAGAAGAGCTTATTTTATGGAGTTCTTATGAGTTTAGATTTATTCAAATGAGTGATGAGTATGCAACAACAAGTTCTATTATGCCACAAAAGAAAAACCCTGATGTACCAGAACTTTTAAGAGGTAAAACTGGTCGTGTATATGGAAATTTAATCTCACTTTTAACAATTATGAAATCACTTCCACTAGCTTATAACAAAGATACACAAGAGGATAAAGAGGGAGTTTTTGATTCTGTTGAAACTATTGAAATCTCGCTTAATATTTTAAATGAAGTTATAAAAACTATGATTGTAAAAGAAGAAAATATGAAGAGTGCTTGTAAAATAGGACATTTGACAGCTACTGATTTGGCTGATTATTTGGTTGCAAAACAAAATATGCCATTTAGAACAGCTTACTATATTACAAAAGAGGTTGTTCAAAAAGCAAATAGTTTAAATAAAGATATAAGTGAGTTAAATATATCTGAAATTAGAAGTTCAACAAAAGAGCTTGAAAATATAGATGAAGAGATAGTTTCATATTTGAGTTTAGAAAACTCTATGAATAGTAGAAACTCATTTGGTGGAACATCTACAAAACAGACTGAAATTCAAATTGCTTATTTTAAAGATTGGTTATTAAAGGCTTGATAATAAAAGTGTAGTTAATACTACATTTTTATTAGTTATATCTCTTTAATTTTAGCAATCTCATCTCTAAGTCGTATAGCTTCTTCAAAGTTTAAATCAGCTGCTGCTTTTTTCATCTGTTTGTTTAATTCTATTAATATTTTTTTACGTTCACTTGCTGGCATCTTTTCAAGTCGTTGTTTTTTTAGAGCAACCGTATCATACTCTTCAACTTTTAGATTTTGGTCTAGTTTTCTTGTTGTTGATTTTGGAGTTATATTGTTTTCAATATTATATTTTTTCTGAATCTCTCTTCTTCTATTTGTTTCATCTATTGCAAATTGCATAGAAGCTGTTATCTTTTTAGCAAAGAGTATTACTCTACCTTCTTCATTTCTTGCAGCTCTTCCTATTGTTTGAATTAGTGAAGTTCTACTTCTTAAAAAACCCTCTTTATCTGCATCTAAAATAGCAACTAGTGAAGTTTCTGGAATATCAAGACCCTCTCTTAAAAGATTTATTCCAATTAATACATCAAAAGTTCCAAGTCTAAGCTCTCTTATTATTTGATTTCTTTCAATTGCATCAATTTCACTATGCATATATTTTACTTTTATTCCTAAATCAGCATAATAACTAGCAAGCTCTTCAGCCATCTTTTTAGTTAGAACTGTAACTAAAACTCTTTGATTTTTTGCAATTACTTTTTTAATTTCATCGTGAAGTTTTTCTACTTGAAATTCACTATCAATAATATCAATAACTGGATCAAGAAGTCCTGTTGGTCTTATAATTTGTTCTGCAACAGCAGAGCTAAGTTCTAATTCTAACTCATTTGGAGTTGCACTTACAAAGAGATAATTTGGAGCTTTTTTTATAAATTCATCAAATTTTAAAGGTCTATTATCCAAAGCACTTGGAAGTCTAAACCCATACTCAACTAAAACCTCTTTTCTACTTCTATCAGCTGCGTGCATTCCTCTAAATTGTGGTAATGAAACATGAGATTCATCAACAACTAGTAAAAAATCTTTATCCATTTGAGCAAAATAATCTAATAAAGAGTACGGAGTTTCTCCTGGTTTTTGTCCTGTTAGATGCCTTGCATAGTTTTCAATACCCTTGCACATTCCAGTTGCTTCAATCATCTCTAAA
>ERZ650306.650-NODE-650-length-21297-cov-6.388852_pt1 | contig 21297 bp, 12 predicted proteins | sample MGYA00376242_ERZ650306 | MGnify/ENA primary metagenome ERZ650306 (study PRJEB26733, sample SAMN07839244) | wastewater metagenome | biome: urban; feature: wastewater treatment plant; material: waste water | place: USA: North Carolina | collected 2016-03-31 ... | reverse complement strand
ATTTTTCTCACCGCTGTGGAAAGCGTGCTTTCTATCGTGCTGATTATCGCGCTGGGGTTTTACCTGCGCAATAAAGGCTGGTTTGCCGACAGCTTCGCCGGCAATATTTCCAAGCTGATTATGAACATCGCCCTGCCCGCTTCGATTTTTGTGTCGGTGCTCACTTATCTCACCCGCGACAAATTAATGGCGCTTTCAGACGGCCTCATCTACGGCGCGCTCTCTATCGTGTTTGGCTATTTCATTGCCTGGCTGATGGTGAAAGTGCTGAAAGTGCGGCGCGGGCGGCGCGGTGTGTTTATCAACACTATTGTAAACGCCAACACCATTTTCATCGGCCTGCCGCTCAATATCGCTTTGTTCGGCGAGGCCAGCATGCCTTATTTTTTGGTGTATTACGTGCTCAACACCGTATCCACCTGGGCATTCGGCGCTTTTCTGATTGCCAACGACAGCACCGAGCCGCAGCCGGCGCACCGGCAGCAATTCAACTGGAAAAAACTCTTGCCCGCGCCGCTGCTGGGCTTTTTGGTGGCGCTGGTGTTTTTGCTGGCCGATATTCCCGTGCCCTCGTTTATCCATTCCACGCTGGGTTATGTGGGCAGCATCGTCACCCCGCTCTCGCTGCTTTATATCGGCATCACGCTGGCCGATGCGGGGCTGAAAAGCATCCGCTTCGATAAAGACACCACCGCCGCGCTGCTGGGCAAATTCGTGCTCGCGCCGCTGATTATGGTGGCGCTGATTGCGGCCGGCCACTCTATTTTGCCGCTGCCCTCATTGGAAGCGAAAACCCTGATTGTGCAATCTTCCGTGTCGGCCTTGGCGGTGTTGCCGATTTTGGCCAACGAAGCCAAGGGCGATGTGCGCTTTGCCACCAATGTGGTCACCACCAGCACCATTTTGTTTATGATTGTGGTGCCTTTGGTGGATACGCTGCTGCAAATGTTTTAAGCAGGTTTTATTAATCCTCAGGCCGTCTGAAAAGTTTCAGACGGCCGCTCACATCCAATTTGAAATAAGCTATAGCGGCAACCATGCAGCCTTTACCCAGCTCCCATCTCCATATTTGGTTCAAACGCCTGCAACAAAGCTGCGGCACCATTTATTGGCGCCAGGCCGTGCTGAGCGCACCGGCGATTTTGATTGTGCTGGCCGTGAGCCTCAAGCTCAAGCCCATTATCGCCGTGATTATGGTGAGCGCGGCTTTTTCGGTGGGCTTTGGCGCGGCGCGCACGCTCACCGGCCGCCGCTGGGGCGCCATGGGCATGGCCACTTTGGGCATGGCGCTGGCCGCATTCGGCGGCTCTCTTATCGGCATCCATCCGCCGACAGCCTTGGCCGTGGCGGCGCTGTTGGCGGCCGGCTGCGCCGCTTTGAGCAGCTACAATAACGACTGGTGGTGGGTGGCGCTGCAAATCGTGATTGCTTTTTTGGTGGCGGGCTATTACCCCAACAGCTTTGAATTTGCCGCGCTGCGCGGCTTGCTGGTGCTGCTGGGCGGCGGTCTGCAAATCACCATCACTATGGCGCTTGCCCGCCTCACCCCCGCCAGCGCCCAACCTTTGCCGCCGGCTGCCGCCACGCCGCTGCCCGACGGCCATTTATTCCGTTTCAGCCTGGCCACGGCGTTGGCGGTGGCGCTGGCGCTTTATGCCGCCGAAAGCATGGGGCTGAAAAACAATTATTGGGCGGCGATGACGGTGCTGCTGGTGCTGCGCCCGGCGGCGCACGACACCTTGGTGCGCGGCAGCAGCCGCTTGATCGGCACGCTGGCAGGCTGCGCGCTGGCCACGCTGCTGGTGTATGCCTTTCACGAATCAGCACACGCCTTGGTGCTGTGTCTCACCCTCACTTCTGCCGCTGCTTTTTCCATGCAAAAAGCCCATTATGCCTTGCTTACCAGCATGATTTCCGCTTCTATCGTGTTTCTGCTCGCCATCGGCCACGGCGACCCGCTCGCCACCACCGAGCACCGTTTGGCAGCCACTTTTCTCGGCGGCGCCGTGGCAATCGCACTGGGACGTGTGTTTCGCCTGTGATGAAGACACAGGGTTTCAGACGGCCTGAACACGCCGGCGCTGTTTCTGCTAAAATAGCCGCTCTTATTCATGATCCCAAGCCGTCTGAAACCTTTTCAGACGGCATACTTGCGCGTGCCCTTTATGAAACCCATTCTCCCCGCCCCTGCCCAAAAAGCCGTTTGGCCCGGCCTTTCGCGCGGCAGCCTGCCGCTTTTTCTCACCGAAAATCTGCCGGCCGGTACGCTTAAAGTGGTGTTCACCCAAGATGTGGAGCAAGCTTTGCGCCTGCAAACGGCATGGCAGTTTTTCCGCCCGCAAGAGCATGCCGTGTTTCTGCCCGACTGGGAAACGCTGCCTTACGAGCGCTTTTCGCCGCATCAGGATTTGGTGTCGGAGCGGCTCTCGGCCTTGTGGCAATTGAAAAGCGGCCAGGCCGATGTGTTGTTTGTGCCCGTGTCTACCGCCATGCAGAAGCTCGCGCCCCTGCCTTTTATGGCGGCACGCACGTTTTGGCGCAAAGCAGGGCAAACGCTCAATATCGAGGCTTTGCGCGAAAGCCTGGTGGAAGCGGGCTACAGCAGCGTCACCAATGTGGTGGCCACGGGCGAATTTGCGGTGCGCGGCGGCATTTTGGATATTTTCCCGATGGGCAGCGAAGCGCCTTATCGGCTCGATATGTTTGACGATGAAATCGACAGCATCAAAACCTTCGACCCCGACAGCCAGCGCACGCTCGCGCCGGTGAGCGAAATCCGCCTGCTGCCTGCGCACGAATTTCCCACCGATGCAGATGCGCAAAAAATCTTCCGCGCGCGCTTTCGCGAAGAAATCGAAGCCAACCCCGCCGATGCCGCCGTGTATAAAGCGGTGAGCAAAGGGCATTTCGGCGCGGGGGTGGAATATTATCTGCCGCTTTTCTTTGAAGAAGAATGCGCCACCTTGTTTGACTATATCGGCGAAAACGCGGTGGCCGTGTGCATCGGCGATGTGCACGCCGAAGCCGCGCGCTTTTGGGGCGATGTGAAAACCCGCTTTGCCATGGCGCAAGGCGATGAAACCTACCCGCCTTTACCGCCACAGCATCTGTATCTAAACGACAGCGAATTCTCAGGCCGTCTGAAACCTTATCCGCAAGTGTTGCCCGAATTCAGCAGCCCGACGCACACCTTGCCCGATGTGGCGGTAAACCGCCAGGCGGAAATGCCTTTGCAGGCGCTGCAAGATTTTCAGACGGCCTTTAACGGCAGAATATTATTGTGCGCCGAAAGCCTGGGCCGGCGCGAAACCATGCTCGGCTTTATGCAGCAGCACGGTTTGAAACCGCAAACCGTGGGCAGCTGGCAGGCATTTTTAAGCAGCGATGCGCCGCTTTGCCTCACCGTCACCCCGCTGGCTTACGGCTTTCAATTGGCAGATACAGCAGTTCTTTCTCCCGCCGACGGGAAAGAGAGCGAGCTTACGGCAGCCGATACGCTGGTCGGCAATATCGCCGTAATTACCGAGTCCGACCTTTATCAATATGTTGCCCGCAGCCGCAACAAAGCGCGGCGCAAACACAATGCCGTTTCAGACGGCCTGTTGCGCGATTTGGCCGAAATCAATATCGGCGACCCGGTGGTGCACGAAGAGCACGGCATCGGCCGCTATATGGGCTTGGTAAACATGGATTTGGGTGAAGGCGGCAACGAAATGATGTTGCTCGAATATGCCGATGAAGCGCAATTATATGTGCCCGTGTCGCAGCTGCACCTGATCAGCCGCTATGCCGGGCACGCCGCCGACAATGTGCACCTGCACAAGCTCGGCAGCGGCGCATGGGGCAAAGCCAAGCGCCGTGCCGCCGAAAAAGCGCGCGACACCGCCGCCGAATTGCTCAATTTATATGCCCAGCGCGCCGCCCAACAAGGCCATAAATTCGATTTAAACGAGCAAGATTATCAGGCTTTTTCAGACGGCTTCGGCTATGAAGAAACCGAAGACCAAGCGGCCGCCATCGGCGCCGTGCTCAAAGACCTCACCCAAGGCAAGCCGATGGATCGCTTGGTGTGCGGCGATGTGGGCTTCGGCAAAACCGAAGTGGCCTTGCGCGCGGCCTTTGTGGCGGTGATGGGCGGCAAGCAGGTGTGCGTGCTCGCCCCCACCACCTTGCTGGTGGAGCAACACGCGCAAAACTTCGCCGACCGCTTTGCCGATTTCCCCGTGAAAGTGGCGCAACTTTCCCGCTTCAACACCGGCAAAGCCACCCAGCAAACACTCAAAGGCATGGCAGATGGCACGGTGGATATCGTGATCGGCACGCATAAATTGGTGCAGCCCGACATCACCTTTAAAAACCTCGGCCTTGTGATTATCGACGAAGAGCACCGCTTCGGCGTGCGTCAAAAAGAGCAGCTCAAACGCCTGCGGGCCAATGTGGATATGCTCACCCTCACCGCCACGCCGATTCCGCGCACGCTGAGCATGGCGCTTGAAGGCCTGCGCGATTTCTCGCTTATCACCACCGCGCCCAGCCGCCGCCTGGCCGTGAAAACCTTTGTGAAACCTTTCAGCGAAGCCAGCATCCGCGAAGCCATGCTGCGCGAGCTCAAGCGCGGCGGCCAAGTGTTTTTCCTGCACAACGAAGTAGACACCATCGAAAATATGCACGAGCGCCTGGCCGAATTGCTGCCCGAAGCCCGCATCGGCGTGGCGCACGGCCAACTGCGCGAGCGCGAGCTCGAGCAAGTGATGCGCGACTTTTTGCAGCAGCGCTTCAATGTATTACTGTGCTCCACCATTATCGAAACCGGCATCGACATTCCCAATGCCAACACCATCATCATCAACCGCGCCGATAAATTCGGCTTGGCGCAGCTGCACCAGTTGCGCGGGCGCGTGGGGCGCAGCCACCACCAGGCCTATGCCTATCTGCTCACGCCCGAATACATCACCAAAGATGCCGAAAAACGCCTCGATGCCATTGCCGCTGCCGACGATTTGGGCGCAGGCTTCACGCTCGCCATGCAAGACCTTGAAATCCGCGGTGCGGGCAATCTGCTCGGAGCGGAGCAGAGCGGACACATGGAGGCAGTGGGCTACGATTTGTACTGCAAGATGTTGAGCGAGGCTGTAAAAGAGGCAAAGGGCATCGAGGATATCAGTGATAAATTTGACACGACCGTGGATATTGTTACCGATGCTTATATTCCGGCAGGTTATATTGCAAACGAATTCCAGAAGCTGGATATATACAAGCGTATTGCAGGCATAGAGACAGAGGAAGAGAAGGATGAGATGCTCGAGGAGCTCATAGACAGGTTTGGTGAACCACCAAAATCAGTGCTCAGCCTGCTTCGCGTGGCAAGGCTTAAGGCGTTGGCACATGCCGTATATATCACTGAGATAAAGCAGACCGGCTCACTGATAAAGCTTACCATGTTTGAACGGGCAAGGATAAATCCGGAGAAGATACCGGAGCTTATTGCCCAGTATAAATCCTCACTCAAATTTAATATGGCAGAAAACCCATATTTCACATTTGATTTAAAAAATGGCAGCGTGGCAAAGAAGCGGGATGTGCTTGATGTGGTGGAGGAACTGATTTCGCAAATGCGTAAGGAACTGATTACGGCTGAATAGTTACCCGAATTTTGGAATCATGTAGCATATAGCATAGGAAACACCACATGCTTTACGCGAAATTGACGATAATTTACAAAGTTTAGAAAATGCTTGCCAGCAGGCCCGAAAAGCTCTATAATATACGAGCGATACTATACCAATTTTAAAGAGGATAGATACAATGAAAGCGAAAAAAGTAATAGCTATGTTATTAGCTGCAACACTCTCAGTTACAGCTTTTACAGGATGTGCAATAAATAAAACCGCAACAGTTGCGACATTAGATAAAGAGGATATCAAGCTTGGGCTTGTTAATTTTATGATAAGGTACCAGGAGGCCGGTTATGATGACATGTATATACAGTACATGGGCGAGGGCTACTGGGACAAGACAGTATCAGGCAATAATACTGTGCTTGAAACATGGAAGAAAAATGCTATCGAGGAGGCTCATGAGCTTTACACATTAAAGGCGCATCAGTCAGATTACGATGTAGAGGTTTCTGATGATGAGAAAAAGGAAATCAAAAAGGCCGCAGAGAAGTTTATGAAGGCAAATTCCGATGATGTGATAGACGAGATGAGTGCTACAGAGGAGATTGTCGAGGAATATTTAGAGCTTCGCCTCATAAAGAGTAAGATGTATGCTGCAATCATCAAAAATGCTGATTCAAGCGTGACGGATGAGGAAGCCAATATGGCTGCATACACCATTGTGAAGCTTGATTACAAGGGTGCATATGACTCTAATTACCAGTATCAGACATATACAGATGAGCAGTCAGCACAGATAAAGGCACAGGCAGATGCAGTGGTAGAGGCGCTTGCAGGCGGATCATCCTTAGAGGATGCAGCCAAGGCAGCAGGCACTACAGCCACAACAGGCACATACGCCACATACGTTGATCCGGATGCGGAGAAGACAGATGATTCAGATAAGAAATCAGATGACACAGAGTCTACAGAGAGCTCAGAGTCATCGGACAGCAAGACAAAGGACAGTGTATACACTACAAACAATCTTGATCAGAGCGTTGTAGATGCACTCAATTCCCTCGAGGAGGGACAGACCTCAGACCTCATCACTACAGACAGCACTTACTATATCGTAAGGCTCGACAAAAAGACCGATGATAAAGCAACAGAGTCAAACAGGAAGACTGTAAAGGGCAATAAAGAGGACAAATATTACAATGGCATCCTTTCAGGATGGCAGGACGATGAAAAATGGTCTGTAAAGCAGAAGCAGCTTGACAAGATCAAGATTCACAATTATTTTACTACTACCAAGAAGGACAAAAAGGCAGCAGACACAAGTGCTACAGAGAGCACACAGCAGTCAGAAAGCACCAATAGTACAGATACAGAGAATACTGAGGCAGTAGATGGAACAGAAAACTAATATCGTACTTATAGGCATGCCGGGAGTTGGAAAGAGTACCATAGGCGTAATACTTGCAAAGGTGCTGGGATACAGCTTCCTGGATGCGGATTTACTGATACAGGAGCAGGAGGGAAAGCTTCTGCGTGAGATAATTGAGGAAAAGGGCACGGACGGTTTTATAGAGGTAGAGAACCGTGTCAATGCCTCTATCAGGGCTGATAGGGCCATTATAGCTACAGGCGGTTCGGTGGTATACGGAAAAGAGGCCATGGAGCATCTTAAGGAGATAGGCAGAGTTGTGTATCTCAAGGTTTCTTATGCTATTTTGGAAAAACGACTTGCAGACATAAAGGGTAGAGGTGTAGTATTAAAGAAAGGGCAGACTTTAGAAACCCTTTTTGAAGAGCGCTCAAAATTGTATGAGCAGTATGCAGACATCGAGGTTTCCGAGGAGGGGCTTGATGTGGAGCAGACAGTAGAGAAGCTGGTGGAGGCACTTGAATTATAGTGCTTATTTATCGTGATATGATTAGATAATAGTAGCTGCTGCGTCATTTATTAAAAGCAGCACCGGCACAAATGGCGGCTTAAATACGTCGTCATAAATGAAATTTGTAGTTGGATGTATAACAATAGTGTAAATTGAGAATAGTATATTAGGAGGAAGTATACTCCTGAATTCATAGAGGTGGAATATGGAACAGTACGTAATCAAAGGTGGAAATCCTTTATACGGTGAAGTTGAAATTGGTGGAGCTAAAAATGCTGCACTTGCTATTTTGGCCGCTGCCATAATGACAGACGAGACTGTAACAATAGATAATTTGCCAAATGTAAGGGATATCAATGTCTTACTTCAGGCAATCGAAGAAATCGGCGCACATGTGGAGCGCGTGGATATACACAAGGTAAAGATAAACGGTTCATTTATCAGGGGCGTAAATGTCGATAATGAATTCATCAGACGAATCAGGGCATCATATTATTTGATTGGTGCATTACTTGGAAAATACAAGCATGCAGAGGTTGCGCTTCCGGGAGGCTGTGATATCGGAAGCAGGCCGATTGACCTTCATATGAAGGGCTTCCGCTCTATGGGAGCAGACATAGACATAGCTCATGGCCTTGTCATCGCCAGGGCAAAGGAGCTTAAGGGCACACACATATATATGGATAAGGTTTCTGTAGGTGCCACAATCAATATTATGATGGCTGCAGCCATGGCAGATGGCAAGACTGTTATCGAGAATGCGGCTAAGGAGCCTCATGTCGTTGACGTGGCAAACTTCTTAAACAGCATGGGAGCAAATATCAGGGGCGCAGGAACCGATGTCATCAGAATTGTAGGTGTGGAGAAATTACATGCTACAGAGTATTCTGTCATTCCGGATCAGATTGAGGCCGGTACATTCATGTTTGCAGTTGCGGCAGCAGGAGGCAACGTGCTGGTAAAGAATGTCATTCCAAAGCATCTTGAGGCCACCACAGCAAAGCTGTTGGAGGTAGGCTGCCAGGTAGAGGAGTTTGATGACTCAGTCAGAGTAATATCAGACGGACATTTAAAGCATACACAGGTCACAACACTTCCATATCCGGGCTTCCCGACAGATATGCAGCCACAGATGGCAGTGCTTTTGGGTATCGCTGAGGGCACCAGTACAGTGACAGAGAGCATATTTGAGAATCGTTTCAAGTATGTTGACGAGCTCACCAGAATGGGAGCTGATATAAAGGTAGAGAGCAATATAGCAATCATCAGCGGCGTGAAAAGATACACAGGTGCCAGAGTGAATGCACCTGACCTAAGAGCAGGAGCTGCACTGGTTATAGCAGGTCTTGCAGCAGAGGGCATCACAGTGGTTGATGATATCTACTATATCCAGAGAGGCTATGAGGCACTCGAGGAGAAGCTTACAAAGATTGGTGCAAAGATTGCCAGGGTAGAGGATGAGAAGGAGCTTCAGAAGTTCATACTCAAGGTATCGTAATAGATATATACGTAAAGCATGAAATGTAAACACAATATAAATGCAATATATAAAATAAGAACCGGCAGCATCTTACTGTAGATGCACGGTTCTTATTTTTGGTTATTTTATAATTTTTTTTGAGTAACTACTCCGTAATCCTTTTGATTATAAATCGGCTTACATCACAGATTTGATGAAAAACTCGCGGTTTGTGGACAAATCAAGTATACTGCCGTCATCAAAACGTACAATAGGGCGTGACAGTTCATGTGGGTTGAGCATCACAATATTACAGAACCGGCTGTCGTTGAGCATTACACGGTTGCTCTGGTATGTGGTAGCAAGCTTTTTCAAAAACAAAAGCAGGAACTTTGTATTGTACTTTGTAAAACCTTCACTCTCAAAGCTTGATATGACAGCGAACGGACAAAGTGGTGCGCGATAGCGTCTGGCAGCAGTCATGGCATCATATACATCGGCGATGGCTGTTATCATGGCAAAGTCGTCAATCAGTGAGCTGTCAAGCTGCGAAGGATAGCCAGAGCCATCACAGCGCTCATGATGCATGAGGGCTGTGCGCTTTATTCTGGAGTCAATCTGCAGATCCCTAATCAAATCAAAACCAAACTGTGGGTGCTTTTTTATGAGCGCAAATTCTTCATCTGTGAGCTTGTCAGGCTTGTTTAGCACATCATCGGGAATCTTGCATTTACCGATATCGTGAAGTACTCCTGCGATAGTAAGCGTATTCACATCTGTCTTTTCCATATGAAGCCATCGTCCGATCATCCTTGTAATAAGCCCTACATTCAGACAGTGTGAGTACAACGGGTCTGCAATGGTGCGCATGTTGTAGAGCATGTCAAAGGTCTCGATTGTAGTGCCGCACGATGAGGAAAGGTCAATGACAGCAGTAAGAAGCGCAGCCTCATCAAAGGATTTTTCGCCGGCACAGATTTTGCCAAAGGTATCCTTGATTTGATTTATGCATGTGAGGTATTTGAGCTGGAAGCCTAGGAACTCTTCTGAGGCCTGAACACGCTGGATGTTGGTCACCATCTCATGTGCGCGGGTTTTGGGTACAGGTTTTACCTTGTCTCGCTTTGCTGTATTTTCGCCGGCTTGCGGTGCTGCTGCATCGAATGGGTTTTGAATTGAGATGCTGCCTACCTTATATAGCTTCATTTTGTTGATGAGCTGACGGGTGAGTGGTGTGCCGGGCAGTGCAAGTATCTGCCCCAGAGGGGTCTTTATCGGTTCTGCTGCCACCATACCAATCTGCGCATCTTTTATGCTGATTTTAATCATGAGTTACTCCAAAAATTTATTTTGATATTGTGTGTTTAGTACTATAAATACAAATTTAAGTATAATTACAAAAATTATGAAAGTCAATAAAGGAAGAAAGAATAATTGCATAAAATAGCTTATAAATAATGAATAGGGTATCGAAAATGGATTATTGATAAATCTGTATCGAAAATGATACTTGACATATATATCATGTGGTAGTAATATAGCTGACAGAGATTTGAAAAATTCTATATTGTAACTTCTCTTATTCAGAGTGATGGAGATACAAAGGATCTATGAAATCACGGCAACCCCGTTAGAAAACAGGAAGGTGCCAACCTGAGCGAGTAATCGAACAATAAGAGGATTTTTATTATCTTAATTTTAATCCACTTATTTGCAGTAAGTGGTTTTTTATTGGAAAAATATTGGTCACACAGTATGAAAGGAGCAACAGATAATTAATGGAGAAATTATTATTTACATCAGAATCAGTAACTGAGGGACATCCGGATAAGCTCTGCGATGCAGTATCAGATGCCATCCTTGATGCATGCATACAGCAGGACCCGATGAGCCGTGTCGCATGTGAGACAGCAAGCTGTACAGGCTTCATCCTTGTAACAGGAGAGATTACCACAAAGGCACAGCTTGATATTCCTGCAATCGTCAGAAAAACAGCACTTGAGATCGGATATGATGACGGAAAGAAGGGACTCGACGGAAACTCATGTGCAGTAATGGTTTCAATCGACAAGCAGTCTGCTGATATCGCCATGGGAGTTGACAAGGCACTCGAGGCAAAAGAGGGCGACCTTACAGACAACCTCGACACCGGAGCCGGAGATCAGGGAATGATGTTTGGATATGCTACAAATGAGACTGAGGAGTATATGCCATACCCAATCGCACTCGCTCACAAGCTTGCATTCCAGCTCACAAAGGTTAGAAAAGACGGCACACTTACATACCTTCGTCCGGACGGAAAGACACAGGTTTCAGTAGAGTATGATGAGGCAGGAAAGCCGGTAAGACTTGAGGCAGTTGTACTTTCAACACAGCACGACGAGGATGTTACCCAGGAGCAGATCCATGAGGACATCAAGAAATATGTATTTGATCCAATTCTTCCAAAGGATATGATTGACGATGAGACAAAGTTCTTTATCAATCCTACAGGACGTTTCGTAATAGGTGGACCACACGGAGATGCAGGTCTCACCGGTCGTAAGATTATCGTAGACACCTACGGTGGATATGCACGTCACGGCGGCGGAGCTTTCTCAGGAAAGGACTGTACAAAGGTAGACCGTTCAGCAGCATACGCAGCACGTTACGTAGCAAAGAACCTTGTAGCAGCAGGATTTGCTGACAGGTGTGAGATTCAGCTTTCATATGCTATCGGTGTTGCACAGCCAACATCTATCATGGTTGATACATTCGGCACAGGAAAGCTTGCAGATGACAGAATCGTTGAAATCGTAAGGGAGAATTTCGACCTTCGTCCGGCCGGAATCATCAAGATGCTTGACCTCAGAAGACCTATCTACCGCCAGACAGCAGCATACGGACACTTCGGACGTACAGATATCAAGCTGCCTTGGGAGGCACTTGATAAGGTTGAGGACCTCAAGAAGTATCTCTAAACAATATGTGGGGCTTCGCGCTTTTTAGGTTGTGAGCGCCGGATAGTATACATTATATTTCTTAGAAAAAGTTAGAAAGAATTTAGAGAAAATTTAGACAGAAGTTATCGGATATATGATATAATTAAGTCATGGGACTGACATTGAGTCGGTTTCCATGGCTTTTTATTTTCAGGAGGAACGGATATGAGCAGAATTTTGATAGTAGAGGACGAGGTTGCAATTGCTGATCTTGAGAAGGATTACCTGGAGCTGAGCGGCTTTGAGGTAGAGGTGGAGAATGATGGCACAAGCGGTCTCGCAAGGGCTTTGGCGGAGGATTTTGATCTGTTTATTCTTGACCTTATGCTGCCGGGCATTGATGGCTTTGAGATTTGTAAGCGGATTCGTGAGAAAAAGAACACACCGATACTCATGGTTTCAGCCAAGAAGGATGATATCGACAAGATAAGAGGACTCGGACTCGGTGCAGATGATTATGTCACAAAGCCGTTTTCACCATCAGAGCTTGTTGCCAGGGTAAAGGCTCATCTGGCCAGATATGAGCGCCTGATCGGAAGCGCCACACCTGAAAATGATATCGTTGAGATTCGTGGCATCAAGATTGACAAAACAGCCCGCCGTGTTTGGGTAAACGGAGAGGAAAAGCAGTTTACCACAAAGGAATTTGATCTGCTCACATTCCTTGCTGAGAATCCAAACCATGTATTTACCAAGGAGGAGCTCTTCAAGGAAATCTGGAATATGGATTCGGTCGGAGATATCGCGACAGTCACTGTACATATCAAGAAGATTCGTGAGAAAATCGAGATGAACACTGCAAAGCCTCAGTATATTGAGACTATTTGGGGCGTGGGATACAGATTTAAGCTGTAGTGATTTTTAAAAAATATAGTAGATATTGTAGTATTAATAGGACATATCAAATTCAAATGCGAAAGGATATGTCCTTGTTGTATATATAAAGTGGCTTATTAATTTATTCAAATGGAGAATACTATGAAGATAAAAACAAAACTTGCTATATCATTCTGCATAATTATTTTTGTGCCTGTTGTGCTCACCAGTATAGTGCTTGTGGGTTTCAATAAGATTCAGCTAAAGGCCATAAACAAGACATATGGCATGGAGGATGCGGGCATGCTCGCGCTCACTGACACGGTGCAGTTTCTGAACAAGGTGACAGGGCGCACATATGATGAGCTTGAGAAGACATCGCTCATAGAACCATCCAGGCTTCTTGATAGTGATTATCTGACTAAGATAAATAAGAAGCTGGAGAAGAAGTATTCATATCTCATAGTGAAAAGTGAAGGAGAGCTCATTTTCAATGGTGGAATTGACAATGATGATATTTTGAGAAAGCTTCCGCGAATATCCAATAAGCAGAGCAGCTCTGATGTGAGCAGCTATATGGACAGTGATGACAAGGTGCTCATAAAGCAGCTTAATTTTTGTGACAGTGATGGTGACGAGGCGAGTCTTTACATAGTGACATCAACCGCGTGCGTGATCCCTGAGGTCAGGACTGTTTTGATAGAGGGAGCATTTGCACTTGTATTGATACTTCTTACTACGGCTGCCATGCTTATAGTGTGGATATACAGGAGTATCATCACACCGATAGAGAGGCTGCGTATTGCCGCTGAAAATATCAAGGATGGCAATCTGGATTTTGAGCTTGAGACGAGCCCGAGCGACGGAGAGATTGGCGAGCTGTGTACTGCGTTTGAGCAGATGCGTGCGCGCCTCAAGAAAAATGCCGAGGAAAAGGTGACGAATGAGTCTGAAAACAGAGTGTTAATCAGCAATATCGCACATGATTTAAAGACTCCTATTACTGCGGTAAAGGGCTACGCCGAGGGCATACTTGACGGAGTGGCAAACACCCCTGAAAAGGTCGATAAATACGTCAGGACCATTTACAATAAGGCAAACGATATGGATAAGCTCATTAATGAGCTGACACTTTACTCGAAGATTGATACGAACAGGATTCCATACAATTTTGCGAAGATAAATGTCACAGATTATTTTAACGACTGTGTTGAGGAAATAGGACTCGATCTTGAGGCAAAAAATATCAGGCTTTCATATGAGAATCATGTGGATAGCAACGTGCTTATCATTGCTGATCCGGAGCAGATTCGCCGTGTGATTAATAATATAGTCGGCAATTCGGTGAAGTATATGAACAAGACACAAAGCTATATAGATATCAGGATAAATGATGTTGGTGACTTCATACAGGTTGAAATCGAGGACAATGGACGAGGAATCGACCAGAGAGATATGCCATATATTTTTGACAGATTTTACAGAGCGGATGCGTCGAGAAATTCGGCTACCGGAGGCAGCGGCATAGGACTTTCCATCGTAAAGAAGATTATAGAGGATCACGGCGGCAAGATATGGGCTACCAGCAAAGAGGGTGATGGAACTACCATGTTTTTCGTAATCAGAAAGTATCAGGAAACACAGGATATGAACCGGCAGTAAACAAATAAACAGGATATTGACATAAAAAGTAAAACTATAATTAAAAATAACAGTTAGATATTAAAATTTAAAATTAAGAGCTCCCGATTGACAGCGCAAATAGTGTTGTCAGCCGGGAGCTTTAATGTATTTTTTATTTAAAATAAGTTAAGGAAAAACACATAAAATATTTGAAAAATAAAGTCTGACGTAGTAGAATAGTAACATTGCACGAAAGAACCATGGAGAAATCGAAAGGGGGACAAACATGCATAAATTCAGACAAAAATATATAGGAGACAAAGCATTTTATAAGCGATATCTCATGCTGGCCATACCAATGATAATCCAGAATGCAATCACAAATCTGGTAAGCTTTCTGGACAACATTATGGTAGGACAGCTTGGTACAGAGCAGATGTCGGGAGTAGCAATCGTAAACCAGCTCATATTTGTGTACAATCTGGCTGTATTTGGGGCGGTGTCAGCGGCAAGTATATTCGGAGCACAGTATTTTGGCAAGGGAAATCATAAGGGGCATATGTATTCCTTCAGATTCAAGCTGTATGCAGCGCTGCTTGTTACAGCAATAGCGATGACACTGTTTATCACGAACGGAACAGGTTTCATATCACTTTATCTGACAGATACGGCAGGAAACGGTGCCACGGAGGTAGCACTGGCATATGGAAAGGAATATCTGGAAATTGTTATGATAGGTCTCATACCGTTTGCGGTGACACAGGCCTATGCGACAAACATAAAGGAAACAGGACAGACTTTTGTACCGATGGTTGCAAGCTTTGCAGCAGTTGGAAGCAATGCGGTGCTTGATTTTCTGCTCATCTTCGGAATAGGACCGATACCAAAGCTGGGTGTGGCGGGAGCAGCTATTGCCACGGTGATGTCGCGATATATTGAGACAATAATAGTTGTGCTGTGGGCGCATAAAAACAGGGATAAGAATAGATATCTCGAGGGCGCTTACAGAGGAATAGGAATGCCGTTTGGTGAGTTTAAGACTATATTCATCAAGGGACTGCCACTCATGCTCAATGAGCTTTTTTGGGCAGCAGGCATGACAACGGTTACACAGTGCTATTCAGTACGAGGACTCTCGGTAATCGCAGGTTTAAACATTGCGACAACGATAACAAACCTTTTCAATATAGTGTTTATACAGCTTGGCGCATGCATCAGCATAGTTGTGGGGCAGTATCTTGGAGCCGGTGAGCTTGAAAAGGCAAAGGATGCGGATAACAAGATGATAGTGTTCAGTGTGTTCTGCTGTTCTGTAATGGCGGCGGTCATGCTTCTGGTAGGCGGACTTTTCCCTCAGATATATAACACAACAGATGAAATCAAGTCACTCGCAACAAGCTTCATAGCGGTATCAGCGATAATTATGCCGTTTTGTGCATTTACACATTCGTCGTATTTCACACTCCGCTCAGGAGGCAAGACACTGGTCACATTTCTGTTTGACTCCGTATTTACGTGGGTGATAGTGGTGCCGGTGGCATTTGTGCTCGCCAAATACACAGCACTTGGCATAGTAGCGGTGTACTTCCTCGTGCAGGCCACAGAGCTGATAAAGGTAGTCATCGGATACTTCATGGTGAAAAGCGACGTGTGGCTCGTGCAGATGGTATAGGAATGTAAGTCATTATCTTGCGGAAAAGTAAAATAAAAGTTATACTGTAGCAAAAGTCAGCATAACAGTTCTAACCCAGAATGAAACGGAGCATAAAATGAGCGAAGAAAAACAGCACAAGCGCCGCGTGCACTATAGCGGAAAATATCCCAAAAAATTTGAGGAAAAATACAAGGAATTAAATCCGGAAAAATACAAGGATACAATTGAGCATGTCATCAGCAAGGGAAATACCCCTGCGGGCATGCACATATCCATAATGGTAAAAGAAATCATAGATTTTCTGGACATAAAGCCGGGACAGACAGGCTTTGATGCCACACTCGGATACGGTGGCCACACAAGGGCAATGCTTGAAAAGCTTGAAGGACAGGGACATATGTTTGCTACAGATGTTGACCCAATCGAGTCTGAAAAGACAAAAAAGCGTCTCGCTGAAGCAGGCTTTGGAGAGGATATTCTCACCATAAAGCTTCAGAACTTCTGCACAATAGATGAGATTGCAAAGGAAGTAGGAGGCTTTGATTTCATACTTGCCGATCTGGGAGTTTCATCAATGCAGATAGATAATCCTGAGCGTGGATTTTCGTTTAAGGTGGATGGACCGCTGGATCTGCGTCTTAATCCAAATGCCGGTATCAGTGCGGCAGAGCGGCTTGACAATATATCCCGTGAGGAGCTTTCGGGTATGCTCTATGAGAACTCAGATGAGCCGTATTGCGAGGAGCTTGCAAAGGCAATCACAGACGAGATCAGGAAGGGCAACCGCATAGATACGACCACAAAGCTTCGTCACATTATAGAGCAGACACTCGATTTTCTGCCTGAAAAGGATAAGAAGGACATAATCAAAAAGACCTGTCAGCGCACATTCCAGGCGCTCCGCATAGACGTAAACCATGAGTTTGAGGTGCTATATGAGTTTATGGAAAAGCTTCCGGGAGCATTAAAGCCCGGAGGAAGAGCTGCCATCCTTACCTTCCATTCAGGAGAGGACAAGCTGGTCAAAAAGGCACTCAAGGCAGGATATAAAGCAGGAATATACAGCGACTATTCCAAGGATGTGATTCGTCCATCAGCACAGGAATGTGCTCAGAACGGACGTGCCAGGTCCACGAAGATGCGCTGGGCGGTCCGTGCGGAATAGAAAAGAATAAAAATAGTTCTAAAACACTATTGCTTTATTGAGAAAAATAGTCTACTATGAACGTGTTATATGACTGACGGATAAGTGGAATAACCACATGAAATATAACAAATAAGAGCCGACCGTCTGGGCGATAAACCCGGACAGTTGGCTCTTTTTGATTATAAAATCAGCCATAGTCGTGTAAATAACCAGGGAATGTATCTCAAAAGAAACAACATGGATATTGACAAAAATACTGTAGTAAGTATATACTAACCACAGTTAAACAAAACTAATCAAACGAAGTAACATTCACACATTTTAAGGAGGATATTACAATGATAGAAATGAAAGAGTGGGATGGATTTGAAGGACGTCTTTGGAAAGAGGAAATCAACGTCCGTCAGTTTATTCAGGACAACTACACTCCATACGACGGAGATGAGAGCTTTTTAGCTGATCCGACAGATGCTACAAACAAGCTGTGGGATGCGCTTCAGAAATTACAGAAAGAGGAGCGTGCCAAGGGCGGAGTTCTTGACATGGAGACAGAGGTTGTAACAGGAATCACAGCTTACGGCCCTGGATATATAGATGAGTCATTAAAGGACCTCGAGCAGATTGTAGGTCTTCAGACAGATAAGCCGTTAAAGAGAGCATTCATGCCTTACGGTGGAATCAAGATGGCGGTGCAGGCTGCTGAGACATATGGTTACAATGTAAGCGACAAGCTCAAGGAGATTTTCACAAAATATCATAAGACACACAACACAGCAGTATTCGATGCATACACACCTGAGATGATGAAGGTCCGTCATGCAAAGATCCTTACAGGTCTTCCTGACACATACGGCCGTGGACGTATCGTAGGCGATTACCGTCGTGTAGCATTATACGGACTTGATTACCTCATCGAGGAGAAAAAGAAGGATAAGGCAAACTGTGGCTGTGGACAGATGACAGATGATGTTATCCGTTTAAGAGAGGAAATCGCAGAGCAGATTAAATGTCTTGAGGATATGAAGAAGCTTGCAGAGATTTACGGATATGATATCTCAAGACCTGCAACAAACGCAAAAGAGGCAGTTCAGTGGTTATACTTCGGATACCTTGCAGCAATCAAGACACAGAATGGTGCAGCAATGTCAGTAGGACGTGTATCTACATTCCTTGACATTTACATCAAGAGAGATATGGACAAGGGCATCCTCACAGAGCAGGAAGCACAGGAGCTCATCGACCATTTTACAATGAAGCTTCGTATGGTTAAATTTGCACGTATCCCTTCATACAACCAGTTATTCTCAGGTGATCCTGTATGGGCAACACTTGACGTGGCAGGAACAGGTGTGGACGGACGTTCAATGGTTACAAAGACAGACTTCCGTTTCCTCCATACATTAGAGAACATGGGACCTGCACCGGAGCCAAACCTCACAGTATTCTACTCATCAAAGCTTCCTCAGACCTTCAAGGATTATGCAGCCCGCATCTCAATTGAGACAAGCTCAATCCAGTATGAGAACGATGACGCAATGAAGCCGGTATGGGGCGATGATTATGCAATCTGCTGCTGTGTATCTGCAACACAGACAGGTAAAGAGATGCAGTTCTTCGGAGCACGTGCAAACCTTGCAAAATGTCTCCTCTACGCTATCAACGGTGGTGTTGATGAGAAATCAGGTGAGCAGGTAGGACCAAACTACGCACCTATCACAGCAGAGTACCTTGACTATGACGAGGTAATGGCGAAATACGACAAGATGATGGACTGGTTAGTAGACATCTATGTAAATACATTAAACCTTATCCAGTACATGCATGACAAATACTACTATGAGGCAGCAGAGCTTGCACTCATGGATACAGACTTAAAGAGAACATTTGCAACAGGAATCGCAGGATTCTCACACGTAATCGATTCTCTTTCAGCAATCAAATATGCAAAGGTTAAAGTAGTACGTGACGAGAGCGGACTGGCAAAGGATTTCGAAATCGAGGGAGAGTTCCCTAAATACGGAAACGATGATGACCGCGCGGACGAAATCGGTGTATGGCTTCTTAAGACATTCATGGACAAGTTAAAGAAGCATCACACATACCGTGATTCAGAGCCTACAACATCAATCCTTACAATTACATCAAACGTAGTATACGGAAAAGCTACAGGAGCAATGCCTGACGGACGTAAAGCCGGAGAGCCACTCTCACCTGGAGCAAACCCATCATACGGCGCAGAGCAGAACGGACTTCTCGCATCCTTAAACTCACTCACAAAGCTTCCATATGAGTGGGCACTTGATGGAATCTCAAATACACAGACCATCAATCCGGGAGCACTCGGAAACAACGAGGGAGAGAGAATCGACAACCTTGTAAACGTAATGGACGGATACTTCGATCAGGGTGCACATCACCTTAATGTAAACGTATTCGGTAAAGAGAAGCTCATCGATGCAATGGAGCATCCTGAGAAGGAGGAGTACGCAAACTTCACAATCCGAGTATCAGGATACGCAGTTAAGTTCATCGACCTCACAAGAGAGCAGCAGCTCGATGTAATCTCACGTACATGCCACGAGAGAATGTAATATAAAAAAATATCCAACATTCCAGAATGTGCAGGCCAAGTGCCTGCATATTCTGATTTTCTAAATAACACCACAGCGTAAGGAATTTTCGGAAGGTGTGTAAAAGCCGGTCGCGTCAAGCATAGAAAACCTAAATCATAATTCATACAGCCTCTTAGCCCGAAGAACCTGAGCATTGCAAAGTCCCGGTCGGCGGGTTGCCGAAAATTCCGTACCATAAAAATAAAAGTAGCAGCAACAACCTGAAGGAGGTAAAACATGGGAGAAACACTAGGAAGAGTACACTCGGTAGAAAGCTTTGGCTCAGCCGACGGCCCGGGAGTGAGATATATAGTATTTTTGAAGGGCTGCAATATGCGCTGTAAATACTGCCACAACCCGGATACATGGGCCAAATGCGGCGAAAATGACGGTGCAAAGCTGATGACACCGCAGGAGGTGCTAAAGACCGCCATGCGCTATAAAGCGTACTGGAAGCAAACAGGTGGCATCACAGTAAGCGGAGGTGAAGCACTTTTGCAGATAGACTTTGTCACAGAGCTATTTAAGCTTGCAAAGGAAAAAGGTGTAAACACATGCCTTGACACATCAGGAAATCCGTTTACCGTGGAAGAACCGTTTTTCGGCAAATTTAATGAGCTGATGAAATATACAGATCTCTTCATGCTGGACATCAAGCATATAGATGACGAGGAGCACAAAAAGCTTACGGGACAGACAAATAAGAATATCCTTGATATGGCACAATATCTCTCAAAAAACGGTAAAAAAATGTGGATACGTCATGTGCTTGTGCCTGGAATCACCACGGATGAGAGATATTTAAAGCAGCTTAGAGAGTTTATCGACACACTTAAAACGGTGGACAGGGTTGAGGTGCTGCCGTACCACACACTTGGGGTGTTCAAGTGGAAGGAGCTTGGTATACCATACCAGCTTGAGGGGGTGGAACCTCCGACAAAGGAACAGATAGAATGTGCAAAAAGAATATTAAATTGTCAGAATTAGTTTTTTAATACCATTGCTAACAACTCATTGAGTTGATAAAATATAATAAGTAACTATTATTTTATACCGATGCTGCCTTCGTTTGTATGTGAGGTGACACTTGGCTATATGCTTGCGTATCGCAACTGTAAATGTGCTGAACAGTTAAAATTTACAATAACAATTTGCGGGAGTTACAACATGGGAAAACCAGATATCATTTACGAAGACAACGACATTATCGTCTGCTACAAGCCGGCGGGAATTGCTACACAGACCAGGCGTATAGGGCAGCAGGATATGGAGAGCTTCATAAGAAATTACAGGGCGGCTAAAAATGAGCCGCCTTATGTCGGCATAGTGCACAGGCTCGACCAGCCGGTAGAGGGAGTGATGGTATTTGCCAAGAATCAGAAAGCAGCGGCTTCTTTAAGCAGACAAATAAAGGAGCATACAACCGAGAAATATTATCGTGCGGCAAGCAGAGGTCAGGGAGTGTCAGGAGCAGATAAGGAAGAAGCTAATAAAGAAGATAATCATG
>ERZ650306.637-NODE-637-length-21405-cov-15.123091_pt1 | contig 21405 bp, 11 predicted proteins | sample MGYA00376242_ERZ650306 | MGnify/ENA primary metagenome ERZ650306 (study PRJEB26733, sample SAMN07839244) | wastewater metagenome | biome: urban; feature: wastewater treatment plant; material: waste water | place: USA: North Carolina | collected 2016-03-31 ... | reverse complement strand
AAATTTCAAGCCTTTTAAAATCAATGAATTATAAAGAGTTGAGAGTGGAGTAATAATTATATATATTATAGAGCCTCTGCAAGCCTTGATAAGCAAGGGTTTGAGAGCAATAAAATGTACTATTAGTTCAAATACGCCTTACAACTCGTTGAAAATCGGCTGACAGTAGGTATGAATTTGCCCCTTGATTAGTTGAGATTGGTGTACAAATTATTGGCTTTATTTCTTAAAGGATTGATTTGATTTTCCTTAATAATTTTTAAAGTACTCAAATTAAAATATTAAGTGAATTTTGTAACTGATATCATTTAACGTCATTTGGTGTTTTGCCTCCAAAACCTGCGATTTTTATAATAAAACGTATGTTCAATTGGAGGTTTTATCATGTATGAACTCAACGCTTACTGCGGTCAACAGTCATCTATCATTATCACTAAGCCTAATACACTGGTCGAGGCTAGCTGCAATTTGACAATGGCGGAATATGATTTAATCACGCTTGCTATTAACAAATTGTATTTACAAAAGTCTGACTCTAATCAAGTTATCATCAGTGGAAGAGAGTTTGCGACTGCCAATCGAGTTAGCTCGACCTATGCTTACCGTGTTCTAAAAGACTGTGCCGAAAGTTTACCGAATAAGAAACTGGCAGTTACCTTGTACAAAGATTTATCAGCAGAAAATACGGATGAGCTATTGGTCGTTAGACCCAATCATTCAAAATATAAAACTATTGCGACCGAATGCCATTGGGTACAAAATGCTACGTATGTTGAGCAGACTGGGTTTATTACGCTTTATTTTTCTGATTTAGTCAGACATATTATTAGCAATACAGGCAAGGCTTACACCAAGTACGATTATCTTAAAACTATTGATTTTAAAGGTTGTAGCACTAAACGACTGTACGAGTTGGTGCTTAAATGGAAAGACATTGGTAAAACTCCTACTATGACCATTTATGAGTGGAAGGAATATTTGGGCTATATAGATTCCTATCCAGAAGTTAGTGAATTTCGGCGTCGTGTTTTAGATTATGGGCTTAAGCAAATTAATGCCCAAGGTGACTTTGAAGTAACGCTAGATCCTACCCGTCTAGGGCGTAGCTTTACACATTTCTCTATGATTATCAAAAAACTAAAATCCACAAAGTTAAATCATACGAGTAAAGATAATTTTAATAATAGTGTGAAACTTCTTAGCCCAAGACAGGCAGATATGTTTGCTAATCTGCTTGCCAATGACAATGGGTTTGGTAGTAGATTTGCTCGTGCAGGAGAAGCCATGGCAGGATTTACGAGCCGTATATCTCAAGATTTACAGCGAGATTTGGGTAAAATTGGGGAGTATATGCCGTATTTGGTGAGGGCGGGGTTTGAAAAAACGTATTAGCTTTATGCCACTGCTATAATGAATAAATTAGATTTTTAACCCAAGAACCCAGTTTTTTAATACCTGTAAAATAACATCTTGATGGATAAACTCCTGCTCAAGTCGTCGCTTGTCAATATCTTGCTGCTGAATAAACGCAAACAACTCGGCTTCGTCAATGGTTAAAAATTTGGGTGCTACTTGATTAAAAACAGGCTCGGCAACGCGTTTATGATCATGGCTTCCTAGCGTATGTTTATCCATCATTAATGACTCAACATGAGCACAGCATTTACGGGCATAAGAGAGCATTGCTAGCCCTTCTGAGTCAATATCACCCCAATAGCCCACTTTTTTATGCTTCAGCCATTGTGCTTTTAACCATGTTAGGTTCTTTCCACCGCCAGCGACAGCAATCGTATTGGCTAAATTTGGTAGCATAAAACAAGGTGTTTCGTTTTCGATGATTAAGATATTATCTGCAGGTAATTCGAAGTTTAATAACGTTTGAGAAGATAGTTTTAAAATAGGCAAATTTGCCAATGCCAATTTTGATGCGTCGCAAAGTGGTCGTACAAACAGCCAATCTTTTGGCTTAATATTACAGCCAAGCCAAGCTAATAATGTAAGGTGGTTATTTTCATCGATCGTATCTAAAGTAATAGCTTTGTCGGTTTGGTGCAGGCTTTGTACTAGAATCTCAATTGTTCTAAAATTATTTTCTATAAACTTAGTGTCAATACCTGCGACGTTTACCGCTCTAAGGTAATTACCTTTACCCATACCTTCATATAGTTGTGGAATCAAGATGGTTAGATTGGCAATTTGTTCATTAGATAAACGTTCAATCATATCTAAGTGATTAATTAAACTATCAAAAATCCTTTTTTGTGTGTCTGGATTTGGGCTAAGTTGAACTAGACTTTTAAATTTAAATTGCAAACTATCAAGGCGTTCAATCGCCACTTTGCCCAAAATTTCAGCAAGCGTATTAAGGTCATGGATAATTAACTTTACTGGAATAGATTGCTCACCAAGAAAACCTAAATTTTTAGTTTCTAATTGGATATGGCTATTTGGATGCTGAGTTTCGAAAATCTGCCACGCTTTAACAAAAGCTTGAAAATGTAGCGTGTTTTGAGCGGCTACTTTACCAGAACTTGGGGGTTTAAGTGTTATTTCAATAGCATTTTCCTGGGAGATCTCATGGTTTAGCAGTTGTTTAAATCTGCCTAAATTTTGCCAGTAACGCTGATTAAGTTCTTTGAGAACATCATTAGGCAGCTTGCCCCACGTAGTTTGAATTTGATTCATACCATGTTCCTATGTTTCAACATGGGTAATTTGAATGTTCATTTCAGCTAGCTGTTCATTCAGATGACTTGTTTGCTGTTGCGCTTTTTGTTTATCGTAGTCTTGCCAAGTCACTTCGGTAAGCCTGCTTTCATGGTCATTGATGTTGCGCTCACAGATAATCAGGCTATTGGCAGCTTCACGGGCTAGGTTAAGGTTTTTGTAAGGGGTTATTAAGTTGATATGGATATTGAGTTCTTTAAATACTTTCAGCACACGGCGACTGACCGATTCCTGGGTGTTGGAGAAAGCTTCATCTAAAAATACAGTACTGTAAATCGGCTTATCGCCTCCTGTTGGCGTAAGTACATAGGCAAGACTTGCAGCAACAATAATACCTGCGAACGATTCTTTTTCTCCCCCTGATTTACCGCTTGATGAGCTTAATATATCTATCACGATATCATCACCTGTTTCAGAATCTATTTTAAACTCTTCAGCATTAAAACTCATTTGGTAACGTGGGTCGAGCAGTCTTAAGCTTTCAAGGTTGCTTGCTGTAGTGCCATTAGCGGCTTTATCAAGTACCGCGTTGATATCACTAAGCAGCTTAAAGCGTTTTTCATGTTCTTCTGTGGTCATGAGTTCCATGAGCATGGCAAGCTGTTTATTAAATTCGACTACATTGACAATGCGTTCTGGCTTGATTTTTAGGCGTAAAAATGTACCTTGGCGAAATTCGGTTTTTTGAAGTACCAGATTGACTTGCTCAATACCTTGTTTGATTTGTTCTAACTCACTATTCATTTTGGTCTTAAAGTTCGCCAACGATTGGGTGAGATTATTATTCATACGGCTTTTAAATTTTGTCGTAAGTTTTGCAAGCCCTTCTTGTATTAGATGGTCATAATGGGCAAGAAAATCTGGCATACCTTGCTCAGTTGCTGACCAATCTGACGTGATAGGTTGCCATTTTTCATTGCCTTTAAAATTACCCATAATACCAATCGCTGACTTACTGTCTCGACTGATACGATTACTAGCACTTTCAATGTCTTCATTAAGGCGAGTTTTTAATACATCGGCATTGTGAGCGAGTTGTTTAAATTTTTTATCCAGTTGCTCTATGATGGCTTCGCTCATCGGGTGGTTGGCTAAGATATCGTTTTGGGTGATTTTAAGCTGATGGCTTTTTAATTCTTGAGATTTCGCCCCTTCTTTGCGATTAAGTTTAATTAGCTGGCTTTGTAACTCGTTAAGATTTTGTTCAGCTTGTTGATATAGTTGTTTTGCTTTGGCAATATCGCCTTGGGCATTTTCAAGCGTGGCAAGTTCTTGCTGTTGGTAATCGAGTTGGGTTTGCCAAAACGGTGCATTGATATCATCCCAGTTGGTTTCAAGTAATTTGTGCCAACGATTTTTTAATATTTCTATGTTGGTCATGGCTTGGCGAGCTTGTGCGAGTATTTTTCCTTGTTCGACAAGTTGAGTTTTGAAAGTTTGTTGTTGAGAAAGCAGTGAGTTTAATAAGGATTGGTTATTAAAGCCCAATTGCCATTCACGTCTGTCATCGATTTTATGCGTATCTTTTTTCTCAAAACGCCCCCATTCTCGATGAATCAATCCTGTAATCGTCATAGAAAAAGGTGTATTATCCAGTTGCTCGCTATCATCGACACAGGTTAAATCATATTTTTTTAAAAACCCCTTAAGCCAATCACGGTAAGGATGTTCTCGCCATTTAAGTTTTCGCAAAAACCCATTCGCTGAAAATTCAGTCGCTGTGGCGCTGGTATTCTCAACCACTTGCACTCGTAAATGTAACCCAGTGTGCCGTTGCGTGTTGATGTAGCTAGTGACAGCTGGATAATCCTGTTTACTCACAAGTAAAGTTGTTTTGAGACCCCCTAAAGCGCGCTCGATTGCCCCTTGCCAAGCGGTTTGGTTATCCTCAATATCCAACATTTCACCGATAAATTTGGTATTTTGTGATAGATTTAATTCTTGGCAAAGGGCATCTCGCCAATGTTGTAAACGTAATGGAATATTGGAGTCTGGGCGTTGTCGAATTTGCTCTATTTCACTTTCTACACTGCATAGATCTTGTTGCGTTTGACTAAATTTACCTGTTGCTAAACCAAAGTTATTTTGTGCAGTGGTGTATTGCTCGCCTAAAATCGCTTGATTATTAGTTGCTTGCTGTCGATGTTGTATAAAGGTGGTTCGCGTTAAGTTTGTTGTGATATCCAAAACTTCACAAAGCTGTTGATAGGCAGACGCATTTTTGCTAGTACGGCGTAATCCATCTTGGGTATAGTTAATATCTTTTTGTAACGATTCAATGCGATTACCGCCAAGTTTCATGTATTCATCACGGTAAGTTTCGGCAGTTTGTCTGGTTTGCTCAAGTTGTGTTTGTTTATCAAGAATGGCAGTTTCAATAGTTCGATAATCCGCTTCTAGCACTGCAAGCTCTTTTGCAAGGGCGTGTTGTTCGATTTTGGCAAGATAAATGGGAATAGCGTCTTTTAAAACTTCAAGTTCGCTAAGTTGCTGTTTGGCTTCTTCCATTCTTTTGGCAAGTATCGGTAGTTGTTCAAGCCGTTGAACTTGTTCTTGGGCATCGACTAATATATCGTGTTCTTTCTTTAAATCTTGAAACTCTTTGACAATAGCTTGAGCATCTTCTCGTAAGTTACTCGGCTCAAGTACAAGGGTACGGATAAGGTCGGTTAAGTTATCGATTTTTTTAAGCCCTAATGCTCGAGAAAGCAAAGCTGGGGCATTTTTGTTGTTTAAGTGCAAAACTTCTTGATACAGTTTTTGATACTCATCAAAGGTTGTCATATGCTTGATATGCTGACTCTCCAGCCATGTTTTAAACGTGCGGTCATATTTTTCATCAAACTCTGCCAGTACCGTTTTTAGCTTTACATCGCGATTGGCAACCAAATACAGGCGTTTGACATCACTGGCACTAGTCGCTGTGTTATCTGCCCAAAATAGCGCTATTAGAGTAATATCATTACCATTATCTTGGCGATAATAAGCTCGTAAGCCTGTGACGACTTTTTGACTGCGTTTGGATTTAGTGGCGGTGGTTGTCCCATCATGTTCTTGACCATAACTACCACGCATATAAGATAGAATGGTACGATCTGCCTTGTCGTTTTGAGCAGCAGCGATGTTGAAATTGGCTCTACTAGGTGGCATTAGTAGAGCCATTAGTCCATCAACCAGCGTGGATTTTCCTGCACCGTTATCTCCTGTAATCAATGTGCCATTTGGGTCGATATGAGCAGTATGCAGGTCTGCAAAGGAGCCCCAATTAAATAGCGAAATTTCTCGTAGTTTTATTTGTCCGTTATCGGATTGATTAAGTAGCGTGGCTTCCATGATATATCTCTTTTTACTTATAAGATTTATTTCTAGTGCTGTGTTAATATTAAAATAGGCTGTCCTGCTGTCCGAATAGTTGCGTGTCCCCTGTTGTATTTTTTGTTGGCAAGTTAAGTTCTACTACTGTGTCATTTTTCACTTGATTAGTGACAGCATTGCTCGACTGTTCTAGATTGTGTTCTTTATCGTCATACTTGTCTGGCATCTCACCAAGCAATGCGATGTATTCATTGAGCATGGCTTGTAATAGGCTTGCATTGACGACATAACGTATCATAGGTGTGATCTCATAGCGTTCAACGTTGCCCCGTTTGAGAGTAACCAATTTATGATTTTTAGCAAAATGCTCCAGTCTCGCTGAGAGTTTTTTCTTATCTTTTGAACCGTGGTCGGTGAGTGGCAAAAATGGCGACATTAAACTTTCTAGTTTTTCGATATCGATGATGATTTCAGTCTCGCCCAAGTTTTGGCGTTCTTGATAGTACTTACGCAAATTGAGCAATAAAAGCGTGTCATATACGTTGAGCGTACGTTTTTGAATCATGGACGTAATATCTTCGCCATCCAGTTCAGCTTGCTCGGTGTCATTTTCGAAATTATCTAGCCCTTTAAGCTGTTCATGGTTTTCTGCGACAAAATCTGCTCTCGCTACGAAAGCAACTCCGCTATGTTCATCAATAATTAAGCTACAATAGATCTCGGATAAATGACGGCGAATACTGGTTTGATGACGCACAATATTGTCAAATAATTGCGGTTTGGCACTGTGCAGTATCACGCCTTGCTGAGATAAATAAATCAACGCTCGGCGTGCGTCAGCTGGCATGTCACTCTCAGTAATAGCGGTCGATTGAGCATCTGATCGCGCATCGAATGATCCATTTTCATCCATCTTTTGTGTGTTCAGTTTTTGCCTATCGCTACCATGATCAATATTTTGGCTTGATACTCTCGAAGCCTTTGAATCATTTTGCTGTTGGGTGTCAAAACAGGTCGAATTATCGGTGCTAGTTACCATGTCAAAAAAGCTGTTTGTCATTATTTTTCCAGATTTATTCGCTGTAAGAGATTTTTATAACGCTAAAGCCATCGGATTATCGATAAAATCTTGAGGGAAATGCTCAGTTGTCAAAATTAGCTTAGGTATAGTTGCTTGTAGCTGATTACCAAATTTATCATTGACCAAAATCAACTCTGTTTGTCCGATGTCGGTGGCTTTGACAGCTTTTGCAATACGGATGAACGCGACCAATTCCTCAAGTCCTGCTTGAATTGGCATATAGTTATTGATACTCGCTATGCTCATCGCACCGTATTGATCTAAGGTGTAATAGATTTTTTTGGCGACTTCAACGACCTGGACGGTTTCTAAATTTTCTAACGTTTTTTGGCTTAGGGTGTGATTGTTTTCATGCTCTTGAATGTCGCTTAAATCAAGTTTTTCTTCAGCAATTCTGAGCCGTATACTATCAGGCGATGAATACGGCATTTTGCCGACTTTAATTGTTAGATTCAGGTCTTTATCAATAATTTTTGGCGTGTCTTTAAAGGCAATTGCCCGTTTTTCAAGTTGACTAATTAGCCTATCAACTGCATGATTCTCGCTCATTGCGCCACTTTCAATGTAAGACTTTAACTGTTCTTCAGTACGTCGTCTGATACGAAATACTCTATCACTTTCTCGTGTTAGCTCTGAAATAATGGTGCTCAAAAACTGGTGGTGATGTGGGGCAAGTTGGTTTTTATCAGTGGTTTTGAGCACACTTCGCATCTGCTCGGTAAACTCGGTTAAGCGATTGTCATCGGATAACAAATGAAAAAATCCATCAAATGCACTACCCGCATCAGTTTTGGCAAGTAAGTCTTCTTGTTCAAATACTTTTTGCAGTAACTCGCCTTTACTCAAGTTATCATCAATCATTTGTACGCGTAAGGTCTTATCCATTTTGCGGATTTCTTCTTCAAGTAGCCGAAAATCCCCTGTTAAACTGTACGCAAGGTTATAAATTTCTCGAATTCGTTCCTTTTTCTCATAGTCATTGAGATAGACCATTTTACCTACATTTAAGTCATTGATTTGGCTTTCTAACTGGGCTTTTTGTTTCTCTAAAATAGCGATACGCTCGGCCGTATTTTCACTCATCATCACCGCCAAATCTCGAACCGACTCTTGGACAATCCGCAGATGCGATGCAGATGTACTGATAATCCGCTCATCAAAACTTTGGCAAAACCGTAATACCCTATCAGTAGCGTCAGTGACTGTCAGGCGGTTATCCATTTCTCTAAGCCAACCTTTTTTTATCCAATCATTCAGATAGGTCATTGCGTTAGATTCGGTTTGCCAACTGCCATCAAGCCGTGCTTCATCCAAAGCATTATCGAGCAATATTCTAGCTTGCCCATAACTAATTTCATTGTCGGTCTCAAAAGCAGTAGCAATAAAAGCTAAAATAAATGGGGCATTATCGGCTCGCAGTAGTCGCCATGCAGCCGACTCTCGAAAGTGACGTTGGTAATTTGCCGATTTTGCCATAAAGCTCATGATGATGCCTTTTTTAGTCAATGTTGTTTGGGCTTATGCGATACGCCCTCTGTCTATTTTATCCCTACGATTTGTATTAAGCTGTCAAAGCTATTAACTACTTCATAGCTAACTGGCATTTTTTCAACTGCCGCCAAGGTATCCACTTGTTCAAGTTCGCTATTGTTCCCTTGTGTCTGTTGCAGTTTGGCAAAAAACGCTTTGGCACTGGAGATTTTTTGTTTTTCGGTCTCTCTCAAGTCTATTTCGCTGGTAGAGCCTTTGGTCTCTGCGACAAAATAGACATGACGCACCTTGTCTTGATTAAAGGCAATCGCCCAGTCAGGGTTATAACCGCCAAATGGCGTGGGGATGACAAAGTTTTTGGGCAGTTTGGCATACACTACGACTTCATTGATGTGCTGCTCTAGCTCTGCCAAGAATTTGCGTTCAACATCCGAGTCTGTTTCCACATACTCCCAGACATGACGGTTGGCTTTAATTGCGGTATCTGACAAAGGAATATTACTTACAAAGATATCGTTACTATCGTATCGCTCTTGGGTAAGCTCATAGGCGATGTTTTGTACAATTAGTTTGGCTTGTTGCTCGTTGATGATACGGCTGACTTCGCTGATAAAGGCTTCTGGGTTATGTTTAAACTGTGAAAACACCGCTGAGTTTATTTTACTCAATACAGCAACGACGGTGCCACGGGTCAGATTGGTACGGCTTGCCACTTGCCCGATAAGGTCATAGCGAATCGGCGTTTGTACATTTACACTGTATTGCTCACGGTTTGACTGCACTTGCCCAAAGCTGTCACCTTGTCTGAGTGTGTCGTAATCTAGACTATCTTTTTGCTCAGATGTTTTGACGGTATAGGTGAGTGACTGGACAAAGTTGTTGTTACGCTCACGGCTAACTTTATCAATTTCGCTGATACTCTCAGCAATTAATTTTTCGCTATCAAGCTGGATTTGATAAATCGATTTTTGGTTGATGCGTCGCCATAGGGCTTGGAATTCTTTACGGTTTAGATTGTCTGGGTTGATGGTATTTTTGGGTTTATTACCGTTGTTAAACATGCTATCAAAGGCGTTGGGATTAACAACGCTGCCAATTAACTTATGAACGGAATTTTCAAATGGTTTTAATTCTTCTGGTAATTCTGGCAATTTGCCGTTTTCTTTATCTTGATGATAGCTTTCTGACAGATTACCTGCTTTATCCGTGTAACCATGCGAACGTAAATAGAAGAAAATTTCATTAGCTGTATCTGCATCAACGACCATTTGCCCACCCAGTTCACTCACCAAGGTTTTACCCGTAAAGTACTGTGGATTTGCTTTGCTCGGGCGAGTTGCAAGATTTTCGAGCATCTCTTTTTGTAGATTACCGACAAATTCAACATAGCTTTCGTTGGTAATCACGGTTAGGTTATTCAGCCGATGTACTTCACCAAGTGGCAGATAGCCACTGTCCATGCGTGTGCCATGTCTATCGACTGCAAGTCGCAAGCCACGTCCCACTTCTTGACGGCGAGAGATGACGTTATCCGAGTGCTTGAGCGTACAGATGACAAAGACATTGGGGTTGTCCCAGCCTTCACGCAAGGCAGAATGCGAAAAGATAAAACGCACATTTTTACGAGCGATTTGTTCGTCACTATCGAGCCGTTCGGGGAAGGCAAGCAAGGATTCTTTATCCTTCAAAATCAAATCATAGGCATCGATATCATCAGCGACCAGCACTTTTTCGCCCAGTTCTTCGTCTTTAACGCTTTTGACATTGGGATCGACCATGTGGCGTTTTTTATCAAGGCTAAAATAGCCGTTATGCGTACCTTGAGCAGTGATGGCTTTAAGATAGTCCTGGTATGGGTCATTTGTTAGGTTTAAATCAATGCGTTTGCCTACTTCTTCGCTGTAAGTCTGTTCGAAGATATCAGCATACTCACCATTCACCGCATTGCCGTCGCTGTCGTACTGGCGGTATTTGGCGACTTCATCGATAAAAAATAGACTTAGGACTTTAATGCCCTTATGAAATAACCGCTGTTCGATGTCCAAATGTGAGCGGATGGTTTCTCGGATTTGGATACGGCGTAAGTCTTTATCGTCCACATTCCCCTGCCCAACGTGTAGCACAATACCATTGGCAAATTCGATACTATCGGCGGTGACTTGGGTGACGGTATAGCGGTCTTTGTATTGTTCGGCTTCTTTGGATACCACAAATAAGTCATCGCCTTTTGCAATATTCCGGATTTCACGTCGAAACTCGCCTTTGGTTGATTTGATTTCTAGCTCTAGCCGTGCAACGGGCGCTTTGCTTGAGACAACCACGTCTTGTAAGTACAGATAGCCATTTGTGCCCGTCAAGCCTTTGACTTCAATGCCTTTGACGGTGATTTTTTTGACCAGTTTTTGGTTATAGGCATCCAGTGCGTCAAGGCGATACACTAGGTTATAGTCACGCTTGTGGGTGGCGGAATAGCGTAGGATAAATAACGGGTTAAAGTTGGCAAGGCTTTGTAAGGTCTTGTCCGCGCCCATTTTTTGCGGTTCGTCTAGGATGATAATGGGGCGGTTACGGCGTATCACGTCAATGGGACGGCGAGAGCCGAATTCGTCTAGGCTGGCGTAGATTTTGCGTGATGCTTCGTTGTTCGCCCCTTCTTTGATGGTGTTAAAGGCTTGCACATTAATAATCATGATATTGATACCGCCATCTGAGCTAAAGCTCTCTAGGTGGTGCAAGGCTTTGGAGTCGTAGATAAAGGCTCGTGGCTTTTTGCCGTATTCTGCCAGTAAGTCATCCGCCATCATGCTAATGCTTTTGTTCACGCCTTCCCGAATAGCGATACTGGGCACGACGATAATAAATTTTGACCAGCCGTATTGTTTGTTCATCTCAAATATGGTGCGTAGGTAAGTGTAAGTTTTGCCTGTGCCTGTTTCCATTTCGATGTTGAGATTGAGCGGGCTTTGGGTCAGGCTGTCGCCTTTTTTGTTGTCAGCTGTGACAAGCTCGGTGGATTTTGGTAATTGTCTATTGGCTTGCACCGTTTGGATGTTTTTAAGAATTTCATTCAAGTCAAATAACGGCGTATTGGCAAAGCCGATATTTTCATCGTCTAACATATCATAGGTTTGTAAGGCAGAATTTTGCAATATATCAGTTTCGCCAAAATCTAGCCCTGCCTGTTGTGTCACGCGTTTGGGGGTTGGCTGTATGCCCCTATCGAGTGTATAGCGGGTTTGCCCGATAAGCTGCTGTTGTCCACGGAACACATCGACGACGGCTTGTACGGCATCGAGTTGGTAGGTTAAGGGTTTAAAGGTAATTTTCATGTTTTTCTCCTTTTTCCCTTAGATAAAGCGTACATCGGTATGCGGTGATAGTTGTTTAAAGCGTTCTTTGATGTTGGTTTTGTCGCTGTCGGTGGCGATGGCGCGTTCGCTGGTGATGAATTTGAGTGGATTGAGTGCGGCGATGTCATTGACCATATTTGCGTCGATGTAGTCTAGGCTGGCAATCAGTGAGTTACCGCCCACTTGGTAGATGGTGTGTCCGCCTGATTTGCTGGGAAGCTGTGTACGTTCAATGGGCAAGGATAACGGCACGCCGGTGTCTAGCATGAATTGGAATAGTAAATCTTCGTCGCTGCGGTCTTCTTTGATGTTGTTTTCAAGTTGTGCGAGTAGGTCTTGGTTGTAGTCTTGGGGGCGGTAGTAGATGTCGTTCATGTTGCTGGTGTCGATTTTTAGCACTCGAAAGCCTGTGTCAAGATGGCTTAGGTCTTTGTCGGCGTTGTCTTGGCGGATTTTTGCCCCTGCTCGGCGGATGCGTTCTTTGGATATTTCGGCGATGGTGGGATAGCCTGCTTTATGGGCTTCGGATTTTGGATCTGTTGCCTCTGGGATTTGTACCATGATAAATTTGCGGTTGCCCCCGTCTTCGGCGTTGAGTTGCATCACAGCATGGGCAGTGGTTGATGAACCTGCAAAAAAATCTAAAGTTAGGGCGTTTTTCTCATCATTAAAACTCAAAATATGTTTAATTAAATCTATTGATTTGGGGAAATCAAAAGGTAGTTGTTCTGATTTTAGCCATTTGGTGGTTGCTTGAGAGTCAAAATATAAATTTGATTTTGGAACTTGTTCATTATAGTCATGTAAGTATCTTTTAACCCTAGGAATTATGCTTTCGTCTTTACCAAAAACTATTTGGTTATTTTTTACCATTTGTTTTAAAGTTTCATCTTTATAACGCCAACCACCATTCGGTTTTGCACATGGCTTACCTGTTACTGGATGCAAAATTTCGGTTTTAAAATTCCCATTATCAACGCCACCAGAATTATCAGTTTCGTACACACCATTTTTATCTGCATAGGTAAAATGGTCAAAATCATAAAATCTGGGGTACTTAACTAATTGTAAAAGCTCCTGATGAATTTCATCTTCAGTCAAATTCATTTTTAACAATTGTTTTGCTCGGCTTTCATAGGCTTTGATTTGTTGTTTTTGAATTTTCCAGTCTTTGGTTTCTTTAGTAAAGTCTTTAACAAAACAAAGAATATATTCATGTGAAACTGATATTTTTTTTGCATTATTCTTTGAAGAATTTGAGTTTACAATTAATTCAGCAATAAAGTTTGTATATCCGAAAACATCTTCACAGATTTTTCTCAAATTATGAATCTCATTATCATCAATCGAAATAAAAATAACCCCATCATCAGATAACAGATTACGAGCCAATTTGAGCCGACTATACATCATCGACAACCAATCACTATGAAACCGCCCATTACTCTCCGTATTCGCCACCAAGCGATTACCATCGCCATCCACCTGCCCCGACCGCTCAAAAAACTCAGCCGTATCCGCCGCAAAATCATCGTTATAAATAAAATCATTGCCCGTATTGTACGGCGGGTCGATATAAATCATCTTCACCTTGCCAAGATAACTCTCCTGCAATAGCTTCAACGCCTCAAGATTATCCCCCTCAATAAACAAATTTTGCGTCGTATCAAAATCCACACTCTCCGCACGTACAGGACGCAACGTCTTGGCTATCGGGCTGTTTGCCGTCACAATCGCCTCACGCTTGCCCACCCAGTCAAGGCGATAACGCTCTTGCGACCCATCAATCACCGAATGCGATAATTCTTGCTTAAGTAATTCAAAATCAATGCCCCGCTCAAGCACTACTTCACCGTTCATATCACGGATAACCTTGCCTTGCTCATCGGTTTTTGGCTTCTCGGTGACACAGTTGGGGAACAGCGCGGCAAGACGATCAATATTGCTATCGACTAGGTTTGGGGTGTGCATTTTTAGGTTTGACGATGGCATGATTTTTTCCTCTTTTGATAATAGTTAGATGTGTATTCAATTACACTGTACACATTACACTGTACATTTTTCTATTTGACTTCACATTACACTGTACATTGAAAATATTGTGAACTTTGTATTATGAACGAATAAATGTTTTGCCTTTATCAGTTGTTATATACGTCTGTCGTCTATCTTTAGGGTTATCGGGATAAGTATAAGCTAAGTATTCATTCTTAACCAAATCAGCCAAATACCGATTTCTCAACCCTTGAAGATTAAGACCCAAACGACGGGCAATCTCTCCAGAAGATAAGGGTTTTTCCAAACATAACTCTAGTATGGTTTTAATTCTTAGACTTTTACCTGTTAAGCCAGCATTCTTATCTGTCAAGCTTTGGTTATTATTAGGGTAGCTCGGCTCGTTATTAGGGTAGCTCGGCTCATTATTAGGGTAGCTTGGCTCGTTAAGACCAGTGCTTGCACCTGCCAAGCTTTGGTCGTTACCTGCTAGGCTATTATCACTCGCCAAGCTATAAACCGCCCATCGTCCGCCTGTCGATACCAGCATACCTTGCTTTACAAGGTGCTGTAACATCTTGGTGATATCAGCAGGATGATTGGGTAATAATGTTTTTAGGCGTTGATGATTGGCTTCATTCTCAAGATAGATAGTTGCTAAGATAGCCTGTTCATCAGTGCTAAGAGCTAAAAACGCTTTGCCATATTCATTTTCTAAATATTGCATGACATCGTTTGGAAACAAGTCATTCATGCTCAATTCAAGCACCGTCTGATAATTAGGCTCTCGTTTCTCATACAAAGATGGCAATTGCCAATGACAAGCTCGCCAACCTGCTAAAATCTGCGGAATCCCCGAACCTGCCTGCTCGCCTGCATTAATAAATCGGAACATCTTATGCAAGTTGCGATTACGGCAATCTGACTCACCACCTTGCAATGATATCTCAATAGGCACACGCATTAGACCAGGGTTACGAAAATAGAAGTGATTGGTGTATTTTACAATCTTGACTGATGCACGGTCACTATAGTCTGCGTGAACCAATGAATTTACCAAGGCTTCACGGATAGCTTTATGAATGGGGGTATCATCCTGCCGTTCACCATTTTTTAACTTAAAAGGGATTTTAAGGTCTTGGGGAAGTTTAGCTGATACTTTACGATAAAAATCGAATAGATTACCACTCCAATTCCCATCGGGTACGATTCTATCTATCCAGCGAACTGTATCATCATCAGATTCTCGCTCTTGGTAATCTAACATATACTCTGGAAAAATCTCATAAATAGCTTCTTGATGTCCGAACATCAGTAGCCCAGCTTTTGTTAGTCCTTGTTCCCCTGTCTCACGATTTTTGCCATAACCACCTATTTTAGTCAAAAAACTCTGGTTATCGTCATCATTCCAAGGTGACGTAGGGTTAAAGTTAGTATAACGTTGCCGATAAGCTTGTAGGGACGTTAAATCTAAATCTGACAACGAAAAATTGGGCAAAATATCACTATCTAGGCTATCTTTAACCTGTTCAGCAATTAACCGTTTGACTTGTTCATCAGGTAATCTAAAATCACCCTCATGCTGTCGAATAAAGGTATTACCAAAGGGATTGCCATCTAAAAATATGGGTTGTTGCTTACGAGTTGCCCTAGGAACAGAGACTAACAAGACCGTCTTGCCTTGAATATCCCATTCAAAAATATTGCTATCTGTGAGTAGGTTGTAGCTCACTTTATTCTTGTTATTGACTGTCTTAAAAATATCATCTTTGATTTGATGAACTCGTTCAATACCTGCTACTTCAAACGTGTTATTTTTCTTAATTTCCTTAACGCCAAGTATAATCACACCGCCATTGGTATTGGCAAACGCACTATAGCTATCCCAAAAACTATTAGGTAATTCTCCTTTACCATCTCTTCCACCAGCAAGCTTACATTCAATATCGACACTTTCTTGAAGTTCTGAAAGGTTATTTTCTGTAATTTGCTGAATAATCTGACTAATACTCATGAATTTTCCAACATTATTTTAATAATTCGTTTAACTGTTTTTGTAGCATTTGCAATTGCAAATTCATCTCCACTTGCCGATTAAACTGTTTTTCTTTATAAATCCGTTTTTGTAACTCGTTGATTTGTTTGGTAAGCAATGCGACTTTTTCGGCATGGGCAATTTTTTCTTCAATACTATCAATTTTTCGAGTCGTTTTAGACAAATTAGTTTCTATATTTGGTATCAAAACGACATTTGGCGACGCTTCATTTGTAGCGAGTAATAATCGCTCAATAAAGTATTCATACAAATCCGCAATTCCAAATACAATCGGTAAATCTTCACGCTGTGTTAGGTCCTGCCAATCAGTTGCGTAGTATTTGCCTAGGACGAATTTTTGGCTGTCTGCTTGGCTTTGACGTTTATAGTTTGCGATGACTTTGATTTTATCTTCAAAGACAATCTCAAAGATAATCGGTGATGGTATCAATTTATCGATAAACTGCAAAACTTCCGTATCTAGCCTTTCAACACGACTGACGATACTAAAAATTTGGATTTCTTTAATTGTCTCGCTATCGTTTAGATTAATGGTATGTGGTGAGAGCTTATACGCCCATCGGATACTTTCCACTTGCTCCACAAACAAGCGTTCGATACGGTGATTGGCACTGCCTCGTTGGTATAACTTATTTTTTGGAATAATTTTATCCACTTTAGCCGTTGACGGATAGTGATATAGCATGGGTAACTTCCTTAGTTATATAGAAAACTTGTGCAAATACCCTATAAAGAAATTCATTGGATATGACTTTTTATCATAATAGTTATCTGTTAGTTAAGACTAACACTGGGAACAATAGACTATCGCTATCTAATTGCCCTCAATCACGATGAAGCTAATCAATTCAAAGTCATTAAGCCCAGATACCATATCCACCAAGGCAGTCGTCGACAGTCCTGAAAATAAGCTATCAATATCTTTCTCATCTTTTAGCAGCTGAATCGAATGAATCACAATATCCAATAATGCCGAATACTGTCCCATGTTTCGTCCATCATCGGTTTTGCGGTTAAAAGACTCATACGCTTTTGGTATGGGTTGGTCTATGCCACGACAGGCTTTACGAGCGACATCCAGCAGATATTTGGCTTGGGTGTAATCATATACCACATCGCCACTTTGATTGATATACACCAAGTAATACGGATACAAACGATTGGCTTGATTACCTGCCATCTGGGGGTTTCTTGCTCTTAATGTAAATATAACTCCTGCTTCTAAGCCAATTTCTGGCTGTGCGGGTACTACGGTATGCAGCCCATTCGGTAGACGTTTTAGTTCCTCATGCACTTCTAAATACCCTAATAAATCCATACGAAAATCATTAAGCCCCAAGTCCGTAATAGACACACCTGTATTGGCGTCTTCTAGGTCTAGCACCTCATTTTGTAGCTTTTGCAGCTGCTCACGTCGATATGCCATATCGTTAGCTTGGGCACTTAAGACATTATCATCCCCTGTACTGGTCATATCGACAATAACCATGCGATTTTCCACCCGCTCTCTTAGATTGATATAATCGTCAAGACTGATATCTGGCCAATAATTTACCAATTGAATCACACTGTTTGATGAACCAATGCGGTCTACCCGTCCAAAACGCTGGATGATACGTACCGGGTTCCAGTGAATATCAAAGTTAATGAGATAATCACAATCTTGTAAGTTCTGACCTTCTGAAATACAGTCAGTCGCAATCAGAATATCAATCTCCCGAGATTCTTCTGGAAAAATATCTTGTTTTTGTTTCGATTTTGGTGAGAACAAAGTTAATAAGCCCTGCATATCATAGCTCTGTCGACTCTTAACGCGGTTTTTGATGGTAGACGTATTATCGTTGCCTGTAATTTTGGCACTATGCAATCCATAGTTCTCCAATAAAAAAGGAGCAATGTTTTCATATAGATAATTAGCGGTATCCGCAAAGGCGGTAAATATAATTACTTTGTGATTACCGGGATTAATGGGATGCTGTAGCTTCTCAATGATATGACTTTTAACGTGTTGTAGCTTAGCATCATTCTTAGTGTCAATCGTAGCAATCATCCGTAACAACCCTTTGATGATTTCTCGATCACCATCAAGATCCATTCGCCAAGATAAGCGATCCATATCCGCCAAATGAATTTTCAACTTATTGCCAATTAAGTCTTCTGGATTAAGCAGTTCGCCGTTCTCATCTTGATCATACCCCATCAAAGGCGCAATACTTACTTCGTCATCTGCCGCACGCGCATCAAAATCATCAATTTTCGCAATCACATTGCTGATGTTTTTCTCTAGAAAAGTTAGCGTTAATCTAAATGCATGGATTGAGCTTTCAAGACGCTTAAGCAGATTGACCGTCATTAATGCTTGCAGACTACGCTCACGATCAACCTGCTTCAGTCGCCCTTTTCCTTCAACCAAAGTATCAAAAATCTCCTCATATTTACGCAAGGCGCTAGGGAAAATATACGTGACAGGCGCATAGACCGCCATTTTAATTAATGACAGCTCTGCATAAATTCGGTTGAGCGTTACAGCCTGTTTATCATTGGATAAGGGAGTGCGATATGATAGGGGTTTAAGACGCGTAGGAAACTGTCCAATAGCTGTAGTGTCATAGAATGTCTGGATATGTTTGCGCGATCTAGCAATTGTCACACTATCAAGCAGTTTAAAAAAGTCAAAATCAAGCAAGTTTAGGATTGCTTGGGTTGTACGTTCTTCAGGTTCTAGCTTTGCCCAAGTATTGAAACTTGCTTGTGCCCTACGAAAGATAGTCTCAATATCGCGCTCAGTGTCAAGTTTACTTTCTATAAAGTCTGCATTGCCTTCGTATGCCAGGGCTAGCTGATTTTTGAGATCCGTAAAATGATTATTTACAGGCGTCGCTGATAACATCAACACCTTGGTTTTTACTCCTTGACGAATGACCTTGTTCATTAAACGATCATAACGCGATTCTCGTTCCTTATACGCACCACGGTTACGAAAATTATGCGATTCATCGATAACGATTAAGTCGTAGTTACACCAATTAATTTTCGCCAAATCAATCCCTAACGTTTCACCATTGTTTCGAGATAGGTCAGTATGATAAAGGACATCATAACTAAAGCGATCGTTGGCAAAAATATTGGTGACTAAGTTGGCATTATAGTTGGTCCAGTTTGCCCCCAATTTCTTAGGGCAAAGTACCAATACGCTTTTATTACGTAGCTCATAATATTTAATCACAGCCAATGCGGTGAATGTTTTACCCAGACCGACACTGTCTGCCAAAATACAGCCATTATAAGTTTCTAATTTATTGATAATTCCAAAAGCGGCATCTTTTTGAAAATTGAATAACTTATTCCATACTACCGTATCTTGGTAGCCAGTTAAGTCATTGGGTATGACATCCGTGCTGATATCCTCCAAAAAATCCTTGAAGATATTATAGAGCATTAAGAAATAAATCCGTTCAGGTGGATTCTCCTGATATACAGATTCAATATGCTGCACGATTTGGCTAGTAACGTCTTCTACTTTGGTCGGATCATGCCAAATCCGATTGAAAAGCTGGATAAAAGTTTGTGTCGTAGATTGCTCATCAAAGCAATTAACCATGTTAGATATGGCATTGCCCTTTTCAAAGCCCAAACCTGTTGGGGTAAAACCTTGAATTGGCATGTATGTCAGAGATGTCTCGGGTTGTTGAATACTAATAAATTCCTGCATAGGTGCACTACTAGTGTTTGATTTAAATATCGCTTTTCGTCTTATCCAATCAGCACATTCTTTAGCGATTGCCTTTTGTGATAATTGGTTTTTTAGATGAATTTCAAACTCGGTACCATATAGGCTACTTTCACGATCAATTTTTGGAATAATAAACTCTCGTTTTTCCTTTTTGAGTTTTTCGGTTACATCTTCAGTAATAAATGTGGGTGATGTAAATACAAATTGAAGGGAATCAACTTTTTCTAATTCTTGTTTTAAGGCCGCATAAGCGTAAATTGAAAAATAGGAAGCAGCAATTTTGAGTTTAGATTGATTATTAAGATTCTTGCCAATATCTATTCCCAAAGTGCTATTGATGTTATCGATAAGTTTCATAAATAATCTGAGTTTATTTAATTGGATTTTATTGAGCTTATTAAGGTTTTAGGGTGTAAGTCAATATAAAATTCAAACAAATTTAATGTCGTGTTTCTAAATTATATAAGTTTATAACTGGCGCTCATTTAGATAATTACTCATATTATTCCAATTCCCACTCACTTGCCTTTTCTCCTCAACCGAATCATGAATACGAGCCAATTGAAACACATACGACAGGTAATTATTCTTTCCAATGTAGCTAAAACGCTGATTTAAAGCTTTACGGTAAATAATTTTATTTTTCACTAGGCTATATCCTCACTTCAAAAAGCAAATAAAAAGTGCCAAATACACCTAGATTCATAGGATTTAGTATAGGAAAAAATGGCATGAATCGCACTGACAGATGAACTATGGGAGCAGGTAGAGCATACTTTGACGTAGAATGGGTGTTACATCACTACAAACACTCGTACCGTGACGGAAGCTACATACGGTGTCATCAGCATGCAAGTGGAGCTAGGGCGGGCTTTGATAAACCAATTGGACAAGGCCATGGTGGACGAACTACAAAAATCCATTTATGTTGTGGTGCCGATGGATATCTGCTCAATTTTAAAGTCACTGAAGAAGAAATTCAAGACAGTCAACTTGCACCAGAGTTAATTGGACGGGTTGAAACTGGAAAATATTTGATTACTGATAAAGGCTATGATTCAGATAGCATAAGAGACAAGGTAAGAGGAGAGAATATGACAACTGTCGTACCAACATGCAAGAATGCCAAACAGCCAAATCCCAATTTGGATAGTTATTTATACAAGCTCAGACATTTAGTAGAAATTACGTTTACAAGGTTAAAGCAGTTTCGTAGTATGACCACGAAATATGAGAAATTAGCTCGTAATTTTAAGTCGATGATTTACCTTGCTTGCTTAATAATCCAAGCTCAAGTGAATTAGGGACATGCCTTAATTTATCTTCGAGATAAGTTTGAAAAGCATGACCAATGAGCTCATAGTTTATTTATCAGAAAGCAACCCTGTTAAGCCAATCTAAATAAAAAAATCAAGGTTGTAGTCAGATTTCGTATTGGTCGAAAAATAACCATGGCACATTTAAGGCACAATTATGGCACAAAGATTTTTTTATGTGCCTTAGTGATAAAACGGGGTCACAGCAAATGAGTACTAATTAAATAAAATAGATTATCTAACTTGCTGATTTTAAAGCAATAAAAAAGCCACTTTGCTATAAAGTGGCTTTCTTGAATTTGGAGCGGGAAACGAGATTCGAACTCGCGACCCCGACCTTG
>ERZ650306.625-NODE-625-length-21574-cov-27.483201_pt1 | contig 21574 bp, 18 predicted proteins | sample MGYA00376242_ERZ650306 | MGnify/ENA primary metagenome ERZ650306 (study PRJEB26733, sample SAMN07839244) | wastewater metagenome | biome: urban; feature: wastewater treatment plant; material: waste water | place: USA: North Carolina | collected 2016-03-31 ... | reverse complement strand
TGGTGCCTTGCGGCAGGCCGATGTGGTCCTGGGCCATCACGAAGATGTCGTTCCACAGGCGGGCTTCCAGGTGGCTTTCCATCTTCGGCAGGTAGAAGAAGGGGCCGGCGCCGCGGGCGATCTGTTCCTTGGCGTTGTGGAAGAAGACCAGACCGAAGTCGAAGATGCCGCCGGAGACGCGCTGGCCGTCGACGGTGACGTGCTTTTCATCCAGGTGCCAGCCGCGCGGACGGATCTGCAGGGTGGCGATCTTGTCGTTGAGCTTGTATTCCTTGCCGGCTTCGTTCTTGAACGACAGCTCGCGGCGGATGGCCTGGTAGATGTTGATCTGGCCCTGGATCTGGTTTTCCCACTTCGGGCTGTTGGAGTCCTCGAAGTCGGTCATGTAGGAATCAGCGCCCGAGTTGAAGGCGTTGATGATCATCTTGGCTTCAACCGGGCCGGTGATCTCGGTGCGACGGCGCTCCAGGGCCTTGGGCAGCGGGGCAACCTTCCAGTCGCCTTCGCGGATGTGCTTGGTCTCCGGCAGGAAGTCGGGCATTTCGCCAGCGTCGATGCGGGCCTGACGCTCGACGCGGGCCTTCAGGAGTTCCTGGCGGCGGGGCTCGAAGGCGCGGTGCAGCTTGGCGACGAATTCGAGGGCTTCCGGGGTGAGGATGGATTCGTAGCCCGGGAGGATCGGGGCGTTGATCTGCATGCCGGCGGGAAGGGTAAGGCTCATGGTGACTCCTGATGGTGAAGGTTGAAGTGCGTTAAGAATAAGTCTTGATGAAGTAGATGACACTCAGGGCCGCCCCTACTGCCACCACCAGCCGGCGCAGCCAGATGGCCGGCAGGCGGCGGGCGAGGCTGGCGCCGGCGAGGGCGCCGACCATGGCGGTGGCGATCATCAGCAGGGTATGCGGCCAGCTGATGGCGCCGGCGATGATGAAGGTCGCCGCGGCGACGGTGTAATTGACGGCCGAGGTGAGGTTCTTGAGGCCGTTGAGTTCCTGGATGTCCTCGACGCCCTGGATGGCCAGCGCTGCGAGGGTGAGGATGCCCATGCCGGCGCCGAAAAAGCCGCCGTACACCGCCACGATGAACTGGAACACCAGCCCGCCAATGCCGCCCGGGGTGCCACCTTCGGCCTTGCCCATCCCGAGCCGGGCCTTGGCTGCGCCAACCAGCCGCGAGACCTGGCCCGAGAAGGCGAACAGGGCGGTGGCGACCAGCAGCAGCCACGGCACGAGGCGCGAGAAGGCGGCGTTGGAGGTGGACAGGAGCAGCAGCCCGCCGCAGATCCCGCCGACGAAGGACAGGGCGACGAGGAGCGCCGTCCAGCGCGGATGGCGGCTCACCTCGCGACGATAGGCCCAGGCGCTGGAGAGGCTGGCCGGCCACATCGCCACCGAATTGCTGGCGTTGGCCATCACCGGCGGCACGCCCGCGGCGAGCAGTGCCGGAAACGAGAAGAAGGTGCCGCCGCCGGCCATGGCGTTCATGCCGCCGGCCAGGAAGGCGCCGCCGCCGACGAGGAGAATCTGGCTGGCGTCCATCAGCGGGCCTTTACTTCGATGAAGGCGAGCATGTCGTCCATGCTGCGGCCGATGGCGGTGGGGGCGACGTCGAGGGCCTCGGCCGGCTGGCCGCCGCGGTTGATCCAGAACGTGGTGTAGCCGTACCAGGTGGCGCCGGCGGCGTCCCAGCCGTTGGCGCTGACGAAGAGGATGCGCTCCGCCGAGCAGCCGAAGGCGGCCGGGCCGAGGGCGTAGGCGTCGGCGTGGGGCTTGTAGCGCTGCACGGTGTCGGTGGACAGCAGGTGGTCGAAGAGGCCGTTCATGCCGGCGCTCTTGACCGCCACCGCGAGCATCTCGGGCGTGCCGTTGGAGAGGATCGCGGTGGGGATGCCGGCCCGCTTGAGCGCGCGCAGCACGCCGAGGTTCTCGGGGAAGGGCGACAGGCAGGCGTACTGGTTGATCAGCTGGGTGCGCCGGGCGGCGTCGAGGTCCAGCCCGAGCCGGGCGGCGGCGAACACCAGTCCGTCCTGGGTGATCTCCCAGAAGGGCTTGTAGCGGCCCGACAGGGTGCGGATGAAGCTGTACTCGATCTGCTTCTGGCGCCACAGCTCGGCCAGCTGGCTGCCCTTGCCGGGGTAGAGCTGCTCCGCCAGCAGGCCGACCGAATAGACGTCGAACAGCGTGCCAAAGGCATCGAAGGCGACGGCCTGGATTCGGGTTGCGGACGGAGCGGGCTGAGCCATGTTCTTGGGGCCTGGGACTGATCGGTTTTGTTGCAATGCCGCGAAGTTTATTCAACGATTAAAGAAAAAAGAAGCCATAATAAAATCAAATGATTTTTTACTTTTAGTATGTAATGAACAGCTTCAAGGAAATCGAGACCTTCGTGAGCGTGGCCACCCGCGGCAGCCTCTCGGCCGCGGCCCGGGCCGAGGGCGTGACGCCGGCGATGATGGGCCGGCGCATCGACGCGCTTGAGGAGCGGCTGGGGGTGAAGCTGCTGGTGCGCTCGACCCGGCGGCTCAGCCTCACGTTTGAAGGCAGCGCGTTTCTGGAGGATTGCCAGCGCATCCTGAACGACCTCGCCAATGCCGAGGCGTCGGTGAGCCTTGGCGGCGTGAAGGCTAGCGGGCACATCAAGGTGTCGGCGCCGGCGGGTTTCGGGCGGCGGTACGTGGCGCCGCTGGTGCGGGATTTCCTCTCGGCCAACCCGGAGGTGACGTGCAGCCTGGATCTATCCGATCGCCTCGTCGATCTGGTGAACGAGGGCGTGGATTGTTCGATCCGTATCGGTGAGCTGACCGATTCGAGCCTGGTGTCGGTGCGCCTCGCCGACAACCGTCGGGTGGTGGTGGCGAGCCCGGCCTATCTGGCCCGCTGCGGGGCGCCGGTGCGGCCGGAGGATCTGACCCAGCACGACTGCCTGTCCCTCGATCCCCAGCGGGGTTGGGTGTTTGCCGATCTGGAGGCGCCGGGGCAGGTGCGCACCATCAAGGTGTCGGGGCGCTTCGAGTGCAACGATGGCACCGTGCTCCACGACTGGGCGCTGGGCGGCATCGGGCTGGCGTGGCGCTCGATGTGGGAGGTGGAGCGGGATCTGGCCGAAGGACGGCTGGTGTCGGTGCTCGACAACTACGCCGCGCCGCCCACCGGCATCTACGCGGTGTTTCCCCAGAAACGTCGGCTGCCGCTGCGCGTGCGGCTGCTCATCGACCACCTGCGCGGCTACTTCGCCCGGCCGGATTACTGGCGCGGGGCCTGATCGCTGGCGGCGGCCGGGTCGCCCAGTTCGAATTCGAGCTTCAGCCGGCTCGGCACCGGCCGGCCGAGGACTTCCGCTGGCTGGAAGTGCCAGTGGCGGACGATCTCGGCGTAGGTGTTGGCGGCGGGGCACAGGGCCGGCTCGCAGCGCGGCACCACCAGATCGACGGCGCCGTCCGGGCCAATCGCCAGTTCGAGCTGGAAGACACCGGTCGGCGCGTCGGGCAGGGGCGGCCAGATATCGGGCGGGACTTCGGTGACGAGTTCGGGCTCGCGGGAGAGACCGCTCAGGGGCAGGTAGCTGGCCGGGATTTCGCTCGGGGCGTCGGGTGAGGCGGTGGCGGGGGCAGTGTCTGCCGGCGCATCCGGCGCTGGCTCGGGGATGCGGGGCGTGGGGCGGGGCGCTGTGTGCGGGACGGGGGGCGCCGGCGGCGTCGTCAGGCGGGCTGCGGGCCTGGGCGGATTGGCGAGCCGGGCCACGAGTGGCCTTGACGCCGATCCCCCGCTGCCCTTGCGATCGGCGCCGGGCCGGGCGAGCAGGCTCATCACGAGCGCGTGGGCGATCACCGAAAGGACCAGGGAGAGGCCCAGCAGCCGGAGCGGCGAGGGGCTGGACGGAGGCGTGGAGGAGGGCACCGACAGGCAGGTCATCGAGGGCTCGGGAGGCGATGGCGTGCACGATAGCCCATCGTTTTCGGGGCCCGCTGCCGCCTGTCGGGCTTGGCTTCCCGCTGGTCGAGTGGCGCTCGCCTTACAGGCAGGGCGATGGCATCGTAAGCTGAAAGGAGATGTGGAATGAAAAAGCAGCGTGGCGTGACGCTCATCGAGTTGATGATTGTGGCGGTGGTGGCGGGAATCCTGGCCATGATCGCGGTGCCCTCCTATACGTCCCACATCACCCAGAGCAAGATTGCCGAGGCGACCGGCTCGCTGGCCGAGGCCAAGGTCCGCATGGAGCAGACCTTCAACTCGATGCGCAGCTATTACGTCGACGGAGCGGCCTGCCCGGATCTTTCCGGCCTCTTCAAGGACACCTCCTTCGGCATCACCGTCGAGTGCTCGAACACCACCTTCACCCTGACCGCCAAGGGCACGTCCGGCAAGACCATGGACGGTTACACCTACACGATCAACCAGTCCGGCGAGAAGACCTCCAAGACGCCTGCGGTCTCCGCAGCCCAGCCCTGCTGGCTGAAGACCAAGGCCCAGACCTCATGCTGACGACGCAACGCCGCCGCCTGCGTGGCGCGACCCTTCTCGAACTCATCGTCACCGTCTCGATCGTCGGCATCCTGATGGCAATCGGCGTGCCGCAGCTGGGCGACTGGGTGCGGCGCAACTCCGTCGGCTCGGCCGCCGAGATGATCCAGAACGGCCTGCGTCAGGCCGAGGCCGAGGCGATCCGCCGCAACCAGCGGGTCGAATTCCTGCTGACCAACGACACCCCCAGCCAGGATTCCATCAAGACCGTCACCGCCGCGGCCAACGGCGCCAACTGGGCGTCGCGGGTCCTCGACGCCGACTTCGCACCGCTTTCCGACATCACCCTGGCTTACGTGAATGTCTTCCGGATGAAGGACGTCTCGGCCGACGTGGCGATCCAGGGGCCAGCCAACGTGGTCTTCAGCGGCAACGGCCGGGTCTTCGACATCAAGGGCGCGCCGATCACCGAATACCAGATTTTCCGGGTCTCCCGTCCCGGCGCGGATCGCGCGATGTGCGTGTTCGTCACCCCGGGTGGCGGCATCCGGACCTGTGATCCGGCAATCACCTCCGGCAAGCCCTTCGCGTGCCTGCCGCTGGTGTCGGCCGAGAAATGTCCGAAGCCGTGATGGAGCGATCGATCATGAAGAAGAACAAGGCGCAAGCCGGTTACGTGCTGCTTGAAGTGCTGGTGGCGCTGCTGATTTTCTCCCTCGGCCTGCTGGGGCTGATCGGCTTTCAGGCCGCTTCTGCCAAGATCGCCTCGGACAGCCGTTTCCGCACCGAGGCTGCGATGCTGGCCGACGAACTCGTCGCCAAGATGGCCGCCTCCGACATCACCAAGGTCAAGTCGGGTTACGCCGTCGGCGGGCGCGAGCTGACCAACTGGGTGACCAACCGGGTCGTCGGCGGCAGCCGCCTGCCCGATCCGGTCGTCACGCCGACCTTCACCACCTCGGCCACCTCCCAGACCATGCTGGTCAATGTCCGCATCGAGTGGACGATGCCCGGCACCACGCTGGACAAGGGGGGGCGCGAAGTGAAGGGTGTCTACGAAACCAAGGCGCTGCTTTTCTAGGATTGCCCATGCGCACCAGATTTGTTCCGGGTCTGCCGCGACGGCGTGGCCAAGTTGGCGTGAGCCTGATCGAGGTGGTGGTCGGCATGGCCATCGGCGTGATTGCGTCCCTCGTCATCATGCGTTCGTTCTCGGGCAGCGAGACCTTCCGCCGCAACGTCAGCGGTGCGGCCGACACCGTGCAGACGGCGTCCCTGATCGGGGCGCGGCTCGGCATGCTGTTCGAGGAGGCCGGCGCCTCGCTGGTCCAGGGGCGGAACATCTGGGGCTGCAAGCTGCTGGCGACACGCGGCAAGACGGCGCTGCTGCCGGCGGCGAGTTATCCGGATCCCTTCAGCGGCTTCGCCAAGAACGTGCGGGTGCTGCCGGTGGGTGTGCTCGATGGCGGTGACAATTCCGACATCGCGCTGGTGATCTCGGGCAGCTCGGCCTCCAGCAACCGGGACGTGCCGTTCGACAGCGACGGCAAGACACTCAACGTGGCCAACCCCAACGGTGTCGGCATCGCCAACACCGGCCTGGCGGTCGATGACCTGCTCCTCGCAGTGCCCCAGGATGTGGCCGCCGGCCCCGGCGACTGCCAGATCGTCCAGGTGGCGTCCGATTTTTCGGGGGGCAAGGCGGTTGCCGACGCCTCGTACGGGCTCAAGGTGATGCCGGCCGAGAGCGCGGTCACGGCGCCGGCGTCGTACACCAACATCAAGCTCAACATTGGCGCCGCGTCCTACGGAGCGCTGGTTTCGACCGCCGATAGCCCGTCGGCCTTCCATCTGGGCCGTGAGGCCGGGCCGACGCTGTCGCTGATCTCGGTGAACGAGGGTGGCGAACTGGTCGAGTACGACCTGCTGCAACGCACCGGGATGATGCCCTTCGGCGAGAACGTCGTGCTCTTCAAGGTGCGCTACGGCGTGGATAACGGTGTGGGCGGCGCGGCCAACGACAACGTGGTCGATGAATGGATTTCCCCCGGCGAGGCGGGCTGGACGCTGGCCGACCTGATGGACGGCAGAACCGCCACCGAGCAGAAGATCGATCAGATCAAGGCCGTGCGGATCGGCGTCGTGGTGCGTTCGCCCCAGCTCGTCATCAACGATGCCAAGCTCACCGAAATCGTGTTGTTCAGCGACCTGAGCGACGCCCGCAAGGTGACCCGCAAGCTTGAGTCCGCCGAGCAGCGCTACGGCTATCAGGTGTACGACTGGGTCATTCCCCTGCGCAACATGAAGTCCACCCCGAAATCCTAGGTATCGTCATGGCTTCCAGTGTTCGCCCTCACTTTTCGTCACGTCCGAGCCGGTCGCGGGGGGCAGTGCTCGCGGTCGTGCTTGTCGTGCTGGTCGTGATGATGCTCGGCGGTGTCTCCACCCTCCGGTCGATCGACACCTCCTCGATCCTGTCGGGCAACCTCGCCTTCAAGCGCGATTCGGTCAATCGCACCACCGTCGGCATGAACGCCGCGTTCAAGGCGATGCAGTCGAAGGATTTCACCGACGGCCTGCTTGCCAACTGCGTGCCAACCTCGCCGGACTGCGCCGGGGTGGTGGCCAAGTGGGTGGCGATGAACTATTCGCCGCGCCTGCTCGAAACCGACGGCAACGGCATTCCGCTGGTTCTCAAGGACAAGACGACCTTCGACGCCAAGTTCTCGACCATCAAGCCCAACAAGGCCGATGGCACGCTGGAAGGCGGCAACGAAACCCGCTTCATCATCGAACGGATGTGTTCCGACTACGGCCCGTCCGACGAAAAGAAGTGCTCGGTTTCCGACCGCTACGAGCGGGGTGGTTCTTATCGCCAGGACAAGCCCGGCTCCATCTCCCTTCCGCTCTACCGGATCACCATTCGTAGCGACGGTGTGCGCAACACGCAGACCTACGTCCAGGCTACGGTCACTACTCGCGTCAAGTAACCCAGAAACGTCGAGAAGGATGTTGCAAATGAAGATATCGACTTTCGTCAGCCGATCAGGCCTGTCTCGCGTGCTCGCTGCCGCGGCGCTGGCCATCGGCATCGCGGGCCCGGCCGGTGCTGCCAAGACGCCGCTGGCCGATCAGCCGATCCTCGTTGCCGACGTGCCGGCCAATGTGCTGCTGACCATGTCGGTGGAGTTCCCGACCGCCATGAACCGCGCGTTCAAGGGCGGATTTGACGGCACGGCCGCTGCGCCGTATCTGGGCTACTTCGATCCCTACAAGTGCTACGAATATGTGGGCGGTGCCGACGGTTACTTCCGACCGATCAGCAAGGCGGGCTCCAATTACACCTGCTCGGGGGCGTGGAGCGGCCACTTCCTCAACTGGGCCACGATGCAGGGCGCGGACATCTTCCGCTGGGCGCTCACGGGCGGCAATCGCAGCACTGACACGCCGAAATCATTCACCGACGGCGGTGTCGCGCAGACCATCCTCGAGCGGGCCTATGCTGCTCCCCAGGGCGAGTACTTTTTCCAGTTTCCCGATAAGGTCATATATGGGAAGGACATCCTCAACTACACGAATCCCGGCGATTACGGCGTCAGCGCCAGTGCCATCGGGTCGGGCACTTATCTCTTCATCCGTAACGGTGGCCTGGGGATACGGTTTGCTCTGAAGCTCAACGGTATCGACAGCTATTGCGAGGGATGCACCTTCCTTAACGTCCGGGCGGAAGTGTGCCGCGATCCGGACGGCACCGGCACGCTGCTCGAAGGCAACTGCAAGAAGTACGCAAACACGTCGGGCACCAAGAGCCTCTACAAGCCGGTCGGCCTGATCCAGCAGTACAAGGACAAGATGTACTTTGGGGCCTTCGGTTATCTGCTCCTCAACGACAATAACAACTGGGATGCCGACGGCACCGCCAACATCTACAAGGACGGTGGCGTGCTGCGGGCGATGGTCCAGAGCGTTGATTCGGAGCTCACCGAAACCGGCGCCTTCGTCACCGACCCCTACAACATGCTGGCGGCGCAGGGTGTGACCTACAGCGGCACGATGAACTACATCAACAAGTTCGGCCAGAAATCCAAGTCGTACAAGCTGTGGGATCCGGTGAGCGAGCTCTACGCCGAGGCGATCAAGTACTACAAGAACCTCAAGCCGACCAAGTCTTACGTGTCCGGCGTGAATGCCGCCAACCGCGACGACTTCCCGGTGTTTACGACCTGGAATGATCCGGCCACCGACGCCAAGTATCCGAAGAAAGGCCCGCTGTCGTGCAAGAAGAACTACATCGTCGGCATCGGTGACACCAACAGCAACTACGACTTCAACCTGTCGGGCTCGCCGCTGGGCTTTCCGGCCGACGCCGACGCCAACATGGGCTCCCTTAAGACCGCCAAGGCCTGGACCGACGAAGTCGGATCCCTTGAAGGCATCCCGGGCCTGAGCAGCAAGGTTATCTATCAGGGCAGCTACTACATCGCCGGCCTGGCCTACTACGCCCACTCCAGCGACCTGCGCACCGACATTGACGGCATCCAGACCGTGGACACCTACTGGATGGACGTGATGGAGGTTGGGTACATTTCCAAGAACCAGTACTGGCTGGCGGCCAAGTATGGCGGCTACAAGAAGCCCAGCAAGGCGACGCCGCCGGGGCCCTTTGATGCTTCCAGCGACGTCTGGGTCGACAAGACCGTCGCTGGTACGCCGATCCGCAGCCGCGGTGGTGACCCGCTGCCGAACAACTACTTCACGGCTGACAACCCGGATTCGATGGTGGCGGGCCTGCGCAGCGCGTTCCAGAGCATCGCCTCCGGCTCCGGCTCGGCGGCGGGGGCGGCCTTGTCGAGCGCCCAGGTCAATGCGTCGAGCGGCGGTGCGAACACCTATCAGGGCTCGTATGATGCGACGTCCTGGTCGGGCGACATCACGGCCTCCAAGGTCAACAAGCTTGCCTCCGACGATTCTCTGGACGTGACGACCCTGTGGCACGCCGCCGCCAAGGTCGACGCCCAGGGCAGCTCGGGCCGCAAGATCGTGACCCTCGCGCCGACCGACAAGACCCTGACCGATCCGACCCCGGCCGACCTCAAGGGCACCGCCTTCCGCTGGTCCAACCTGAGCCCGACCCAGCGTCTCAACCTGAGCAAGACGTCGTCGGCCCCCACCGGCGACCCGGCGGACGGCGAGCGCATCCTCAACTACCTGCGGGGCGACCGCACCTACGAATCCACTGCCGCGGTGAGCAACCTGTACCGCCAGCGCGCTTCGCTGCTGGGCGACATCGTCGATTCGAAGGTGGTCTACCTCGGCAAGCCGAGCGCCACCTACTCCGAGTCCTACAACCCGGGCTATACCCGCTTCAAGGCGGATAAGGCGGCACGGAACCCGCTGATCTTCGTGGGCGCCAACGACGGCATGCTGCACGCCTTCGATGCCTCCGAAGGGACGAAGGGCGGCCAGGAAGTCTTTGCGCTGGTGCCGTATTCGGTGTACGAAGGGCCGGATCTCAACCCGGAAGTCAGCGGCATCCAGGCCCTTGCCCGCAAGACCTACTCGCACCACTACTACATGAACGCCTCGCCCGAGATCCGGGACGTGGACTTCGCCCGTACCGGCGCACGTCTCGACTCCTTCGGCGTCGGTGCCGAAGCCGACTGGCGCACGATTCTCGTCGCGGGCCAGGGCAAGGGCGGCCGCAGCTTCGTTGCAGTGGACGTCACCGACATTTCCGATTCGCTCACCGAAGACGAGATCGCCGGCCGCGTGCTGTGGGAGTTCACCCATCCCGACATGGGTTTCAGCTTCGGTCGTCCGCTCATCGCCAAGACCCGCCGCTGGGGCTGGGTGGTGATCCTGACCGGTGGCTACAACAACATCGGCGGTACCAAGCCCGGGCAGGGCGCGCTGTTCATCCTCAACGCCAAGACCGGCGAGCTGCTGGGCTCTTCGCCGGTCTACACCGGCTCCGATTCCGGAAGCGCAAGCTCCCCGTCGGGCTTTGCGCAGGTCGAGGGCTACACGCCGAGCTATCAGGATTACACCCTCGACTACGTCTATGGTGGCGATCTCAAGGGCAATCTGTGGCGCTTCGATTTCAGCAATCCGGCAGACGATCTCCCGCCGGTGACCCGGATCGCCGAGTTCTCCACCGGTGGCGTCGGGCAGCCGATCACCACCGCGCCGAAGATCGAATATTCGGCCGATGACTTGAAGCGTTACGTGTTTGTGGGCACCGGCCGGCTGCTTTCTTCTGAAGACCAGGGGAACACCCAGCAGCAGTCCATGTATGCCGTGCGCGATGGCACCAAGACCCGCGCGTTCGGCAGCAAGCCCTACCAGGTGCCGTTCCCGTCCGGCGGCTTCTTCCCGGTGACGCGCAGCAATCTGGTGGAGGTCACGGACCTGATCGAAGGTGCCAAACTCGACAGTGCCAAGCCGATGGGCTGGCGCTATGACCTCACCGGCTCCAACGCCGGCGTTACCGAACGGGTGATCCTGAGCCTGCAGGCCAACGACGGCGTGGTGACCTGGGTGGGTTCGATCATGAACGACGACCCCTGCAATGCCAGCGGCAACGCCATCGTCTACGCTGTTCACTACGGTACCGGCCAGAGCGTGCTCTACAAGCTGGAGAGCGGCCTCTACAAGCAGGTCGAGATGACCGACCCCATCGTGGGCGGCCTTGCCGATACCACCCTGGTCCGCGTTGGCTCCAGCATCCGCGTGCTCGGGACGGACGTGAAGGGCAAGTCGAGCATCTACGGCAACACGGTGTCCGAGTCCGGCGAACCCAGAGTCGTGAACTGGCGGATCATCCGCGAATAGCGTGCATCTGCGGGCTTGAAGCCCGATGCGCTGTCCCGTATAATCCGCGGCTCGCTGCTGCTGTAGCTCAGTCGGTAGAGCAACTGATTCGTAATCAGTAGGTCACCAGTTCGATTCCGGTCAGCAGCACCAATAGAAACAAGCACTTAGGCCAATCCTCCGGGGTTGGCCTTTTTGCTTTTTGGGGTTGTGTAGCCACTGTGTAGCCAAATCCGAACGGTCAGACCACCTCGCCTCGCCCGGTTCCAGGCGACAGCAACGAAAAACCCGCCACGCGGGCGGGTCGATTGGGGTGCCTCAAGACTGACGCGGCTTGTGGTGGCCGCGACGTAACTCATCCGCAGCCAAGTCGACCAGGGCGCCAGGTGGTTCGCCCAGCGCAGCGGCCAATTTCAAAATCGTCGTGAGGCTCGGCTGCTGGCGCCCCAACTCCAGGACGCTCACGTAAGTCCGCCGCAAGTCGGATTCAAGCCCAAGCTGCTCCTGGGTCAGCCCGCGCTGACGCCGAAGCCTCCTGAGAACCTTTCCGAATGCTGCCGCTGCGTCCAAACCGTTCCTCCTACGATAGGAGGAATTTCGCAGCCGGCATACAATGCGGTCTTCCCACAACTGTAGGAATTTGGTGTCGTTTCAGATGCTGGTGCCGTCATCGAGTGAAGAAAGAACGATGCTGTCGAGAATGTCTTCTGTTGCGGTTCCCCTCAGCGCCGCCGGCTGCGCGTCCGTCAATCCAGTCCCGTTCACCGGCCCAGCCGGCCTCCAGGGCTACGCCATGCAGTGCATACGGAACTGAAAACACCACCGCGCGGGCATACCCCAGAGAGAAATGATGCTGATCGACTCCCTTGCATATGTCGTTTTTGTGTTTGCCTGTACGAAGGCAATGAACGGCCTGGCCTTTAAGGACGGTGGGGCGAGCCGGCTTCAAACATGGGTATTAACGGCGGGATGCTTCATAGGAAGCGCGGCCATCCTCTCCGTGCTCAAGGTCTTACGACTCCATGCTGTAGCCCCCGGCATTGAGGTTCACAACCCCCTTGATGTTGGCGGGGCCATGATTGCTACATGGGTTTTCTACATCACCTTGAACAGAGAGCGAGCAGCCGCATCAGACACAACCAGCAAGGCGCCTTTAAATACCCTGAAAAAGGCAAGCAGATCAGAAGTTCGTTGCTCATGTGGAACGGTATTGCCACTACCTATCGGGTACTCTGGGAACGTGCGCTGCCACTACTGCAACAAGATTCATCACGTGAACGAGGCACCGTAGTGCCTCAACGCATGAGTTTTCAGTGAGTTGCCGCAAGCGAGGCCAACCCTTCATCGAACGTCACCGCTCCTGCTCGAATGCGCTCGACCACGGCGTTCAGATCATCGGCGCCAAGAAAGCCGGCCTCCAGCTTCGCCACGATCCGCCTGAAGTCTCCAAAACGATCAGGGAGCGTGCAGCTCCGTTGATGAGCGAGCCGCAAGAAATCGGTATCGACGGGGGCGCTCATTGCTTGTCCTCCCCGGCGACGAGACTCAGGCGCCAATCTCCAAGGATGCCGTCGAGCATCCGCTGAAAGCCCGCATCACGCCGCGCTACGTCAGCAATCGGGATGGAGGCCTCGATGCGCCCGTCTCGCAACCGAGAGAACTCAGCGGCACCACCGATGCAAAGCCGGTTCATTCGGCGGTTCCCCACGCGCCTGGTTGGCAGGTCATTGCCGGCTGCAATCCCGTCAGCCAGCAACTAGGCATCCGTCGCGATGAACACGTAGTCGCTCCATCCGCTGAAGTGCGTGGCTCCAGACGGGAACACGTGACGAAGTGAAACTTCAGGACGATTATCGATCTTGGACATTTCGCTTACCCCTGTGATTTGACATGACCAAATCATGCGATAAACGCATTTAAATTACAACATATATCAATAAATTCAATAAGTTAAGTTTTTCTCTCAACCTGAAGTTGTAGTTTCCAGAGCCTCAATTTTTTATCCGATGACCTGCAGCCAGACTCGAACCGCCACGGCGTGCACACCGACGTGCACACCGCGGCGCTCCGTTGTCACACCCCCTGTTACACCTCGCGGCTATTGCCGGTAACACCCTCGGTAACACCCCCGACTGCAATCTCTCAATCCTGCTCCACCACCTCGGCCGCAGCTTGCCGAAGCTCCTTCGGCGTCGCTTTGAGAGTTCGTCCCGCTGCGGTCATCCTTGCGAGCCTGGCTCTCCGGAGAACTGCCGCCAGATCAATGCGGATCGGCGTTTCGGGATTGTTCGCGTTCCAGTGTGCGAGCATCTCGCGGGCCTCTGCTGCCTTCTCCGGCTCCCTCTGGGCGATACCCTCCGCCCACCGCTCTGAGATTCGCGCCTTCATGTCGCGCAGCATTGCCGCCTGGTTGAACACTTCCTCCCGCGCCCGGCCCGATTTGGCGACCACGGACGGGCTGAAGCCGATGGCCTTGGCGAGCGCATCGCCCAGGTCAGTGTCCACCACCTTCCGGCCCTTGGTGTCGGAGTAGTAGCCGTCGCTCGCCATCGCCGCGCCCTTGGCGACGTTCGAGAGCGCCACGGGGGCAACCGTGCCAAGCAGATCTAGCACATCGCCCACATCACCCACGCCACCGTGCAGCTTGTCGAAACCACGCAGGTAAGTCTGGATGGCGCTTCCCGCCGGCCCTGCAAGCTCCAGCACCTCCCGCGCCTTGTCCTGCTTGGCGGGGTCAAGCAACCCGGTCGCGGGAATCAGATTCGCCATTCCCATCCGGCCGGAGATGTCGAGCGGCAAACCGGCGGACACTCCGTGCAGGACGAAGCCTGCTGCGTCCCGGCCAAGGGTCGCAGTGAGGAAGGCACGGCGCCCGGCCTTGTTGTCCCAGGCGAAGCCCAGCATGTGCGCGATGGTGTCGATCAGGTCGTCCAGATCGTCCGAAAACGGCATGCCAGACATGCCGGCGAACACCCACAGCACCGCCAGGGCAATCGCACGTTCCCGCGACGGCAAGCGCTTCAGGAACTCCAGATAGCTGATGGTGAACTGCTTGAAGGTGAAGATGGTCGCACCCACCGCACCGCGCGCCCAGTTCGGGCGATTGGCGCGGGAGAAAAGGCCTTGCGTCTCTATCACCGCCGCCTTGGCGAACTCGTAAGCCTGCTCGTCGCTCAGGTTGCGCTGGAGCGCTGACCGGTACGCCGCGATGAACGCTACGTCACGGTTGAAGTGCTCGGCCAGGGAGAAGAAACTGCCCCACACCTTGCCGATGGAGCGCATGTAGCGGTTGTTCTGGAACCAGCCGGTGCGCATCGACTCGCCCTGAAGCATGTGGATTTCGTGCGGAGACACCACCCCCTCATCCTCGGCGCGCTGCAGGGCCAACTTCAGTTCTTCCGGCACGTCGGCGTTCTTGTTGAACAGCCGGCGGCCCGCCAACCCCATCGCTTCCTTCAGGTTCCCCACCACGTCACCGCCGAACTGCGCCAGGTACGGGAAGGTCATGGTGAAGGTCTGGGTCATGTTCACCATCGCGGCAGCCACGGAGCCGCCCAGGAAGTGCATGAACAGCAGGCCGCGCAGCGAAGCCGCCTCGTCGCCCGGGTTCTGGATGTAGTCGATCAGCTTGATCGCCTCATCCTTCACGTCGCCCTTCTCCTTCGGGATCTCGGATGCAGCGCGGAGCATGTCGCCAAAGTGGTAGTTGGCAGCCGTCGCGCGGGCGTTGCTGGTCAGGAAGGCGGCCAGCACGCGCACCGGGTCTTTCTCGAAGCCGGCGATGCCCTTGCGCTGAATCAGGCGCTTAAGGGCCGAGCGGTTGTTCACCGCTTGCTTGAGGTACTTCTGGAACACCTCGGACTGCTCTTCACCCATCATGCGGGCGAACACCTCGACCGTCTCCGGCGTCACGCCGCGGAACAGGCGGAAGGAGTCCTGCGACATCACACCCTGGTTGATCGTGGCGTTCGGGTATTCCTCGCGCAGCGCGCGGGCCGCCTCGTTGGCCTCGGCCTCGCTCTCGAACATCCCGAAGAAATGCCGGATTTCCTCGCCGTCAGCGTTCTTCAGCGGCTTGCCGTCGTCGCCGGACTCGAACACGTCCACCGTGTATTGGCCGAAACGCATCAGCGGGGCGTAGCCGGTGGCCTTCAGGCGCTCGATCTGCTCGACCTTGCCCTGCGTCGCCTTCAGCAGCTCGGCCATGTCTTCGATGCGAGCCTTCAGGGCCGCGGATTCGGCCGCGTGGCGCGCGTTCATGCTCTCGCGGAGGTCAGCATACCGGCGGCGCTCGTCGGCTCCGCTGTCGCCGTTCTGGGCGGCTTCCTCAAGCTGGTCGCGCTCGAACGCTTGGCGCTCCTTCAGTTCGGAGAGCTCGCCCTGAAGCTGCTCGATGTCGGGCTCGATCTGCTCCATGTAGAAGGCGAGTGCCTCGCGCAGGTTCATCTCGCGCGGGGCAGGCTGCAGCTTCGCCATCTTCGCGGAGCGCGTCATCTCAGACAGGGCGAGCTCGTCCAGGGAGCGATCCACCGCGGCGCGGAACTGCCGGTACAGGCCGATCTGCCGGTCGTCCAGGCTGAAGCGCTGGCGAAGTTCATCATCGCTCCACACCTTGTCGTCCATCGTTCCCTCGAAGATGGGCGCGGCAAGCGCCTGCGCGTCCTTTGCGTCGGCGCGGGCGTGCCAGAGCTGCTTGAAGGCGTCGGCCATGCGCTCCATCTTCGGCAGCAGGTCCGGCGCCACGTCGGCCGCCTCGTTGGCGGTTCTCGAGATGTTGTCGATGTACTGCTGCGCCATGTTGAACACGCGGCCGAAGTAGCGCGGGTCAACCTTGGCCTTGTGGTACTGGGTGCCCACCGTCCGGTGCAGGACGTTGAAGGTGCGGCTGGAGTGGAACAGATCGCCAATGCGGTCGCGAATTGCTTGCCGCGCCTCCGGCTGGCGCAGCGCATCACCAATCGGTATCGATGCCATCGGGCGCTCAGGTGCCAACGCCGTGCCGGCAGCCTCCCGTCCTTCGCGCATCAGGCGGCGCAGCGACCCGTCGACCAAGGCCGGCACGTCGTGCTCACCGAACAGGAACGTCAATCCCATTCGGAGTAGCCCGCGCTTGATAAAGCCTTCCAGGTTGAGCCACAGGGATTGCGAGCGACCCGCTGAGCTCTCGCCCAGCTTCGCCAGCACCTCATGAATGAACCGGTCGTTCTTGGCGAGTTCGGCATCGGCCATGCCCTCGAACTCGGGATAGGTTGCTTTGATGGCCTTCCAGGCGTTGTGCGATATCGAAGTAGGGTCGGCCGCGAAACGGGCAATCTTCGCCTTGATGGCCCGCCAGCCAGTTTGCCCGACGAAGCCTTCTAGACCGTGATGCTCACCCAGTTCATGCAGCAGTGCGGCAGGCGCACGCTCAGTGCTCAGTCGGTCTGCCACCAGATAGGCGACGCCCGCGGCCGGGTCATAGACCGCCTCAGCGCCGTCGATGCGCACGTCGGCCGGCACGGCGTCCATGCTGGGCACGATCCGCAGGAAACCCACACGTTCAAGGCGGGCGATGCCATCCTCTCCGAACTCTTCCCCCAGCACGCGGCGGATGCGCTCCGGCGTCTCTCCCGTCCAGGTTGCGAATGCGCGCCGGCTCGCCAGTGGCCGCGCCATGCCCGCCGAGTCGAGCGTTTCTGCCTGCCGGGCGATGGCGCCGCCTTGCTCCGGTGCGGAAGCCGCAATTGCTGGCCTGCGCCCGAAGTTAAAGTTACCCATAGCCGAAAAAAAATCTAGGTTGGCAGCCATGTAGGCTTGCATCTTGGCCTTTCCGTCAATGGTGACTTCCTTGCCGTCCGGGCCGGTGAAGCGGTAGGTGCAGGTGCTCATACGTACCCCCGAAGTCCGAATTTGCCGCCACGCGTCATCGCTGCAAGCCGCGCCGTCAGTGCTTCAATGGTGTCGTCCTGCTGCTCCATTTTCTCGGCCAGCCCCTTGATGGCCGCAGCCTGGGCGCCGGACATGGAAATTAGGTCGATCTGCTTTCCGCCCGGGGCAACCTCGTCACCGAGCTCTCGCTGTACATCCTCAGCGTAGGGACCGACATGCCGGCCGCCATCGGCAATGCCGTCCTTGTACTTCCAGGAATCGACATTGAGGCGCTTGAAGGCTTCGACGGCTTCTCGGGAGTCAAAGGGCTGCTTTCCTTCCTTGAAGTCCTTGGAAGAGGCCACAGCGGCACCGGCGGCGGGCTTTGCATAGAGGCCTGCAGCCGTTCCCGCAAGCTGCCCCAGTCCAGCCATTTGCGCGCCGTAGAGCTGCGCCTCGTTGCCGTAGGCCGAGTTCAGCAGACTGCCAAGACCGAGATTCGACTGAATAGTCGTCCCCGCCGCGCCGATCTGGGCGCCGTAGCCAGCATTGAGGCTGTTTCCGGCAGCCAGCGTTGAGCCGACGCCAGCCCCGGCACTCTGCGTGGCCGACGATCCGGCACCGGTCGAGAGCCCGACCTGCTGGCCGGCGGTGTTGGTCTGGTTACGGCCGAATGCGGCAGCGCCAGCCCGGAGAGAGACGCCTTTGTCCTTCACCGCCTGCCGGGTGCCGGTCATCGCTGCAGCGCGGGCCGCAGCCTCAGCCGCATCCGCCTCGCGGTTCTGCGCCATGAAGGCGCCAGAGTTTGGCTTGACGCCCATCGAGGCAAGCTGACGTTGCGCCGCGGCGCGCTGCGACTGAAACTGCTGGGAGACATCGGCGGCAGCCTGGCCGGTGGCGCGCTCTTGGTCGGCTTCGCCGCCGTAGTCCATCGCCTCCTTCGCCATCTTCTCTTCGATGGGTTGGAAGGTCTCTTGGTACTGCTGCCACTGCTCGTCCGAGCGCTCGCTGGCCTTCTTGGAGTCGGCAAGCTGCTGCGCCGCCACGTCCTGACCAGTCTGCAACTGATTCTTCAGGTACGGCTGCAGGAATGCGTACTGATCCTTGCTGAAGGCAAGCTGGTTGTCCGCCGCTTCCTTGGCAAGCTGTGCGCTCTTCTCGTTGGCGTTGGCGATGCCGGAGTAGTCCGGCGCTTCGGGGGCATCTCCGAAGAGTCCGCCAAGCACTTTGCTGACGCCGAGATTATCAAACAGGCCCATGTCTCAATCCTTCCTTTCATTGGGTCTCATTCAGGGAATCCCCTAGACGACTTGCCGGAGGGGACTGTATTGGATGGCACGGAGCCATAGTGGTCTCTGAAGCGCATCCGCGGGCCGTCCAGGGCGAGTAGGCATTCCCCGGTTGGGCCGTTGCGGTTCTTCCGGATGAAAAGCTGCGCCAATCCCTCCCACTCCGGCGCCGTGCGGTTCATATCCTCGCGGTGGAGCATGGCCACGATGTCGGCGTCCTGCTCTATCTCGCCAGAATCCCGGAGGTCGGCGAGGGTCGGCTGGCGGTTCGGCCGGGTTTCGCTGGCACGGTTAAGCTGGGCGAGGGCAATTACCGGCACCTGCAATTCCTTGGCCAGCGCCTTCAGGCCGCGGGAGATGCTGCCGACCTCTTGCGCCCGGTTGTCGCCGGTGCCGCGCATCAGGCCGAGGTAGTCGATCACCACCAGCCCCAGGCCGTGGGCGCGACGGATGCGGCGGGCCTTGGCACGGACGTAGGCCACCGTGACGGCCGGTGTGTCGTCGATGAACATGGGCCACGCCATCGAGGCGCCCACCGCGATGCTCATGCGGTCCCAGTCGTCGCGGGCATCGGTGCCGGCACGCATCGCCTGCACGGTAACGCCCGAGCGGGCGGCAAGAATGCGGGCAGCTATCTCGCGGTGGCTCATTTCCATCGTGAAGAACAGCACCGGCGTGCCGCTGGCGGCCACGTGGGCGGCGATATTGCAGCCGGCGACGGTCTTGCCCACGCTGGGGCGGGCGGCCACGACCACCAGTTGCCCAGGCTCCAGGCCGCCGGTCATCCCGTCGAGGCGCCGGAAGCCGGTGTCCAGGCCGGCGAGCTCGCCGCCACGCTCACGGCGGGCCTCCACGTCGGCGAGCACGTCGCACATGGCGTCCTGAAGACGCACCGGATCTGTTTCGCTGTGGTCGACAAGCGCCTGCATGGCGCTTTCGGCTTCCGCGGCGATCTCAGCCGGCGCCCGGCCTGCTGGGCAGGCGCAGGCTGCCAGCACATCAGCGCCGATCTGCTGAAGCCCGCGCAGGGTGGCACGCTCGCGGAGCGTTGCGGCGTAGCTGCGGGCGTTGGAGGCCGTGAATCCGCCGTTGGCGATTTCTCCCAGGTAAGCGAGGCCGCCGGTTTGATCGCTCTCGCCGCGGGCGGTCAGTGCATCGAAGACGGTCAGCACGTCCACCTCCTTGCCGGCATCGTGCAAGGCCTTCGCCGCTGCGAAGATCAGGCGATGGTCGGCGCGGTAGAAGTCGGACACGCTGACCGTGCCCTCGATGCGGTCGAGCGCCTGGCCGCCGTGCGTCAGGATCGCGCCCAACAGGCCGTGTTCCGCCTCGAGGGAGTGGGACGGCAGGTTGCGCAGGTCGGGGGCGTTCATGCTGCGGCCTCCCGGTGGTAACGGTTCTCCAGGGTGCGGGCGAAGCCTGAAGGCGACATCAGGAAATCGATGTCAGCCATGAACGGCGGCCGGCCGTTGGTGCCCGGCACCTGCCCGGTGAGGTAAGCGCTTTCAGCACAGATATCGAAGAACTGTTGCCAGGCGGCGAGACCTTCAGCGCGTGTGGCGTAGCCGAAGGGCTTGCACGTCAGCTTGGCGGCCTCCGTCCACCGCGCCTTGATCGCAGCTTGCCGCGCCTTGCTGACGACCTTGCACCGGGGATTGTCCGGCAGGGCCTCGTGGTACAGATCAATGATCTGCTGATAGGGGCAGAGGTCGGCAGCTTTGCTGCTGACTGGGGGCATGCCCCCCTCCTTCTGGTGGTTCACTGACGGTTCACTGATGGTTAGGGTGTCATGGGCGACACCCGTCTCACGTCTTGGGTGACACCCGTCCCCGTCTTCCATGACACCCGTCGGACGCCGAGGGGTGTCACCGGCTACACCCGTAGGGGTGTCATGGGTGACACCCGTCAAACGAGCGAGGTTCAGGCGATAACGGCGACTTGATCCAGGCGGCCCGCCAAGCTCGTTTCCTGTGATCTGAACGAAGCCTCCGGTAATGAGGCTGTGCACAACGCGCTGCGCCTGCCGTTCCTTCAGTCGGACCTTGTCGGCGATCTTCTGAATGCTGGGGAAGCAATGGCCGTCGTCATCGGACCAGTCCGCCAGCGCCAGGAGCGCCAGCAGTTCGGACCCGCCGCCGGGATAGCCGTCCCAAACAAGGGACATCACGCGAACGGACATGACGTCATCTCCCCCACGGCTGCTGGCAGTCGTGCGCAGCCCCCCGGCAATCCACATCACCCGCGCCAGGCATGTCGCCAAACGGATCACCCGCCGATGCGCCGCTGGCCTGCGTCTTGGGCTTCCGGGGGCGTGGTGTGGTGCTCGCAACCTCGTCGGCCACCAGATCGAGAGAGGGGCGGGTGGTGCCGTCCTTGGCCTGCCAGGTGCCAATCTTGAGCGCGCCGGCGAGGGACTTGAGTTGCAGCAGGCGGGCAACGGCGGCTTCCTGAAAGCAGATCACAGAACAGAAAACCCGCCCGTCCTCGCCCTGCGGCACCGATACGCGCGCCAGGGCGAAGGGCTTGCCGGTCTTGCCGGGGCGCTCCTGTGGTGCGGCGACCAGTTCGCCGGTAATCAGAGCTCGGATCATCGCTCAACCTCGCGGCCATACCTGGCCGCCGCGGTCCGCGTCGGTACGTCCTGCAGGTCAAGCGTGTATTCTGCAACAAGCCGTCCGCCGTCCAATGCGTCCCGCCGCAAGATTGCCCATCCATCGGTCCGCAAAAAGCCCACGTATGCGGCAAGTCGCCAAGAGCGTCCGAATTGCGACTGGCGTATCCACCCGTCAAGGAGGGCCAGCAGTGCGCTCTCCTTGACGGTGCCGGCCTCGGGGAATATCGGAGCCGGCATGCGCGGCAGCGTGTCGGGGAAAAGGTCGCATACCATCCTAGGCCACCTCGCCAGCGGTCAGCGCATCAATGGCATTGGCGTCCCAGAGCAAAAAACGGTTGCGGGCTTTTTGGGGCTTGACGCCGTAATAATGCCCATCGCGGCACAGCGCAGCACGCAAGGTCTGCGGCTTGACCTTCAGCGCGGCGGCGGCTTCTTCGGTGGAGTAGTTGCGGGCAGCGAGGGGCGCATCGTTGCGCCAGGTGGAGGGGATGGTTGCGGCTTGCATCGTGGGGTACTCCGTTGTCGGTAACGGTCCCCACGGTATGCGCCGGAAT
>ERZ650306.623-NODE-623-length-21597-cov-9.761536_pt1 | contig 21597 bp, 19 predicted proteins | sample MGYA00376242_ERZ650306 | MGnify/ENA primary metagenome ERZ650306 (study PRJEB26733, sample SAMN07839244) | wastewater metagenome | biome: urban; feature: wastewater treatment plant; material: waste water | place: USA: North Carolina | collected 2016-03-31 ... | reverse complement strand
CGAGCTGGGGGCGCTGCACATCCTCATCAACAACGTCGGCGGCAGTGGCCCGAACCACCCGCTGAAGATGGGCGGCGCCGATTTCAGCGCCGCGCTGGTGTGGAACGTCACCCCCGCCTATTTGATGACGCAAAAATGCGTACCCGCCATGCGCGCCGCTGGCCATGGCGCGGTGGTGAACATCAGCTCCACAGCAGCGCGCTACGCCCAAAAACACTTCAGTGTGTATGGCGCCGCCAAGGCCGCACTGAACCAGCTCACGCGCAACTTGGCGCAGGACTTTGGCCCACAGGTGCGCGTGAACGCCATCGAGCCCGGCACCATCATGACCGACGCGCTGGCCCCCTTCCTCACTCCCGAGCGTACCGAGCGCATGCTGGCCAGCACGCCCATGGCGCGCCTGGGGCAACCGGAAGATATTGCCGCTGCCGCAGTCTTCCTGGCCTCGCCCGCTGCAGGCTGGGTCACGGGAAAAATTCTCGGCGTTGATGGCGGCGTGGAAGCGCCCAATTTCTAAACCCCACCGCCCCCGGCGGGGGCTGTGGTCCTTTCCACCGTTGTCTTTGGAGAGTGCTGCCTTATGTTGATCGCAAAATTCCTGGCCGCTGTGGCCCTGGTGTCGTGGCTGGCCGTCACCGGCCAACGGGTGTTCCATGCCTGGCAGGCGAACGACCCCGCAGACACCACACCACAAATGGACAAGCACTCGGGCGCGCAGGTGCAACTGGCAGGTTTTTACAACCGCCGCTGAAACGCCCCCTGAGCCACCGCAGCGCCACCCTCTGGCGGGCGGGCCACGCGTTCACGCGGGCCCTGGCGCTGCTTAAAACGCCGCTATCCCGGTTTGCGCCCGACCGAGGATGAGGGCGTGGATGTCGTGCGTACCCTCGTAGGTGTTCACCACCTCCAGGTTCACCAGGTGGCGGGCCACGCCATAGGTGTCGCTGATGCCATTGCCGCCCAGCATGTCGCGCGCCGTGCGGGCAATCTCCAGCGCCTTGCCGCAAGAATTGCGCTTGATGAGGGAGGTGCCCTCCACGCTGTCCGTGCCCGCATCTTTCATGCGGCCAAACTGCACACAGGCTTGCAGGCCGATGGCAATTTCCGTTTGCATATCCGCCAGCTTTTTTTGCACCAACTGGTTGGCCGCCAAAGGGCGACCAAACTGCTGGCGCTCCAGGGTGTACTGGCGCGCCGTGTGCCAGCAAAACTCCGCCGCGCCCAAAGCGCCCCAGGCAATGCCATAGCGCGCGCTGTTCAGGCAGGTGAACGGGCCTTTGAGGCCACGCACTTCAGGAAAAGCGTTCTCCTCGGGGACGAACACATCGTCCATGACGATCTCGCCCGTGATGCTGGCGCGCAGCCCCACTTTGCCGTGGATGGTGGGCGTGGACAGCCCGGCCATGCCTTTTTCCAGCACAAAACCACGGATGGGGCCCAGCGCCCCGCCCACGCTCACCTCTTTGGCCCAGACGACGAACACGTCGGCCACCGGGCTGTTGGTGATCCACATCTTGGCGCCGGAGAGGCTGAAGCCGCCGGGCACCTTGCGGGCGCGGGTGATCATCGAGCCGGGGTCGGAGCCGTGGTTCGGCTCGGTGAGGCCGAAACAGCCGATCCATTCGCCGGTGGCGAGTTTGGGCAGGTATTTGCGCTTGGTGGCTTCGTTGCCGAATTCGAAGATCGGCACCATCACCAGCGAGGATTGCACGCTCATCATCGAGCGGTAGCCGGAATCGACGCGCTCGATTTCGCGGGCGATCAGGCCGTAGCTGACGTAGTTGAGGCCGGAGCCGCCGTACTCTTCGGGGATCGTCGCGCCGAGCAGGCCGAGGGCGCCCATTTCGCGGAAGATCTCCAGGTCGGTGTGTTCGTTGCGAAACGCTTCGAGCACACGGGGCGCCAGCTTGTCCTGGGCGTAGGCGCGGGCGGTGTCGCGGATCATGCGTTCTTCGTCGGTCAGTTGCTGGTCCAGCAGAAGCGGGTCATCCCATTGGAAACTCATGATTGTCTCTTCCTTGTGGCTATTGGTCTGGGGTGGGGCGGTCGCGGGCTCAGCCCGCGTGATTGCGAATCATGTTGCGGGCGATCACCAGTTGCTGGATCTGGGTGGTGCCCTCGAACAGTCGGAACAGGCGCACGTCGCGGTAGAAGCGTTCGATGCCGTATTCGGAAAGGTAGCCGGCGCCGCCGAAGATCTGCACCGCCCGGTCGGCCACGCGGCCGCACATTTCCGACGCGAACATTTTTGCACAGGAGGCTTCGGTGCCCACGTCGAGGCCTTGGTCGCGGCGGCGCGCGGCGTCGAGCACCATGCAGCGGGCGGCATAGATTTCGGCTTTGCTGTCGGCCAGCATGGCCTGGATGAGCTGGAATTCGGCGATCGGTTTGCCGAACTGTTTGCGTTCGCAGGCATAACGCAGCGCGTCTTCGAGCATGCGTTCGGCCACGCCCACCGAAATGGCGGCGATGTTGATGCGGCCCTTGTCGAGCACTTTCATGGCGGTCTTGAAGCCGATGCCTTCCTTGCCGCCGATCAGGTTGGCGGCCGGCACGCGACAGTCCTCGAAGATCACGTCGCAGGTGTGGGAGCCCTTGTGGCCCATCTTTTCGTCGGGTTGGCCGAGGGAGAGACCCGGCGTGCCGCGCTCGACGATGAAGGCGGAGATGCCGTCGGCGCCCTTTTTGGTCGGGTCGGTGCGGGCCATCACGGTGAACACGCCGGCTTCGGGGGCGTTGGTGATGTAGCGCTTGGTGCCGTTGAGCACGTAGTAGTCGCCGCTGCTGTCACGAATCGCAGTGGTGCGCAGGCTGGCGGCGTCGGAGCCGCTGTCCGGCTCGGTGAGGGCGAAGGAGCCGATGAACTCGCCGGTCACCAGTTTCGGCAGATAGCGGGCCTTCTGTTCGGGTGTTCCGTCGATGACGATGCCCTGGCCGCCGATGCCGTTGTTGGTGGCGAACAGCGAGCGGAAGCACGGCGACGTGTGGCCGATCTCGAAGGTCGCCAGCACTTCTTCTTCCATCGTCAGGCCCATGCCGCCGTGCTCTTCGGGGATCGACAGGCCGAACAGGCCGAGCGCCTTCATCTCGTCGACGATTTCATCCGGAATGCGGTCGGTTTCGGCAACGACGGTTTCGTGCGGAACCAGGCGTTCGCGGACGAAGCGCGAAATCGTGTCGAGCAGAATATTGAGGGTTTCCTGGTCTCTGATCATGGTGCTTTCCAATGGCTGACTGGGGGCGGAGTGGGGCAACGCGGGGCAGGGCCGGCCCTGGGGTCGGCCGGTGCGGACACGCGCTTACTTCACGTACTTGCGGAACTCCGGCTTGCGCTTTTCGCGGAAGGCATTGCCGCCTTCGGCCGACTCGGGGCTTTCGTAGTAGAGCTTGAGTGCGTGCATGGCCAGACCGCCCATGCCGCGGATCATCTCGGTGTCGACGTTGAAGGACTTTTTGGCCAGGGCGATGGCGGTCGGGCTCTTCTCGACGATCTCGTCGCACCACTTCTTCACTTCGGCGTCGAGCTGATCCTGGGGCACCACGGCGTTGACCAGGCCCATCTGCAGGGCTTCCTGGGCGGTGTAGCGGCGGCACAGATACCAGATTTCGCGGGCCTTCTTTTCGCCGACGACGCGGGCGAGGAGGGCGGTGCCGAAGCCGGGGTCGACCGAGCCGACGCGCGGGCCGGCCTGACCGAGCTGGGCGTTGTCGGAGGCGATGGCCAGGTCGCAGATGGTGACCAGCACGTTGCCGCCGCCGATGGCAAAGCCGTTGACGCGGGCGATGACCGGCTTGGAGCAGTCGCGGATGGCGCTCTGCACTTCTTCGATCGGCAGGCCGATGACGCCGCGGCCGCCGTAGCCGCCGTCCTGGGTGCCTTGGTCGCCGCCCGTGCAGAACGCCTTTTCGCCGGCGCCGGTCAGCACGACCACCCCGATCGAGCGGTCGTAGTCCGCATCCTTGAAGGCGTGGATCATTTCCTCGCAGGTGTTGGCGGTGAAGGCGTTGTAGGCCTTGGGGCGGTTGATGGTGATGGTGGCGATGCCATCGGCCTTGGTGTAGAGGATGTCGCGGTATTCCATTGTGTGTCTCCTGACAGGTGAGGGTAGGTGCTCGTTGTTCTTTCCAAGGGGCGTCGCAAATCGTCGCGGGCAGGCCCAAGGTCGCAATGCGGTGCGGAGCCGTACTGCTGCACGGCGGGCTCCGGAGTTGCGGGATCGGGGCGCGCAGCGGATTTGTTCGCGCCCTTTAGCCGGCCATCGTCAGGCCGCCGGAAACGCTGATGATCTGACCGGTGATGAAGGCCGCGTCTTCGCTGGCGAGGAACAGCACGGCGCCGGGCAGGTCGTCCGGCTGGCCCAGGCGGCCGAATGGGATGGCCTTGGCCAGTGCGCCTTTGAGCTTTTCGCCCTGTTCGCCTTCGCCGGCGAAATCGCGGAAGAGGGCGGTGTCGGTGGGGCCGGGGCAGACGACGTTGACGTTGATCTGCTTGCGGGCCAGTTCGCGGGCCATGGTCTTGGAGTAGGACACCAGCCCGCCCTTGCAGAAGGCATACACCGCTTCGCCGGAAGAGCCGACCCGGGCGGCGTCGGAGGCGACGTTCACCACCTTGCCGCGGCCGCGTTCGTACATGCCCTTGAGCACCGCGTGGTGCATGTAGAGCGGGCCGTAGAGGTTCACCGCGACGATCTTGTCCCACAGCGCCTTGTCGGTCTTGAGGAAGGGCGCGGCGTGATCCCAGCCGGCGTTATTCACCAGGATGTCGGTCGGGCCGAGTTGGGCTTCGGCGGCCGTCACGGCGGCCACCACCGATTCCTGGCTGGTCAGATCGACGCCGAAGGCCGCGGCGCTGCCGCCCTTGGCGCGGATGTCGGCCACAATGGTCTCTGCGGCGTCCTTGTTGATGTCGAACACGGCGACGATGGCGCCCTCGTCGGCAAAGCGCCGACAGATCGCCGCGCCGATGCCGCCCGCGCCGCCGGTAACGATGGTGACTTTCCCTTTGATGCCTCGCATGCTGCTCTCCTTTTGATGTTTCGTTTGGTTGCGTTTATGTCTTGCTTTGCGCTTCAATGCGGCTTCACCTGCTCCGCGTCCCACCCCGATGACTGACCCCACCACCGAACAGAGCCTCGCCGGCATTGAGATCAACAACCGTCTGTTCTTCCGTCTCTTTCAGGCCGCCAACACTCTGCACACCAAGGGCACCCAGGCCCTCGACGAGTTCGGGATCACCACCCAGCAATGGTCGGTGCTCGGTGCCCTGTCGCGCCCCCAGGCCGCGGCGGGCATGACCGTCAATGAGCTGTCCCACTACCTCCTGGTCAGCCGCCAGAACCTCACCGGACTCCTCGGCCGGCTGGAGCGCGACGGACTCATCGAGCGCCTCACCAGCGAAGAGGACCGCCGTTCCCGCAAGGTCAAGCTGAGCGCCAAGGGCGAGGCCCAATGGGCCGCCATTGCCGATCCCATCCATGCCTTCTACGACGCGGCTCTCAAGGGTTTTTCCTTCGACGACCGGCTGACTTTCATTCATTACCTGAGCCGTTTGCAGCGCAACATGGCCCAGCTCTAGACCCGGTGTTCGGCGATCTTCTGGCGCCCGATGATCATCTTCATGATGTTTGCGGTGCCGTCGCCGATCTGCAGACCCATCACGTCGCGGTAGCGCTGACCGAAGTCGTAGTCGCCGCCGTAGCCGCCGTGTCCGTGGGTCAGCAGGCATTGATGGATGATTTCGCAGGCCAGCTTCGGCCCCCACCACTTGCACATCGCCGCTTCGGCGGTATGGGGCAGATGCTTGTCCTTCAGCCATAGGGTGCGCAGACACAGGGCGCGGCAGGCCTCGTAGTAGGTTTCCGCCTCGGCGAGCGGGAAGGTGACGCCCTGGAATTCGCCGATCGGCTTGCCGAAGGCTTCCCGCTCCTGCACGTAGCGCCAGGCTTCGTCGAGGGACGCCCGTGCCACGCCCATGCACTGCAGGCCGATCAGCGCGCGGCTGTAATCGAAGCCCTGCATGACCTGGATGAAGCCCTGACCTTCGTCGCCGAGCATCATGTCCTTCGAGATGCGCACCCCGTCGAAGAAGATCGAACCGCGGCCGACCGGGCGCGTGCCGATGTCGTCGAAGGTGGTGCGGGAGATGCCGGGCAGATCCATCGGCACCAGGAAGGCACTGATGCCGCGGGCGCCGTCGGCTTCGGTGCCGGTGCGGGCAAACACCACCGCCACGTCGGCCTGGGTGGCCATTGAAATCGAGGTTTTCTCACCGCTCAGGATGAAGTCGTTGCCGTCGCGCACCGCCTTCAGCTTGAGCCGCGCGGCGTCGGAGCCGGCGCTCGGTTCGGTGAGGGCGATGGCGATGAACTTCTTGCCCGTGACCACCTGATCCATCCACTCCCTGGCGACATCGGGGCGGGCGTAATTGGCGACGATCTGCCCGCACAGGGAGGTGAGCAGATTGACGTAGGACACGTTGAAGTCGCCATAGGCGATCTGTTCGAGCAGCAGCCCGCTGGTCACGCAGTCCACCCCCAGTCCGCCGAAGGACTCCGGCAGTTCCGGGCCGAGCAGGCCCATTTCACCCATCTCGATGGCGATTTCCCGTTCGACACGCTCGGCCTTTTCACGGGCGCGGTAATCCGGGGCGAGTCTTTCCCTTGCAAAACGGCTGGCTGATTCGACCAGTGCCTTCTGGTCGTCGGTGAGGCTGAAGTCCATCGTGAGTCCTTTCCGGTAGCGAGTGGCTGGATTCTAGGAATGGACTTAATTTCTGTCAATGTATTGTCGTAAATTGCCGATTGTAATTTCGGATCAATTTTTTGATGTGCGATAGCACAAAATTAAAATTTATAAATATCATTGATATTTAACGCTATTTTGTTGCGGTGCGATCACCTTGTTTTTCCCGCGCATTCGGAATATAGGTAAATATGTTGACTTAAGTGGGGCGTAGCTATACGTTGCGAGCCAGCGTGGCAGGCTGTGTTCGATGACGGTCGGAGCGCGCGGCGTGGCATGCAAAAGAGGAAGAACCGCAGCGCTTCCGGTCGCGATCCGGTTCGCGTCGTCAGTTCCCAGGGCGTGCCCGCTGTGTCGTTGGCCACTGCGTGGCGCATCCGCCGTCGAGGCCGGTCGCGCTACATCACACCAAACCGATTTCGAGGAGACAAAATGAAGTTCGATCCTGTATTGCTTGCACCGCGCATGGCGCCGATGAAAGCGGCCGGCCTGTGGCGCGACGAAACCATCGACGTCCATGTTCAGCGGGCGCTCAAGAACTGCCCGGACAAACTGGCCGTCGTCGCCTATGCCGCGGAGAAGAGCGAGCCGGTGCGGCTGAGCTACCGGGAGCTCGACGCCAGGGTCGACCGCATCGCACGCGGCCTCGTCAGCCTCGGGGTCGGCCGACAGGACGTGGTCACTTTCCAGCTCCCCAACTGCTGGGAGTTTCTCGCCCTGTGTCTGGCCTGCGCGCGGATCGGCGCGGTGGCCAATCCGGTGATGCCGATCTTCCGCCAGCACGAACTGACCTTCATGCTCAACTTCGGCGAATCCAAGGTTTTCATCGTCCCCAAGGTCTTCCGCGGCTTCGACTACGAGGCGATGGCCCGCGGGATGCGGCGCGATCTGCCGCAGCTCACCAACCTGATCGTCATCGGCGGCGACGGCGAGGAGAGTTTCGAAGCCCGCCTGCTACGGGACGACACCCCCGCGCTCAGCGGCCCCGGCATCGGCCCCGACGATGTGCTGCTGCTGATGTACACGTCCGGAACCACCGGCGAGCCGAAGGGGGTGATGCACACCTCCAACACCTTGTTCTCCAACCTTCACGCCTACCGCGAGACGATGGAACTGGGGCCGGACGACATCATCCTCGGCGCCTCGCCGATGGCGCACCTCACCGGCTACGGCTATCTGGCCATGCTGCCGCTGATCCTCAATTCCACCACCGTGTTGCAGGACGTCTGGGAACCCCGTCGGGCGCTGCAGATCGTGCGCGACGAAAACGTCAGCTTCAGCATGGCGTCCTCGCCTTTCGTCGCCGATCTGTGCGGCGCGGTCGAAGCGGGCGACCGCACGACTGCGCGCTTCAACAAATTCTGCTGCGCCGGTGCGCCGATTCCGCCGGTGCTCATCGAGCGCGCCCAAAAGGTGCTCGGCATGCGGCTGTGCTCCGCCTGGGGCATGACCGAGAACGGCGCGGTGACGGTGACCGAGCCGTCCCGCGCGATGGAGAAGTCCGGCGTTTCCGATGGCCGTCCGCTGCCCGGCATGGAAGTGAAGGTGGTGGACGCCAACGGCATCGATCTGCCCCCCGGCGAGAGCGGCTCACTGTTGGTACGCGGCGCCTCCCAGTTCGGCGGCTACCTCAAGCGCCCGCAGTTCAACGCCACTTCGGCCGACGGCTGGTTCGATACCGGCGACGTGGCGACCATCGACGCCGAAGGCTATATCCGCATCACCGGGCGCTCGAAGGATGTGGTGATCCGCGGCGGGGAGAACATCCCGGTCGTCGAAATCGAAAATCTGCTCTACCAGCATCCGGCGATCGCCGTCGTTGCCGTCGTCGGCTATCCGGACAAGCGGCTCGGCGAGCGGGTCTGCGCCTTTGTGTCGCTCAAGCCGGGCGCCAGCTTCAGTTTCGAGGAAATGACCGCCTACTTCGAGCGCCTGCAGCTCACCCGGCAGTATTTCCCCGAGCGCCTCGAAATCGTCGACGACCTTCCGCGCACGCCGAGCGGCAAGCTGCAGAAGTTCAAGCTCCGCAGCGTCGCCAGGGCTTTCGGGGACGTGGACTGAACGCGCCGGGTCGATCTGCCTTGCGGCCCGGATTGCGATGCCGGGCCGTGTCTCCATGTCCTTTCCGCTGCGCGGAATTCCCATTCGAAAGCCAAGCATGAACGAACCCGTTGTCGTAGAAATCATCGGCCAGGTTGGCCTTGTCCGCATCAACCGCCCGGAAGTGTTCAACGCGCTCAACGACGACGTGATGAACGCCCTCGGCGCGGCGCTCGACCGTTTCGAGGGGGACCAAGCGATCCGCTGCGTGGTCCTCACCGGATCGGGCAAGGCCTTCGCGGCCGGCGCCGACATCATGGCCATCCGTCCGCTGGATTACATGGATGCCTACAAGGGCAACCTCATCACCCGCAACTGGGAGCGCCTCAAAAGCTTCCGCAAGCCGGTGATCGCCGCGGTGTCGGGGCTGGCCCTGGGCGGCGGCTGCGAGCTGGCGATGATGTGCGACATCGTGTTCGCCGCCGACACCGCCCGCTTTGCGCTGCCCGAAGTCAAGCTCGCGGTCATTCCGGGGGCGGGCGGCACCCAGCGCATGCCCCGCGCGGTGGGCAAGGCCAAGGCCATGGACCTCGTCCTCACCGGTCGCACGATGGATGCCGAGGAGGCCGAACGGGCCGGTCTGGTGTCGCGCATCTTTCCGGCCGACGCCCTGCTCGACGAAGCCCTGAAAGCCGCTCGGGAGATCGCCGGCTATTCGCTGCCGGTGCTGATGATGCTGAAGGAGTCGGTCAACCGCGCCTGGGAAAGTCCGCTCGACGAAGGTCTGCTCTTCGAGCGGCGCACCCTTCACGCCACCTTCGCCCTGCGTGACCAGAAGGAAGGCATGGCCGCCTTCCTGGAAAAGCGCAAACCGGTCTTCGAGGACCGCTGAGCGCCACCGCCCGCGCATTCCCGTCTTTCCGCAGCACCCACAACAACGATCCACACGATGGAGGAGCAACCATGACCACAATTTCCCGATCCCTGCGCCGGCCGGGCCTGGCTTGCCTGATCGCCAGCCTGTTCGCCGCCGCCCCGGCTTTCGCCGATAGCGAGATCGATGCGCTCAAGCGCGAGCTGGCGGAGCAGCGCCAGCTGATCCAGCAACTTCTCAAGAACCAGGAAGCGCAGAAGAAGACCGAGGTCCAGACCGCCGGGCCGGCCCGCGGGGCCGGACTGCAGATGGGTGTGCCCACCGGGCCGTCCGGCACCCTGACGATCTACGGCGTCGCCGACGTGAGCGCCTCCACGGTGAACAGCGGCTATGGCCAGAAATCGACGATCGGCTCGGGCGGCATGACCTCGTCGCGCATCGGCTTCAAGGGCGAGAAGGAACTCGGCGAAGAGCTGAAGGCGGTCTACCTCATGGAAGCCGGGCTGCTCTTCGATACCGGTTCGGTTGGCACCGGCGGCATCACCCCCGGCATCAACAACACAGGCGTGTCGAGCGGCGGCCAGACCAGCAATGGCAGCCAGATTTTCTCCCGGCAGATCTACGCGGGCCTGCAGAGCCGCTTCGGCACTGTCACCGCCGGTCGCCAGTACGCCGGCTCCTATACGTCGTCGGTGATTTCGGCGGCGATGGGGGCGGGCTTCTTCGGCTCGTCGGCGGGGCTGCTGCCGCTGATCGGCGGCATGCCGACGCGGCTCAACAATTCGCTGGTGTATGCCTCCCCGAAGGTGGCGGGCTTCTCCGGCCAGCTCACGCTGACCAGCGGCAGCGAAAACAACGTGAACATGGTCACCCCGACCGCCGCCGGCTCCACGGCGATGACGACCGACAAGGCCGGCCGTGGCGGCGATCTGGCGCTGTACTACGCCGGCGGTCCGCTGAACGCCACCTTCACGACCTGGAGCCTGGATAACGCCAGCTACGCGGTGCCCGCCAGCGGCGCCCAGGAGACCGGCCTTGCCAAGCGGCGTGGTTGGCAGGTGGGCGGCAACTACAACCTGGGCTTTGCCACTCTTTACGGCAACTATGTGTATGGCCGGATCGGCGGCGGCAACTACGAGAACGTGACCGCCACCTTGTCGAAAGCCGAAGGCTGGAGCCTCAGTGCGGGCGTTCCGCTGTGGGGCGGCAAGGCCTACGCGAGCTACAGCCAGCTTGACGACAAGTCGATCAAGAACCGGGATGCCACGCTCGTCGGTCTGGCTTACGCCTACAAACTGCAGGATTCGACCACGCTCTACGGCACCTGGGGCAAGGTGCTCAACAAGACCGGCGCCAGCTACAGCCTGACCGACGGCGGCAACCTGGTGGGCACCGTGGCCAAGCCGGGCTATGACCCGAACGGCTACATGGTGGGCGTGAACCACGTGTTCTGAGCCACGCGCTGCGGGTGGTCGGCGCTTCTGCGGGAGCGGACAAACTCGTAGCTGCGAAGTTGCGTCAGCCGCCCCACCACAAAACCCGCGCAAAGAAAAAGGCAAAGCCCGGACGAAACCGGGCTTTGTGCTGCCAAGCATGCGACGGACACAGACTCCGACCGGACCCGTCGCAATTTCCAGTGCGAGACTGGGCCTACCAGTGGGTCTCGTGATCCGGGGTGGCGGTGATCTTGTGGATGGTCAGGTCGGCGCCTTCGAATTCCTCTTCCGGGTCGAGGCGGATGCCGACGATTGTCTTGAGCAGGCCATAGACGAGGGTGCCGCCGGCCAGTGCGATGACGATGCCGCCGGCGGTGCCGATCAACTGAGCCACGACGCTCACTCCGCCAATGCCGCCCAGCGCCTGACTACCGAAAATGCCGGCGGCAATGCCGCCCCAGGCGCCGCAGAGGCCGTGCAGTGGCCACACGCCCAGCACGTCGTCGATCTTCCAGCGGTTTTGGGTGACGGTGAAGAGTCGGACGAAAAGCGCACCGGCAACGCAGCCGGTGATCAGTGCGCCGATCGGGTGCATCAGGTCGGAGCCGGCACACACCGCCACCAGGCCGGCGAGGGGGCCGTTGTGGATGAAGCCGGGGTCGTTCTTGCCGAGGATCATCGCCGCCAGCGTGCCGCCCACCATCGCCATCAGCGAGTTGAGCGCCACCAGGCCGCTGACTTTGTCCATGGTTTGCGCGGACATCACATTGAAGCCGAACCAGCCGACGGTGAGAATCCACGCGCCGAGGGCCAGAAAGGGGATATTCGAAGGCGGGTGAGCGGCCACGTTGCCGTCCTTGGTGTAGCGGCCACGGCGGGCGCCGAGGAGCAGCACCGCCGGCAGGGCGATCCAGCCGCCCACCGCGTGCACGACCACCGAACCGGCGAAATCGTGGAATTTGGCGCCGAAAGCGGCTTCGATCCACGGCTGGATGCCGAAGTTGTCGTTCCAGGCAATGCCTTCGAAGAACGGGTAGACGAAGCCCACCAGCAGGAAAGTGGCGATGCTCTGAGGGTGGAAGCGGGCGCGCTCGGCAATCCCGCCCGAGATGATCGCCGGAATGGCGGCGGCGAAGGTCAGCAGGAAGAAGAACTTCACCATCTCGTAGCCGTTCTTCTGAGCCAGCACGTCGGCGCTGGAGAAGAAGTTGGCACCGTAGGCGATGGTGTAGCCGATGAAGAAGTAGGCGATGGCCGAAACGCAGAAGTCGGTCAGGATCTTGACCAGCGCGTTGACCTGGTTCTTTTTGCGTACCGTCCCGAGTTCCAGGAAGGCAAAGCCTGCGTGCATGGCCAACACCATGATGGCACCGAGCAGCACGAAGACAACGTTACTGGCGTTATTGATTTGCTCCATTTTGGGCTCCAGAATCGAAGCGGGGCACCAAGCAGGTGCTGTGCCAGTTTCATTTTTTTAAAATACGTTTTAATTCAAGTGGTTGTGAATTCATCCTTTTGTTTTTATGCACCGGTAACGTGCATATTCGTGGTTTATGCACCAAAGTAATGCCTGCTGGCTTCGTGGGGCGCGCTACCAGGCGTTTTCAACCGCGATCTGAGCCGGCGCCGCCAGACGGCTCAGGCGGAAGCCTCGTTCCATGAGGGCCTTGTGGGTGTCGCGCACCATTTCGGGGCTGCCGCAGATCATGATCCGCGACGCGTCGAGGCTGAGGGGAATGCCGAGGGCGGATTCCAGGCTGGCGCTCCGCACGAGTTCCGGCAGGCGCGCGTGGAGCGCGCCGGCGAGCACTTCGCGGGTGGCGACCGGCTGATAGATCAGTTTGTGACCCTGTTCGGCCCACAATGGATGCTGGCGCAGGGCGGCAATCTCGTCCCGGTAGGCCAGATCCTCGCCGGTGCGGGCGCAGTGGACCAGGATCAGGCGTTCGAAGCGCTGCCACGTGGTTTGGTCCTGCAGGATCGCCAGGTAGGGAGCGAGGCCGGTTCCGGTGGCGAGCATCCACAAATCGCGTCCGTCGGCGAAGCGATTGGTGGTGAAAAACCCGATGGCCTGACGTTCGATCATCAGTTCGTCCCCGACGGCCAGCTTTTCAAGCTGCGAGGTGAAGGCGCCGTCGGGCACCACGATGGAGTAGAACTCCAGATAGTCGTCCCAGGTGGCCGATGCCATCGAATAGGCCCGCCACACCGGAGTACCGTTTTCCTTGAGCAGGCCGAGCCGGGCGAACTGGCCGGGCACAAAGCGGAAGCCCGCCTCCCGGCTGATCCGGAACGACAGCAGGCGGGGACTCCAGCGGTGCATCCACAGGATGCGGGCGGAGGTGGTCTTTGCGGCAGGCTCGTCCATCGTCTTTCCTTTGCGGCAGGGATGAATCGGGTAGCGGGTTCTGGAAATGGATACAAGAACTGTAACTCGCAGGTCGAGACAGGCGCTTCACCCGCTTCGTTCCTGCTTTTACGCGGCGAAAGTGTGTCGTCGTTGTGACAAATCGGGCCGACGGTCGGTTCGCTTGCCGGGCATGACTGACGCATTTTGGCAGCGAGGTGACGAAAAACGTCACTTGAATCGGCGAGTTTGGCCGGCATGAACCGGCGGGCGGCTTCAATCTGATGGTATGTTTATGATTTTAATGGATTAACCTTGGTTTTCATTTGTTGGCACGACGTTTGCCTATAGAAAGCCTGTCGGGCCAGCCGCCCGTTCCGATTTCTAACAAGCACCTGGAGATACACAAATGAACAAGCAATCCGGCTTCACCCTGATCGAACTCATGATCGTTGTCGCCATCATCGGCATCCTGGCCGCGATCGCGGTTCCGCAGTATCAGAACTACACCAACAAGGCCAAGTTCACCGAAGTTGTGAATGCGACGGCTCCGATGAAGGGCGCGGTTGAAATGTGTATCAACGCCCAAGGCCTTACCGGTAGCGTGGCGATCACTGGCTGCGCTAACAACAACAACGGCGTACCCGCCGCGGCCAGTGCCTATGGCAATGTCGCCAGCGTGACTTCCTCCGATGCCGGCGTCGTCGTCGCTACCGCTGTTGCCACCGCTCCGTTCAACAGCGCATCCGTGACGCTGACCCCGGCTCTCACCAACGGCTCCATCGTCTGGACCAAGAGCTGCAGTGTCGCTGCCTTCTGCTAAGAGCGGTAGCCCGCAGGGCGTGCCCTGCACACCCTGCTTGAAAAAACCCGGTTGGCTTGGCTCACCGGGTTTTTCTTTTGGTTTTACGCATACGACACGGGAAGGTTTGCGATGGATGGTGCTGCCCAGATTTTTTCTCCCAATTTCGATTCCCGGCCGGACGGTGCCGGTGTTTCGCTGGTCGTCATCCACGCCATCAGTCTGCCGCCCGATCGTTTCGGTGGGGCCGGGGTCGAGCAATTGTTCACCAACCGCCTCGATCCCCTCGAACATCCGTACTACGCAGGCATTCACCATCTGCGCGTATCGGCCCATTATTTCGTCCGCCGCAGCGGCCAGCTGATTCGCTTTGTCGCGCCGGAAATGCGTGCATGGCATGCCGGCGTATCGCGTTGGCGCGCGCGCGAACGCTGTAACGATTTCTCCGTGGGCATCGAACTGGAAGGCTGCGACACCCTGCCTTTCGAAGCCATGCAGTACACGGTGCTGGCTAAGCTGCTGAACGATCTGTGCGAGCGCTTTCCGATCGAGGACATCGTTGGTCATTCGGACATCGCGCCGGGACGCAAGACCGATCCGGGGCCGTTCTTCGATTGGGCTCGGCTGCGGGATGAGCTGGTTCGGATCGGCGCGCCGAAAGGGGTGGTCGACTGCCTTGCCGGAAACACGGAAAGCGGTGCTTCTGCTGAATCCGTCGACAGGATGCGCTGGCCGTTTCCGCTGGCAGAGCGTCCGGAGTGAATTCGGGAGGTCGGTCAGTGTCGGGCGCTGTCGCTCAGTTGCTTGAACAGGTGCGCGTAGCGCTCGGCGAGTCGATCCCAGTTCCATTCCGTGGCCGCGAAGCGGGCGGCTGCGTCACGTGTTTTTGAGCGATCGGGGGCGGGGGCGTCGATCACGGCTTCAAGTGTGGTGAGCCAATTCCGGAGGTCTGGAGCGTGCGGGTTGTGCGCTAGCGCGTGGATGGCGCAGGGGAACGCCGGCCCGCCATGGGCTGTGTCGATGGAAATGACCACGGGGGTTCCACAGGCGAGGGATTCCTGTACGACGAGTGGAAAGCCTTCGCCGTAGCTCGGCAGAACCAGCACATCCGCGGCCTGGTAGAGCTCGGCCAAGGTATGACCGCTGCGCGCCTTCCAGAGCGTGACCTGGGGCAGCGCCCAGGTGTCCGGACGGAGCGGGCCGGGCTTGCCCCAGCCGGCAAACCACCACCGCCAGTCGGAACGCAGGCTTGCCATCTCTTTGAGCAGCGCCACTCCTTTTTTTTCGACGAAGCGTCCGACAAACAGGATCACGCGCTCGCCCTCGGGAATGCCGAGCCGTGTGCGCAAGGCCTGCCGCTCAAGCGGCGCGAGCGGCGCGAAGACGTGGGTGTCGACGCCATTGGGCCAGTATTCCGGGGGCTTTGGGAAGTGTGTGAAGCTTTCGAACAGTTTTTTGACGCGGGGACTGATGAAAATCGTTTGGTCTGCGTGTCCAAGCGCGAGTCGCCCCAGGCTCCGGTTGACCAGGCGCAGCACCGTTCTCAGAGCTGTGCTGCGGTACTCGATATCGCCGATGTGCTGGGTGATGACGACCGGCTTGTGGAACAGCTTGGACAGAACTAGTGCGGCGATTGAGGCGGGGTAGATGAAGTCGTGGAGATGAATTGCGTCGCTATGCTGGACGGCCCGAGCCAGGGCGCGCCAACCGTGCCAGCCCCACACTGGCCAGGGAAGCCCGAAGCGTTCGAGTCCGTTCCACGCGGGGTGTGCTTCAATGCGTGCGCCAGGAAGGTGTGGTGCGGGGTCGCAGGCGGCGGCCATCCAGGTCAGGTCAAATTTATCCTGTAGCCGTGAGGCAAGCTGTCCGGCGACGATTTCCACGCCACCGGAATGGGCCGGAAAGTAATGGGTGACGAGCAGCAATCGCGGCTTTCGGCGCGGATCGGCGTCTTCAGGCCGGGCTATCATTGACGGCCCTTTGATTGGAAGGTGCGATGCCAACAATGATCGGAATCTCTGTTGCAGATTAAGTCGAGCATGAGTGCCAGTCTTTTTCGCGATGCGCGTTGGCGACGCTTTCTACTTGTGGGCGGGCTGTGCTTTTTCACCAATCTGATGGTGCTTTATGTGGGCACAGAGTTAGTCGGTCTGCATTACCTGGCGTCGACGTTTTTTTCAATTTTCGTCACCAACACCCTCGGTTGGGTACTCAATCGGAAGTGGACCTTCGCCTCTTCGTCGTCGAACTGGCTCCTTGAATACGGGCGCTACCTGACCGTGAGTCTGTCGGGTTTTGCCTTCAGCCTGGGATTGATGACGCTGTTGGTGAGCGGTGCCGGCGTCCATTACCTTCTGGCCAGCGCGAGCATTGCCGTGGGAATGACGGTTGTCAATTTTGTGGCGCATCGCGGCTGGAGTTTTGCCCGCAGGGATTAGTCTCCCTCGCGTTCGTAGAGGGCAACATATTGAAGGCCGTTGGTCAGGGCGCCCATCGGCCCTGTATGGCAGCGGGCGGGATGGATCAGTTTTTTTTGTATCCATCCGCGCTGTGCAAGATGGGTGTTCCAGTTCCAGGCGTGCTGATAGCGATAGGGCGACGGAATGCCGAATCGCCGATTGCCCAGTTCGTCGAGTACGGCAAGGGTCAACCGACCGACTGGGCCAAAGTGGTTGTGATCCTTGATGAGCAGGTAGCGTCTGGAAACACGGATCAGTTCGTCCAGTTGCGCGAAGGGGTCGTCGCAGTGATGAAGTACGTCGACCGAATAGACAAGATCGAAGGTCCGGTCGGCGAAGGGTAGTGGGCTGCCCGGAAGGTAGATCGTGGGCTCGACAAACACGGCGTCCCGTCGTTTCACGTCCAGGGCCACCAGATCTCCAGTCAGTTTTTGGGCCAGGACCTGGCTGGCAAACCACCCGTCGCCGCTGCCGAAGTCCAGCACGCTTTTCAGGGGGGCGCACGCTCGCAAAATGGGGTCAAGTATTGACCACACTCGTTTTCGATAGGGATTCATCGCTGATCCGGTTTGGCTAAGTGCTCGAATAGGGCGTCGATGTCTGCGCCCGTCTCATTGGGTTTGGGGGCTGGCGTTCGGGGGCTGGTCGTTTGTCCATTGTGGCATCGGCGGGCAACCCGCGACGAGGCGCCGGCCTTGTCGGTCTTCGAGGCGGACTGTGTAGCCGCTGTGGATGGATACGCCGGTCAATTGACCGTCCGATTCGATCAGAAGCGTATCGGTGCTCACGTACATGCGGCGCCGTTGGGTGGGCAGTTGCTCGCTGTGGGTGTGCGCGGGGGCGAACAGTTTGGGGCACTGCACCTCCCAGCGACTCATCCGCATGTCCACCTGTCGGCGCCGGGCCGTTTCTTCTGCGCTCGGCGGGGGGGCTTCGTGCAGAGCGCAGCTGATGATGACTTCGCGTTGTGCCTCGCGAACTTGGCGCAATCTGGCGTCGATCCGAGCCCAGCGCAGGGCGGGCTGGCCGGCTCCGTCGAGCACGATCCACTGGCAGTCGCTGCGGTCCGTCCGGAGCCCGTATTCGGAAAGCAGGGCATCCTGAATGTCCAGGCTGTCGAGCGGGACACCTCCGGTTTCGATCAGCACGGGTACGGCATAGAGGGAGCGCCAGGGTAGGCTCTGCGCTTGCTCTGCTCGGCGTACCTGCTGCCACACGGGGCCCTCCGGATCCTGGGTGTTTTGTCCGACAAGATTGGTGAAGCGTGAATCCGGCGGCAGGACGGTCGCCAGGGCGGAGTAGCTTTGGGTTTGGAGCGACAGGTAATAGGCGGGCCGCGAGCGAAGCGCTTGCGGTATGTCGAGCGCCAGCCAGGCTTGCGACCAGGGGCGCACGTTCCAGCGCGATGCATTGAGCGTCAAGGCGGCTGTTCCCTGGGCGGCCAGGGGCAATCCAAGGGCCAGCATCGGAAGGATCGGGCTGCGGCCGGGCAGGCGCGCCGAAATCCAGGCAATGGCCGGCCCGAGCAGCAGGAGGCCCTGCACGGCATAGCGGGTGTTGCCGCTAGTGTAGATCCAGGCGGGGAAGAACGTTGCCAGCGTGAGCCAGAACAGCCGCGATCCAGCGACTTCGACGGGGCGTTTGCAGGCGTTTCCTTTTCCGCGGATGAGGGCGGCAAGACTGGCTGCGACAAGCAGGCCAAGGAGAGTGATAGGCCGGATATCGGCGGCAATGCTTTCGAAGCCGACCCGCTTGAAGGCGTCCGCGAGATCAAGGGGATAGCGTAGGGCATCGATCAGCGATGCGGGACGGAAGCGCTCCGAAACAACGTTTTCATCCTGGAACCACGGGGAGTGAAAGATCTTGTTGAACAAGGGGAATACCGGGTTTCCAAAGGCACGCCACAGCATCAGTGCATGGGCTCCGCCACCCAGCGTGAGGCCGAGCAGGCCGGCCAATATTGCTCTCCAGGCGACGGTCCACGCTCGGACGTAGGCAACGACGATGGCGGCGAGGCCCATTGCAGCGGCAAACACGAGTGCGGAGGGTTTCAGCCCCGTTGCGAAGCCGGCCAGCAGTCCGGCCAGCCAGAGGTAGGACCATGGGCAGCTGTACGTTTCGGTGCAGCGGCGCAGCCAGTAGAAGAGGCTCAGTAGGGCGGCGAGGGAGGGGATGCTCACGATTACATCGGTAAAGCTAGTGCCCGTTTCTATCAGGAAGGCGGGGGTGAGTCCGCCGAGCAGCGCGCCGCCAACGATCATCGTGCGGCGCAGGCGGTTCGATGCCCTTGTTAGCTCAACTCCGATGAAATGGAGCAGCCACAGGTTGGTGCTGTGGAGGGCGGCCATCAGCGTCGAGACAAGCAGACTGTGCCAGCCGGTTGAGTACGCTGCATAAAACGGGAGGTGGGGCAGAGGGTTGAGGTAACCCTGAGCGCTGGCCGCGAACAGCTCATCTGGCAGGCGGTTGTGCCACCAGGCGTGTGCCACGTAAAGGTGGTAATTGATCTGATCCCAGCTTTGATCCCGCCCGGCCCAGGCGTTCCATCCGAGGCAAAGGAAGGTGTAACCCAGGCAGCAGAGAAGGTGGAAGCGGGCGCTGATGGGGGCACCCGCGTTTGCATGGAGCGCGCCGGGGGTGGGCGTGACCACCTGCGGCGGCGTTACGGATGGATGGTTCATCGGTTTCGGTTGACCGGGGTGAATTGCAGGAAGGTCAGCCAGAAACTCGCGATCAACAGTTCCATGCCGCTTAAACCGAGCGCTGCGGCCGGGATGGCGCGGCGCATCGTTGAGCTGGGGTTCAGGGCAGAGAACCCGCCGGTTTCCCAGCCGGCGAAGGTTTGCCAAGCCAAGCCCAGCGCGATGGCGATCATGCAGAGGGCGGCGAGAAGTCCTACTTCGAGTCGGAATCGCGACATCATCCATCTGGTGAGAGGCGAGGAGGGAAACAGGCCGAGGCGGCTTCCCGTACAGCGTGCCAGCAGCCCGAACAGCAGCATCTGCTCACCGACGACTCCGGCTGTCGATGCGTATAGCAGCGTGTGGATGTCCAGACCGATGCTGCCGATGGTGCGTTGTTGTGGCAATAGCCAGAGGCTGGCGAGCAGGCCCGTCGCAAACAGGACCAGGCCGGGATAGACAAACAGCCAGCGCGGCGAAAACAACAGCATGAACCTGAGGTGACGCCATCCGTCGCGCCAGCTGCGCAGATGGGGCGGCCGGTCGCGGCCATCGGGTTTGAGCGTGGTTGGAATCTCACAGATGTCCAGCTGTGCCATGGCAGCCTTGATCACCATTTCACTGGCGAATTCCATGCCGTCAGTTTGGAGTTGCAGCGAACGAATGGCTTCCGTATTGAAGCCGCGCATACCGCAGTGGAAATCTTGCACGGGGATGCGAAAGAACAGGCGTCCGATGAAGCTCAGGACCGGATTGCCTAGGTAACGATGCAGAGGGGGCATGGCGCCCGGTGCGATGCCTCCAAGAAAGCGGTTCCCCATCACCAGATCATGACCCTCTTTCAGCGCCGCATGGAAGGGCGCCAAGGCATCGAAGGCGTAACTGTCGTCTGCGTCGGCCATGACGATGAAGCGACCGCGTGCGGCGTTTATCCCTGCCTGAAGTGCCGCGCCATAGCCGCGCAGCGGGACGTCTACGAGGCGCACACCGGCCGCCTGTGCGATCTCCCGTGAGCCGTCGGTAGAGCCATTGTCGGCAATCAGGATTTCGCCTGAAACGCCTAGGCTGGCCAGGCTTGCCTGTGCCTTTGCGATGCAGATCCCAAGTGTGGCGGCCTCGTTGAGGCATGGCATCAGGATGGTCAGCTCGAACCCTTCGGTGGTTGTTCGGGCCGGTCCGGACACGGGGGGGATGAGGTGCTTGGTCATCAAGTGGTTCGAAAATTGAGTTTGGGCGGCGTGCGCGGAACCGACTGGGCGATTGCTCCGAATGGCCTGTCGGGTGCGGAAAGGCGAGCGTACAGGGACTTGTCCAGTAGAGTCAAAACAATGCTATATGAATTAATCAAGAAGCCCCTTGCGGGAGGTGGATTGACAAAAGTGAGTCGAATCAATAGAGTGTGGGTTGTGTGCAATGCAGCACGCAATTTTTTTAATGAGTTTTCGTTAAAACGTCGGTACTGAAGCCGCTGCATGACCGGGCTCCAATCCCCGGTTACTGACCGTCTCAAGGTCTGGTTTCGGTGCTTTTTTTGCACGCTGTCTGGTTGCGTCAGCGTGTTTGGATCCAACCCCTGGCGACCTAGTCTTTCGAGTGCCGTTGGCCGTTTTTTTTGGCTGACGCGTTGAGCCCGGCCCTGCTTTTCGAGGGCTGTCGGGTGATACAGACGGATGTCCTGTTCCCTTTCTTGCCGGGACAGGTTTGCGTGTGCGTTCGATGGACCGTGGCCACAGAAAGGAGAGCCCATGTTCGCAACTCGTATCGCGAAGTACGCACGTCACGCGGCTTCATTCATGCTTCACTTCGCCCACGGCGGTCTTCTCGTCGCTGGCCTTATCGTTACCCTGTTCATTGCATCGCGTATTGCCAATCACGGCGTACAGGGTCTTTCAGTCGGTAGTCTCATCGGCAATTCCTCGCCCAGCGTGGCGGTGGAAGAGTTGGTGCCGGAAGTCGAGCCGGTCGCAGTGGCCGACAGCACCCCGGCCAAGCTCAGCCCCGATCTGCAGCGCGTCAAGGGCTATATCGCCAAGCGCTATCAGGTCTCCGCGGTGGCGCTCGAGCCTTTGCTGGCCGCAGCCCAGCAAACCGGCCGCAGCGTCGGTGTCGATCCCCTGCTGCTGGTGGCTGTGATGGCCATCGAATCGCGCTTCAATCCCTTTGCCGAGAGCCCGATGGGCGCCCAGGGCTTGATGCAGGTGATCCCCAAGTGGCATC
>ERZ650306.620-NODE-620-length-21614-cov-13.588385_pt1 | contig 21614 bp, 16 predicted proteins | sample MGYA00376242_ERZ650306 | MGnify/ENA primary metagenome ERZ650306 (study PRJEB26733, sample SAMN07839244) | wastewater metagenome | biome: urban; feature: wastewater treatment plant; material: waste water | place: USA: North Carolina | collected 2016-03-31 ... | reverse complement strand
CGCAGTCGAGACAAAAGTTCACGGATGCACGGCCGGGAGTGCCCGTTGCGCCCCTGCACGGGCTCCGCATGCCACAGCGCGTGCACGATGGCCTGCTCTACGGCGTCGGCCGCTGCCACAAACAGGCCATCCATCAGCGTTTCATGCACCATGGCCACCTGCGGCATGGGCGTCTCCGCCAAGTGCGGCAGGGTGTACGCCGTTGAAAACGCCAGCGCAATGTCGCCACTGCCGTGGCCGTACACCGACCCCGTGCGGGCCAGTCCCGCCGCTGCACGCAGCGCCAGTCGCTTGAGCTGGCGGGCGTCCAGCGGCGCATCGGTGGCCAGCAGCATGATGATGGAGCCCTTTTCTGCGGCCTGCGCTTGCATGCGGGCATCGTCGTCCAGCAACGTGGCAATGTCACCCCCCACCGGCACGCCCCCCCACACCAGGTGGGGCAGCACACCGTAATTGGCCAACACCAGTGCGCCGACCGTGTAGGTGTTTCCGTCGCGCAGCGGCGCACGGCGCGACGCCGAGCCCACCCCGCCCTTGAGCTGAAAGCTGGACATCCCACGCCCCGCGCCCACCGCGCCTTGCGCGAATTGGGCCTGCGCCTCGGCACTGGCCTGCCGGTAGTCGGCCTCGCCCAGCACCATGCGCTGGATGTCGTTCAGGTAGCCATCGTTGCACTCCAGCACCAAGGGGTTGACCGTGGGCCAGGCGCGCCCCGTCTCTGGGTTGCGCTCCACGCATTCACGAATCTGCGCCTGCGCCATGGCACTGGTAGAGAACGTGTTGGTCAAGGCAATCGGTGTTTCGAGCTGTCCCAGCTCTTCCAACTGGAGCAGTCCCACGCTCTTGCCAAAGCCATTGATCACAGCCACACCTGCAGGCACCTTGTGGCGATAGGGGTCTTGCTCGTGCGCGTGCACCACCGTCACGCCCGTTTGCACATCACCGCTGGAGTGGGTGGCATGCCCCACCGTCACGCCGGGCACATCGGTGATGGCGTCCAGCGCACCGCTGGCCAAAGCACCGATGCGTGGCGGCGTGTCGTGCGAGAGAGCCGGGGTCGCAGCGCTCATGTCTGGCGATCTATCTTGGGGTCCAGCGCGTCACGCAAGCCGTCGCCCAGCAGGTTGAAGGCCAGCACGGTCAGGAAGATGGCCAGGCTGGGGAACAGCGCGACGTGCGGTGCATTCACCATGTCGGCACGCGCTTCGTTCAGCATGGCACCCCACTCGGGCGTGGGCGGCTGTGCCCCCATGCCCAGAAAGGACAGGCTGGCAGCCGTGATGATGGACGTTCCCACGCGCATCGTGAAGTACACGACGATGGGCGAGATAGTGCCGGGCAGGATGTGGCGCACGATGATGGTCCAGTCCGACGCGCCAATGCTGCGCGCTGACTCGATGTACGTCATGTGCTTGAGAACCAGCGTGTTGCCACGCACCAGCCGTGCAAACGCGGGCACGCTGAACACGGCCACGGCCACGATGACGTTGGTCATGCTGCTGCCCAGAATCGCCACCACACCCAGCGCCAGCAAGATGCCCGGAAAGGCAAACAGCACGTCCGAGATGCGCATCACGATGCGGTCCCACCAGCCTTCGTAGTAGCCAGCCAGCAGGCCCAGGGCCGTGCCGATCACGCAGCCGATCATGACCGACAGGAAGCCAGCGGCCAGCGATATGCGTGCACCCATCAGGATGCGGCTGAAGATGTCGCGGCCCAATGGATCGACGCCGAACCAATGCACCACCGACGGGCCTTCATTGAGCCGGTCGTAGTCGAAGAAGCCTTCGGCATCGTAAGGAACGATGTAGGGCGCAAACACTGCGACCAGCACCAGCAGCAGCACAAAGGCCAGCGCGGCCATGGCCACATGCTGTTTTTTGAACTTGCGCCAAAACTCGCGCCAAGGCGTGCGGATGGCAGAAGAATTCGCGGCGGCGGACACCGATGCGGCAGCCACTTGTGCGGCGTCGGGCGGCGTAGGAATGGAGGGCGTTGTCATGACGTCTGGGCGTGGGCGAGAAAAAAGGGGCGCGCGAACTGCGTCACTTGTAGCGAATGGTGGGGTTGATGAAGCCGTACAGCATGTCCACCACCAGATTGATCAGGATGAACTCCAGCGACAGCAGCAACACCAGCGTCTGGATCACGGGGTAGTCGCGCATGGTCACGGCGTCTACCAGCAGGCGACCCAGGCCTGGCCAGTTGAACACGGCCTCAACCACGATGGAGCCCCCGAGCAGGAAGCCAAACTGCAAGCCCATCATGGTGACCACGGGAATGAGGGCATTGCGCAGGCAGTGCTTGAGCACCACCACGCGTTCGTTCAGGCCCTTGGCGCGGGCCGTGCGCACAAAGTCTTCCTGCACCACTTCCACGAACGATGCCCGTGTGAAGCGCGCCATCACGGCGGCCACAGCAGCACCCAGCGTGAGCGACGGCAGGATGTAGTGCACCCAGGTGGTGGCACCCACTGTGGGCAGCCAGCCCAGGTTCACCGAGAACACCTGCATGAGCAGCATGCCCAGTGCAAATGCGGGAAACGAGATGCCAGACACGGCCAGCGTCATCCCCAGACGGTCGGGCCACCTATTGCGGTACACGGCCGAGATGATGCCGATCCCCATGCCAAACACCACCGACCAGGCCATGCTGGAGATGGTGAGCAGCAGGGTGGGCATGAAGCGCTCGCCAATCTCCACCGCCACGGGACGTCGCGTGCGCATCGACGTACCGAAGTCGCCTTGCACCATGCGCGAGAAGAAATGCACGAACTGCTCTGGCAGTGGCTTGTCCAGCCCCAGCTCCTGGCGCACCAGCTGCACCGTGGCTTCGTCGGCATCCTGGCCAGCAGCCAAGCGGGCGGGGTCGCCCGGCAGCATGTGAACGAACAGGAAGACGAGGACTGCAACGATCAGCAGCGTGGGCAAGAGCCCCAGCAGTCGTTTGAAAAAGTAATTCAGCATGGATGCGGCGCTGCGGTGCGCAGCGAAATCTCTACGATAAAAACGGGAGCATCTGCCGCACGCCCAGCGGGCGCGCGGCAGTCAATCAGCTTATTTCAGCGTGATTTCGTCGATGTTGATGTTGGCGTCAGGCATCACATAAACACCCGACAGGCGCTTGGAGTGAGCAGACAGGTTTTCCTCGGTGACCAGAGGAATGCGTGGCAGGTCCTTCATGAGCTGCTCTTGCACAGACTTGTACAGCGCGGCCTGCTCGTTGTCGTCGGTGGACACCAAGGCTTTCGCGATGCCGCCGTCCACCACGTCATTGCTGTAGAACGACATGTTGTTCAGCTTGGGAGCCCAGGCTTCGGTGGAGAACAGGGGACGCAGTGCCCAGTCGGCTTCACCGGTAGACGAAGACCAGCCTGTGTAATACAGACGCACCTTGGCGGTCTTGGGGTCGGCCCACGAATCCACCCACTCGGCGCGTTGGCCCACTTCCAGGGCCTGCACCTGCAGCTTGATGCCCACTTGCTGCAGCTGTTGCTGCACAAACTGGATCACCTTCTGGCTGGTGGTGTTGTTGTAGGCGCTCCACAGCGTCGATTCAAAGCCGTTGGGGTAGCCCGCTTCCTTCAGCAGCTCACGCGCTTTTTGCACGTTGTAGGGAATCGGCTCCATCTTGATGCCGTGCTTGAGTGCTGCGGGCACAAAGCCGGCTGCAGGCTGGGCAAAGCCACCGAAGGCCACCTTGGCCAAGGCTTCCTTGTTGATCGCGTAAGCGATGGCCTGGCGCACCTTGGGGTTGTCGTAGGGCTTTTGCAGCACGTTCATGGCCAGGAAGCGGACGATGATCGATGGCGAGCTCACCACTTCGATCTTGTCCACCTTCTTGAGCAGAGCGGCCTGCTCGTAGGGCAGCGTGTAGGCAAAGTCGGCCTCACCGGTCTGCAGCATGGAGGCGCGGGTGTTGTTCTCCAGCACGGGCTTCCAGGTGACCTGGTCGATCTTGGGGTAGCCCTTCTTCCAGTAGCCAGCAAACTTCTTGCCGACGATGGAGTCGGTCTGCTTCCATTCCACGAACTCGAAGGGGCCCGTGCCCACGGGGTGGAAAGCGATGTCCTTGTTGCCCCACTTTTGCAGCGCTGCGGGCGAGATGATGGCGGCCGAAGCGTGGGCCAGCGAGTTGATGAAGGGGCCAAAAGGCTGCTTCAGCGTGATGCGCAGCGTCAGGGGGTTCACCGCCTCGACCTTTTCGATGCGGTTGAACTGCGTGGCGCGCAGCAGGCGGTTTTCGGGGTTCATCACGCGGTCGAGGTTGGTCTTCACCGCTGCAGCGTTGAAGTCTGTGCCGTCGTGGAACTTCACGCCGCTGCGCAGCTTGAAGGTGTAGACCAGGCCGTCTTTCGACACTTCATAGCTCTCGGCCAGCACGTTCTTGACCTTCAGGTCCTTGTCGAACTGGAACAGGCCTTCGTAGAAGCTCTTGGTCACGGCCGTGGTGATGGTCGTGTTGGTGTTGTAGGGGTCCAGCGTTTCTGGCTGTTGGTAGATGGCCAGCACGGCATTGCCGGCAGCCAGCGCAGAGCCAGAAGCGGCAATGGCAACCAAGGCCAGCAAGGCCTGGGTGGAGCGGCGGATGGAAGCGATTTTCTTCATGAAGGAACTCCAGGTTGACGAAACACGGTTATCAAAAACAATAGCTGCTTGCGCTTGTCTGGCGGGCATTTCAATACGTTTTCACATTGAAAGCCTTGTCAATCAAGCGCTGGCCGCTCACTTTTTTCATACAGGGGCGGCCACAAAATGGCCTGGGCCCACTTCGATCATGGGCAGCACGGTGGGCTCATCGCCCACTGCGCGGATGGGGCTGGGGATCTCGCCCTCCAGCAGCACGCGCTTGAGGTGGCGGCGCGCAGGGTCGGCAATCGGCACCGCGGCCATCAGCTTCTTGGTGTAGGGGTGCTGCGGGTTTTCAAAGATGGCGCGGCGCGGGCCGATCTCGACGATCTGGCCCAGGAACATCACGGCCACGCGGTGGCTGATGCGTTCGACCACGGCCATGTCGTGGGAGATGAACAGGAAGGCCACACCCAGCTCGCGCTGCAGGTCCAGCATCAGGTTCACGATCTGCGCCTGGATGGAGACGTCCAGGGCCGACACCGACTCGTCAGCCACCACCACCTTGGGGTTCAGCGCCAGGGCGCGAGCAATGGCGATGCGCTGGCGCTGGCCGCCCGAGAACTCGTGCGGATAGCGCTGCGCATGCTCGCGCGGCAGGCCCACCTTCTCCAAAAGCCAGTCCACGCGGGCTTGCGCATCTTCGCGGCCCATCACCTTGTGCACCAGCAGCGGCTCCATGATGGAAAAGCCCACCGTCAGGCGCGGGTCGAGCGAGGCAAACGGATCCTGGAAGATGAACTGGATGTCGCGGCGCAGTGCCTGCACCTCGCTGGTGGGCAGGTCGAGGATGTTGCGGCCGCCGAATTCGATGGCTCCGCTCTGGCTTTCGACCAGGCGCAGCAGCGAGCGGCCGGTGGTGGACTTGCCGCAGCCCGATTCACCCACCAGGGCCAGCGTTTCGCCGGGGTAGAGGTCAAAGCTCACCTGCTCCACGGCGTGCACCCGGCGCTTGACGCGGTTGAGCAGGCCCGAGCGCAGGTCAAACCGCGTGACCAGGTTTTTCACGCGCAGAATCGGCGCGGCCCCTGCAGGGCGCGTGTCGGCGGGCGAGGATTCCAGCACCGTGGACGGAGCCACCGTGCCGTCGGCGCGCAGCAAATCAAACTGGCGCGGCAAATCAGTGCCGCGCATGGCGCCCAGCTTGGGCACGGCAGACAGCAGGGCACGGGTGTAAGCGTGCTGCGGCGCTGCAAACACGTTGCCAGACTCGCCCTCTTCCACCTTGTCGCCGCGGTACATCACCAGCACGCGGTCGGCCACTTCGGCCACCACGCCCATGTCGTGGGTGATGAAGATCACGCCCATGTGCATCTCGTCCTGCAACTGGCGAATCAGCTGCAGGATCTGCGCCTGAATGGTCACGTCCAGCGCGGTGGTGGGCTCGTCGGCAATCAGCAGCTGGGGCTTGCAGGCCAGCGCCATCGCAATCATCACGCGCTGGCGCATGCCGCCCGACAGCTGGTGCGGAAAGCGATCGAGCACGTTGCGCGCTTCAGGAATGCGCACCAGGTCCAGCATGCGCAGCGCCTCGGCGCGCGCTGCGGCGCGGTCCATGCCCTGGTGGTTGCGGATGGACTCTGCAATTTGCTCACCCGCCGTGAACACGGGGTTCAGCGACGTCATGGGCTCCTGGAAGATCATGGCCACATCGGCGCCGCGCACATCGCGCATGGTGGCGTTGCCCGCCTTCACCACGTCCAGCACCTGGCCATTGCGGCGGCGCAGCGCGGCCGATCCGTTCACGATCTTGCCCCCGCCGTGCTCCACCAGGCGCATCAGCGCCAGCGAGGTCACCGACTTGCCCGAGCCCGACTCGCCCACAATCGCCAGCGTCTCACCACGGTCCACATGGAAAGACAGGTTGCGCACCGCGTCCACGGTCCGCTCGGAATTGGCGAACCGCACAGTCATGTCGCTCACAGCCAGTACGCGCTGCTCGGGCAGGATCAAAGACGAAGTCACGGTCGAAGAAGTCGATTTCATGTGGGAAGCCATGGGGAAAAAACGGTCTCTGGTGTGCGCTGCAGTACGCACGCTCAACGGTAAATGAAGGATTCGGGCGCCTGCCCCACACGCGCAAGGCCACGGTACATCCCTTCGGTATTGAAAGGCAGGCAAACGTTGCCCTGGCGATCCACGGCTATCAGCCCGCCCGTGCCTTGCACGGCCGGCAGTGCCTCGTGCACCACCGCGTGCGTCGCTGCCTCCAGGCTGGCACCGCCGTAGGCCATGCGGGCGCACACATCGTGCGCGGCAGCCACGCGGATAAAGCTCTCGCCATGGCCGGTGCACGACACCGCCGCCGTGCGGTCGTCGGCATAGGTACCGCAGCCGATCAGGGGGCTGTCGCCCAGGCGGCCGGGCAGCTTGTTGGTCATGCCGCCCGTGGACGTGGCTGCCGCCAGGTGGCCATGCGCATCCAGCGCCACAGCCCCCACGGTGCCCATCTTGCGGCCTTCGTCGATGGCGCGGCCGGCCAGCGCGGCAGCGCCATCGTGGTCCAGCACCACACCCGCCTGGCGCGCCTGCGCCGCCAGCAACTGAGCGTGGCGCGCGGGGGTGGAGAAGTAGCTGGGCTCCACCGTCGCAAGGCCCGCCTCTTGGGCCATGCGCTCTGCCCCTTCGGCCACCATCAGCACATGCTGGCCGTTTTGCATCACGGCGCGCGCCGCCTGCACGGGGTTGCGAATGCGCGACACACCGGCCACCGCACCGGCAGCCAGCGTGGCACCGTCCATGACCGCAGCGTCCAGCTCGTGCGTCGCCTGGGCTGTAAAGACCGCACCGTGGCCTGCATTGAACAAGGGGCAGTCTTCCAGCAGACGCACGGCCTCGCAAACGGCCTCCATCGCAGTGCCCCCCTGCGCCAGCACCGCCTGGCCAGCCAGTAGCACCTGCTGCAGGGCCGCGTGGTACGCACGCTCTTGCTCGGCGCTGATGTGGGCGCGGCTCAGCGTGCCTGCGCCGCCATGGATGGCAATCACAGGGGTTGCGCGGGAAGGGTTGAAAGAGGAAGCCACGGTCATGAGGTCAGGTTGTCGAGTCAATTGCAAGGGGGTGCGTCAGTCGCTCTTTTTGCCCGACCGCTTGGCGGCAGGCTCTGCAGATCGCACGGACAGGCGGCTGCGCGCACCGTCGTGCAGCCAAGGCAACACGGCCTCGGTCATGCGTGCGGCGGTCTGCACCGAGCCTCGGCTCTGGTGGGCTACAGCGCTGCACAGCGCCTCGATCAGCGCCAGCGCCGACGAGTCCGAATTCGCTGCGTATTGGTTTTCGGTCTGCGCAAACAGGCTGTGGTGCGCATAGGGCAGCAGGGGCGACTGCAGGCCGTCGGTCAGCGCCAGCACCTGCACGCCGCGCTCGAAAGCGCCTTGCGCCAGCACCACGGTGTCGGTCAGGTAACGGGGGTAGCTGATGGCGATGAGCAGGTCTTGCTCACCCATGCGCGGCAGCAGCCGGGCGCCAAACGAGGCGCCGCCCACACCAGCCAGCAAGTGCACGTTGTCACAATGGGCGTCGAGCCCGCGCTGCAGCAGGCCCGCCAGCCAGCCGCTGGCGCCAAAGCCGGCCAGGTAAATGCGCCGCGCCGCCAGGATGACGCGCACCGCCTCTTCGCACGCCTTGCCGTCCAGCGCTTCGCGCGTTCCGGCGATGTTGCGCTGGCTCTCTTCCAGCGCAGCCGCAAACACGTCCTGCATGGAGCTGGGCTTTTCCACGCGAATGCGCATTTTTTCGATGGGGGCCAGCATGGCCTCAAAACCCTTGACCAGCTCGGCACGCAGCATCGGGTAGCCATCGAGGCCGATGGCGCGGGCGAAGCGGTTGGCCGTGGCCACCGAAACCCCCACCGCAGCCGCCAGCTCATCGATCGGCATGGTGGCCGCCTGCAGCGGGTGGGCCATCACGTAGTCGGCCATCTGCTGGTGCGAACGCGTGAGCGTTGGCCGCGCCCGCCCGATGCGAATGGCGATCGAGACGGGCTCGTTGTGGGACTCGGACGGGGCGGACATGGGCGGGTTGGGCTGCTGGCTGACCCTGTGGAATCAGGCCGCCAGCAATTTGATAAAAAATTTACAACGACGTCATCTTAATGAAAAAATTCGTTTCATGAAAGCAGCGCGCTTGCCCTCAGAACGAAGTCAAACGCTTGCACCAAAGGCTGTACCGAGTGCACCAGCGCCAAGCGTCGCGCACCATCTAGGTGCAAACCCCTAGGGATTCTCTGCACGAATCACCGCGCCGTGTGCATCTGCGCAATCGGGCGGTCTGCTGCGTTGCAAATACTCGCAATAGCTACGGCTATTGCTGCGTTTTGCGCCTTGCAGCCCATCCCGCTGCGCATTGCACACTTACCGCTCGATTCGTGCAGAGAATCCCTATGGCTTCTCCGAACAAAAAATGACAAAGCCCCGGCACCACAAGGGCACCGGGGCTTTGCATTGCGCAGCGGTGAGCGGTCGGCGGCTACCGGAAAGTCGCCACCGGTTTCACGCCAGTCGGTTTCGAGTCATTCGGCTTCGATGTGCGACGCCTTGACGACCTGGGCCCAGTTGCCCAAATCCGCGCGCACTTGCTCACCCAGCTGCTGCGGGCTCAGGTATTCCGCCGTGGCGCCCTGCTCTTGGGCCTTTTGCAGGAAGGCTGCACTCTGCACCACGGCACGCACATCGGCGGCCAGTTTGTCGACCACCGGCTTGGGGGTGGCCGCAGGCGCAAACAGCGCAAACCACGACGTGGCGTTCACCTTGGGATAGCCGGCTTCGGCTGTCGTGGGCACCTGGGACAGGCTGGGCAGGCGTTGCTTGCCCGTCACGGCCAGCACGCGCAGCTTGCCGCTGGCAATGTGCGGCATGAACGGAGGCGCGGTGCCAAAGGTCAGGTCCACCTGACCGCCCAGCAGGTCTTGCAGCGCGGGGCCCGTGCCCTTGTAAGGCACGTGCACCATCTTGATGCCGCCCTGCTGCTCCAGCATGGCACCCGTGACATGTTGCAGCGAGCCATTGCCCGACGAGGCGTAGTTGAGCTTGCCGGGGTTGGCCTTGGCGTAGGCGATCAGCTCGGGCAGCGTCTTCACCGGCAGGTCGGCCCGTACCACGATGATCTGCGGGGCCGAGATGACGTTGGCCACGGGCTGGAAGTCGCCCTGGTCCCACTGCTTTTGCTTGGTGATGTGGGGCGAGATGACGTGGTAGCCCGAGTACTGCATCAGCAGCGTGTAGCCATCGGCCTCGGCGCGCTTGACGATGCTGGCGGCAATGTTGCCGTTGCCACCGCCCTTGTTGTCCACCACCACCGTCTGGCCCAGCACGGGGCCCAGGGCCTGCGCCAGCATGCGGGCCGACAGGTCGGTGGTGCCGCCAGCGGCGGTAGGCACCACCATGGTCACGGTCTTGCTGGGGTAGGCAGATTGCGCTGTGGCGCTGCCCAGAAAGCCTGTGGCCAGGGCCGCCAGGGCGAGGGTGGTGAATTGCTTGCGATGTAGCTTCATGGGGTCTCCGTCGTTGATGTTGTGAATGGGGGACTGTGGTGCGGCAGGGTTCAGTCCACCGTGGCGCCGGTGTCTTTCACCACCAGGCTCCACTTGGGCAGGTCTGCCTGCACCAGGGCCGCCAACTGCGCCGCCGTGCCCTTGAAGGGCTCGCAGCCCACGGTGGCCAGTTTCTCGACCACGTCCTTGTGCTCCAGCGCGCGGGCCACTTCGGTTTGCAACTGCGCCACGATGGCAGCAGGCGTGCCTGCGGGCGCAAACAGCGCGTACCAGGGCGCCTGGCCAAAGCCCTTGATGGTTTCGCCAATGGTGGGCGTATCGGGCAGCGCGGCCACGCGCTTTTCGTTGACCACGCCCAGCACCTTGAGCTTGCCCGCCTTGATGAACGCAATGGCCGACGGCAGGCTTTGCACCGACAGCGGCACCTGCCCGCCCACCACGTCGGTGGCGGCAGCGGCCGAGCCCTTGTAGGGGATGTGTTGCAGCTGGATGCCAGCGGCCTTTTGCAGCATTTCGCCAATCAGGTGGTTCAGCGTGCCATTGCCTGCCGAGGCAATCGAATACTTGCCAGGGTTGGCCTTGGCCAGTGCCACCATTTCGGCCACGGTGTTGGCAGGGAACGATGGGTGCGCCACCAGAACATAGCCCGCTGTGGCCACCGGGGCCACGGGTGCAAAGTCTTTCACCGGATCAAAGCCGGGGTTCTTGTACAGCGCGGGGCCAATCACATGGGCGCTGTCGGCCGTCAGCAGCAGGGTGTAGCCGTCGTTGCGCGCGCGGGCCGTGGTGCCTGTGGCCAGCGTGCCACCCGCGCCAGGGCGGTTTTCCACGATCACGCTCTGGCCCAGTTGCTCGCCCAGCTTTTGCGCCACCACCCGCGCAATCGCGTCATTGGCACCACCAGCCGCCTGCGGCACCACCAGGGTGATGGGCTTGGAAGGGTATTTGTCCTGCGCGCCCGCGGTGAAAGCAGCAGAGCACAGCACGGCCGCTGTGAAGATGCGGCGTGACAGAGTGGGGAAAGTCATGGCGTTGTCTCCTGGTGTTATGGGTGGGAAAAAAGGTGCAGGTCAGCGCGCCAGTGCCCGCTGGCGAATCGCCTCAAAGTCTGCCGGGACCGGGTGCAAGGCCAGGCGCGGCCCAGCCTTGGCGATCTGGCTGGGGATGTCGTGGCCGATCAGTGCGGGTAACTGCTGCGCCGCCGCCACCAGCTGGGCGAGGTCCACCCCCGTGTCATAGCCCATGCAATCGAGCGCATGCACGATTTCTTCGCTGCACACGTTGCCGCTGGCGCCCGGCGCGTAGGGGCAACCGCCCAGGCCACCCAGCGACGCGTCAAACCGGTCTGCCCCCGCGTCTATGGCGGCCAGCACATTGGCCAGCCCCATGCCGCGCGTGTTGTGGAAATGCAGGGTGAACTCCACCCCCGCCCAGCGCGCACGGGCCGCCGCCGTGAGCCGGTGCACCTGCGTGGGGTAGGCCATGCCCGTGGTGTCGCACAGCGTGATGCCGCGCACGCCCACATCCACAAAACGCTGCACCCAGCCGAACACATCAGCCTCGGGCACATCGCCTTCCATGGGGCAGCCGAACACGCACGACAGCGACACATTCACCGCCACCTTGGCGCCCTGCGCCAGGGCCACCACCTGCGCCAGCGCCGCGAACGACTGTTCCTGCGTCATGCGCAGATTGGCCAGGTTGTGGGTGGCACTGACGGACATGACCAGATTCAACTCGTCCGTGCCCGACTCAATGGCGCGCTCCGCACCGCGCAGGTTGGGCACCAGCGCGGTGTACACCGTTCCGGGGCGGCGCGTGATCTCGCGCATCACAATTTCAGCGTCTTTCAGCGCGGGGATGGCCGTGGGCGATGTGAACGAAGTCACTTCGATCTTGGACAGGCCCGCTGACGACAACGCATTGCACAGCGCGATCTTGTCTTCAGTGGGCACGAAGGCCTTCTCCATCTGCAGGCCATCGCGCAGGCCCACTTCCTGCATGTGGATGCGGCGGCCTGCGCCTTGCCAAACGGTGCTGGGTGCGTTCATTGCACGACTCCTTTGCTGCGCAGCAACGCAATCTGCTCGGCATTGAGCCCCATTTCTGCCAGCACGGCATCGGTGTCATCACCCAGGTGCGGTGCACTGCTGCGAATGGTGCCGGGCGTGGCCGAGAGCTTGGGCACGATGCCCGGCACTTCCACGCTGTAGCCATCGCGCGTCTCTTGCGTCAGCAGCATGTCGCGGGCGCGGTAGTGCGGGTCTTCGGCAATGTCCTTGGCGGTGTAGACCTTGCCCGCGGGCACGCGGGCGGCGCCCAGCGCGTCCAGCACCTGCTGCACGGTGCGCTGCGCGCTCCAGGCGCCAATGGCCGCGTCGATTTCCTCCACACGCGCCACGCGGCCGGTGTTGTTGGCCAGGTCGGGCGCCGCGCCCAGGTCCGGCCGGCCGATGGCGTCCATCAACCGCTTGAAGATGCTGTCGCCATTGCCCGCCACCAGCACCCAGCCGTCCGTGCAGGGGTAGGCGTTGCTCGGTGCAATGCCCGGCAGCGCACTGCCAGCCGCCTCGCGCACCACACCGAAGGCGCTGTATTCGGGGATCAGGCTTTCCATCACGTTGAACACCGCCTCGTGCAGCGCCACGTCAATCACCTGGCCTTTGCCGCCGTTGACCTTGCGGTGGTACAGCGCCGTGAGCACGCCGATGGTGCCGTGCAGGGCGGCCAGCGTGTCGCCAATCGAGACACCGACACGCACCGGCACGCGGCCGGGCTCGCCCGTCAGGTGGCGCAGGCCGCCCATGGCTTCACCAATCGCGCCAAAACCGGGCAGGTCGCGGTAGGGCCCCGTCTGGCCATAGCCGGAGATACGCAGCATCACCAGGCCGGGGTTGAGCGCGTGCAGTTCTTCGGGCGACATGCCCCAGCCTTCGAGCGTGCCGGGGCGGAAGTTTTCCACCAGCACATCGGCCTCGGCAATCAGCTGGCGGGCTATTGTCTGCCCTTCGGTCTGGCGCAAGTCCAGCGCCACCGAGCGCTTGTTGCGCGACTGCACCTGCCACCAGACGGAGGTGCCTTCCTTGATCAGGCGCCAGTTGCGCAACGGGTCACCACTCTCAGGCGCCTCGATCTTGATCACATCGGCGCCAAACTCGCCCAGCGTCTTGCCGCAAAACGGCCCGGCGATCAGCTGGCCCATTTCAATGACGCGCACGCCTTGCAGTGCAGCGGGGCTGGATGGAAGGGGCGGTGCGGCGGGCGGCAAAGCCATGCGGTGGTTCTCCTGCAAACAATCAATGCGTTGGGGTTGGCGGGGATCATGCGCAAGGGCGGGCGCACCGCAAAACGCTGATGCACGAAGCCGCCATCGCAAACGGGCATGGCTGGGTCGCTCGGCAGTACCATCGGCAGACCATGAAACTTGATCCCGTGTCCCTGCGGCTTTTCGTAGCCGTGATGGAAGAAAGCACCATCGCTGCCGCGGCAGAGCGCGAACACCTGGCGGCATCGGCCGTCAGCCGCCGCCTGGCCGACCTGGAAGACGCCCTGCGCGTGGACCTGTTCACCCGCAGCAACCGCGGCGCCACCCCCACGGCCGCCGCCTTTGCCTTGCTGCACCTGGCGCGGGGCGTGCTCAACGATCTGGACGGCATTGCCAGCCAGATGCGCGAATACGGCACCGGCGTGCGCGGCCATGTGCGGGTGGTGGCCAACATCTCGGCCATCACGCAGTTTCTGCCGGCCCAGCTGCAAAGCTTCATGGCGCTGCACCCTCAGGTAGATGTGCGGCTGCAGGAACAGATCAGCACAGCCATTGCCAATTCGGTGGCCGAAAACGCGGCAGACATTGGCATCCTGAACGATGGCGACTACGGCGACCGGGTGGCCCTGCTGCCTTACCGCACCGATGAGCTGGTGCTGGTCATCCCCTCTGAACACCCCTTGGCGCGGCGCAAGGCCGTGAAGCTGCGCGAGGCGCTGGCCTACGATTTTGTGGGCGCTCACCCTGGCAGCGCCATCAACAACCAGCTCACCCAGGCCGCCGCACAGGCCGGGCTGCCGCTGAAGCTGCGCATCCAGGTCACCAGCTACGACGCGCTGTGCCTCATGGTCAACGCCGGGCTGGGCGTGGGGGTCATGCCCCGGGGCAGCGCGGCGCTGTACAAAGGCACGCTGGGCATCCGCACCATCACCTTGAACGAGCCGTGGGCGCACCGCCACCTCAAGCTGTGCGTGCGCTCGGAAGAATCTCTCTCCAGCGTGGCGCGCCTGCTGGTGGACCACCTGCGCATGCCATGAAACGCCCCCCCCTGAGGCCCTGCGGGCCTTCCCCCCGCTCTCGCAGCGCCATGCGCTGCGGGCAGGGGGACGCCGCCAGCGCGGCGGGGCGGCCCTTGCGCGGCGGCCCTGGCGTGGGCAGCGCCAGTTTCGTGAGCCATGGGTGATGATCGCAACATGAACCACTGATATGAGCCGAACCCACCTCCCCACTTTGACCACCCAGCCCACATTGCAGTGGGACGTGTTCTGCCGCGTGATCGACAACTTTGGCGACATTGGCGTGTGCTGGCGCCTGGCAACCCAGCTGGCCGGGCAAGGCCAGCGCGTGCGCCTGTGGGTGGACGATGCCTCGGCCCTGGCCTGGATGGCACCACAGGGCTGCCCCGGCGTGGAGCTGCGCGACTGGCATGCCCCGCCCCCAGGTGCGCAAGAAGCACCCACGGATGTGATGGTAGAGGCCTTCGGCTGCGAAATTGCTCCTGAATTCATAGCTAGTGCCGCTTACCAGGCAAGCGCCAGAGGCCAAAAACCTGTATGGATCAACCTGGAGTACCTGTCGGCAGAGCGCTATGTGGAACGCAACCACCGCCTGCCCTCGCTCCTCTCCTCAGGCCCAGCCCAGGGCTGGACGCGGTGGTTCTTCTACCCAGGCTTTACCGCCGCCACCGGCGGCCTGCTGCGCGAACCCGACTTGATGCAGCGGCAAGAAGCCTACGACGTGGCCGCATGGCGCAACGCCCACGCGCACCCCAGCCTGCCAGTGCCAGCCGGCGCCGCCGGTGCGGCCGTGCGATGGATGTCGCTGTTCTGCTACGAGCCCGCCGCCCTGCCCCAATGGCTGCAGCTTTGCGAGGCCGCCAGCACGCCCACCCACCTGCTGGTAGCCCCTGGTCGCCCCGCGCACGCGGTGCGGCAGGCGCTGGGAATTTCAAGCAAAAATGTGCTCCAGGGCACGACAGATAAGCGCGGGCAGCTATATATTTCATACCGCACGCCGTGCCCCCAGGCGGTTTTTGATGAAATGCTCTGGGCTTGCGACCTCAATGCCGTGCGCGGAGAAGACTCCCTGGTGCGCGGCCTGTGGGCCGGCAAGGCGCTGATCTGGCACATCTACCCGCAGGACGACGATGCGCACCATGCCAAGCTGCAGGCGTTTCTGGACTGGCTGCAAGCCCCCGCATCGCTGCGCCAGTTTCACCACACCTGGAACGGCCTGGATGACTTGCCCCTGCAGTGGCCCGATGACGGCACGCTGCGCGAATGGACGGCCTGTGTGCAGGCAGCCAGGGCCCGACTGCTGATGCAGGACAACCTTGTTGCACAGCTTTTAGGCTTCGTAATGGAAAAACGGTAAAATCCAAGGCTTTGCGCAATTCCTACGCGGCACACCCGTGCCCCGCAACAGCGCACTTCCGCCGCGGAACATGCACCGGCGGGCCCCGCCTTCATCAGCAGCCCGTCCGCATTGAGCGGCCCCAACCCAAGCAATCAGCTATGAAAATCGCTCAAGAAATCCGCGCCGGCAACGTCATCATGCACGGCAAGGACCCCATGGTCGTCCTGAAGACCGAATACGCCCGTGGCGGCCGCGGTGCTGCCACCGTGCGCATGAAGCTCAAGAGCCTGATCGGCAACTTCGGCACCGAAAACGTGTTCAAGGCCGACGACAAGATCGACAACGTGATCCTGGACAAGAAAGAGTGCACCTACTCTTACTTTGCCGATCCCATGTACGTTTGCATGGACGCTGACTACAACCAGTACGAAGTCGAAGCCGAAAACATGGGCGACGCACTGAACTACCTGGAAGACGGCATGGCCCTGGAAGTCGTGTTCTACGACGGCAAGGCCATCTCGGTGGAACTGCCCACCAGCGTCGAACGCGAAATCACCTGGACAGAACCCGCCGTCAAGGGCGACACCTCTGGCAAGGTTCTGAAGCCCGCCAAGATCGCTACCGGCTTCGAAGTGGCCGTGCCCCTGTTCGTGTCGCAAGGCGACAAGATCGAAATCGACACCCGCACTGGCGAATACCGCAAGCGCGTCTAAGGTCTCGCTGGCCGCTGTGCCAGCCACCTCACTTGCGAGGTGGCGCAGACCATAAAAAAGGAGCCTTCGAGGCTCCTTTTTTATGTCCTGCTTGCTTTGACTGGAGGCCATCGCCCCCAGCCAAAGCAGTCATCAAATCGGCAAGGCCACCAGGTCGTGCCCCTGCACCGCCACGATGCGGGCCTTGGTGAATTCGCCCACCTTGAGCTGTTTGCTGATCTTCTCGGGCGGCAGCAACTGCACGGTACCGTCGATCTCGGGCGCATCGGCGTAAGTGCGGCCCACGCCACCCTTGCGCCCCATGGCCGGGGCATGGTCCACCAGCACCTGCATGGTGGCGCCCACGCGGCGTTGCAGCTTGGCAATCGACACTTCTTCGGCCACGGCCATGAAGCGCGCACGGCGCTCCTCGCGCACTTCCAGGGGCAGCATGCCGGGTAGCTCGTTGGCCACAGCGCCCGTCACGTCGCTGTAGGCAAAGCAGCCCGCACGGTCGATCTGCGCTTCGCGCACAAAGTCCAGCAGGTGCTGGAACTCTTCTTCCGTTTCGCCAGGGAAGCCTGCAATGAAAGTGCTGCGGATCACGATCTCGGGGCAGGCCTCGCGCCAGCGCTGGATGCGCTCCAGATTGCGCTCGCCGCTGGCAGGGCGCTTCATGCGCTTGAGCACATCGGGGTGGCTGTGCTGGAACGGTACATCCAGGTAAGGCAGCACGCGGCCTGTGGCCATGAGCGGAATCACTTCATCCACGCTGGGGTACGGATACACGTAATGCAGACGCACCCAGGCGCCGTAGGGCTCGGCAATCTCGCCCAGGGTCTGCACCAGTTCCAGCATGCGGGTCTTGACGGGCTTGCCGTCCCAGAAGCCGGTGCGGTACTTCACGTCCACGCCATAGGCCGAGGTGTCCTGGCTGATGACCAGCAGCTCCTTCACGCCGCCTTCAAACAGGGCCTTGGCTTCCTTGAGCACATCACCCACAGGGCGCGAAACGAGGTCGCCGCGCATGGAAGGGATGATGCAGAAGGTGCAGCGGTGGTTACAGCCTTCGCTGATCTTCAGGTACGCATAGTGGCGCGGCGTGAGCTTGATGCCCGCCTCGCCAAAGGCGCCGGGCACTAGGTCGAGGAACGGGTCGTGCGGCTTGGGCAGGTGGGCGTGTACCGCCTCCATCACCTCTTGCGTGGCGTGTGGGCCGGTGACGGCGAGCACGCTGGGGTGCACGTCTTTGACCAGATTGCCGCCGCTTTCGCCAGCGCGTGCACCCAGGCAGCCCGTGACGATGACCTTGCCGTTTTCGGCCAGGGCTTCGCCAATGGTGTCCAGGCTTTCCTTCACGGCATCGTCAATGAACCCGCAGGTGTTGACGATGACGAGGTCGGCGCCCTCGAAGGTCTTGGAGGTTTCGTAGCCCTCGGCGCTGAGTTGCGTGAGGATGAGTTCGGAGTCCGTCAGCGCCTTGGGGCAGCCCAGGCTGACGAATCCGACTTTGGGTGTTTTTGTGGGGGAGAGTGCTTCGCTCATCCCCCTATTGTCCCAGTTCCTCGAGGCCGGCGCCTATTGGCACCCCACATCGGGCCAGAAAGCACTGGATGCAGGTGCAAAAAATCGTGCGATCAGCGCTTGAGCCCGAATGCGCCCAGCATCTGCTCGGTCTGCTTTTGCATCTGCTCCTGCATTTGCGTGAGCATGGACTGGGACTGCTCCACGTAGTTGCCCATCATGCCCTTGAGCATGGGCGACTGCAGATTCATGAACTGCGCCCACATTTCGGGCGTCACGCTCTGGGATTGCTCTGCCAGCTTCTTTTGCACATCAGTGAACGCCTGCACATTTTTTTCGAGGTACGCCCCCATGAAACCCTGCATGGCATGGCCATAGAAGCGGATGATGTTGGCAAGTACCGCCTCGCTGAACATCGGCGCCCCGCCCGCTTCCTCTTCCAGAATGATTTGCAGCAGGATGCTGCGGGTGAGGTCTTCACCCGTCTTGGCATCGCGCACCACCACGTTCTGGTTGTCGATCACCAGCTGCCGCACTTCAGACAGGGTGATGTAGGTGGAAGTGTCGGTGTCGTACAGGCGACGGTTGGGGTATTTTTTGATCACGCGCTGCGTAGTCTTGTGAGCGGCGCTGGTGGATTCGGGCAAAACGGAACTCCTCGGGCAGAACACCCATGTGTGTATTGCAGTGCAACACATTCTAGAGAGCCGCAGGCAAGCCCCTCTCCGAGGAATACCCTGATGAATCGCCTGAACGCAAAGTCCACGACGCGCGACAGAGCGGCCCGGAAAATAAAAAAGCCTTCCAAGCGATTTGCTTTGGAAGGCTTTTTACCAATGGTTAGTTGGTAGGCGCGATTGGACTCGAACCAACGACCCCCACCATGTCAAGGTGGTGCTCTAACCAGCTGAGCTACGCGCCTGTTTGTATTCGAGAATGCGATTATAGCATCAGTTTTTACGCCGAATCAATAAATCCAAGTTCAAGATCGCCCGAAGCTCAGCGCCTGCGCGCCGAACGCACGCCGGCCACGCTGGCCACAATGCCCAGCACCTTGTTGAGACGGCCCGAATCAGCCACCTCCACGGTGAATGTCATCCACGCCGTACCCTTGACCGACTGGGTCTGCACCCCGATCACATTGGTTTTCTCACGGGCAAACACTTCTGAGATGTCACGCAGCAGGCCCTGGCGGTCGGCAGCTTCCACAGCCACATCCACCGGGTACACCGCAGCGGCAGCAGCCTTGGGAGTGCCCCACTCCACATCGATCACGCGCTCGGCACTGCGGGCAGCCATTTCGCGGAAGTTGCTGCAGTCGGCACGGTGAACGCTCACGCCCTTGCCCCGGGTAACAAAGCCACGGATGACGTCGGGTGGCGCGGGCTTGCAGCACTTGGCCAACTGGGTCATCAGTGAATCGATACCCACCACCAGCACCCCGCCTTTAGGTGCAGATTCATTGGTGCGGGTTTTTTTGAGCAGCAGATACTCGTCCGGTTGCAGCACAGGCTCTGGCGGGCGCAGCAGGTTTTCGATGTTGCGCAGCGAAAACTCGTCCTTGCCCACCACTTCAAACAGCGCATCGGCCGACTTGAAGCCCAGCTGGGTGGCCAGGTCATCCAGCTTCATCGCCGTCTTGCCCTCGCGCTGCAGCAGCTTTTCCACCGCCTCGCGGCCACGGGCCACGGTTTCATGCGTGGCCTGGGCGTTGAACCAGGCGCGTACCTTGGCCTTGGCCCGGTTGCTGGTGAGGTAGCCCAGCTCAGCATTGAGCCAGTCGCGCGAGGGGCGCCCTTCCTTGACGGTGGTGATCTCCACCGTCTGCCCGTTTTGCAGCGGGGTGTTGAGCGGCACCATGGCGCCATCCACGCGCGCGCCCCGGCAGCGGTGGCCCACGCTGGTGTGCACGGCGTAGGCAAAGTCCACCGGGGTGGAGCCTTGCGAGAGCTCAATCACCGCTGCGTCGGGCGTCAGCACGTAGATGCGGTCTTCAAACAGGCCACGGTTGGGCACGGCGCCTGCCAGGTCACGCTCCCACGCCAGCAGCTGGCGCAGCACGGCGATCTTGGCGTCGTACTCTCCTGCGGCAGACACGCCCGCATAGCCCTTGCTACCTGCCTCTTTGTAGGCCCAGTGTGCGGCCACGCCATGCTCGGCATGTTCGTGCATGGCCTGGGTACGGATCTGGATTTCGACCGGGCGGCCCTGCTCGTCGCGCACGATGGTGTGCAGCGACTGGTAACCGTTGGGCTTGGGCTTGGCGATGTAGTCGTCAAACTCTTCCACGATGGGGGTGAACTGCTCATGCACCCAGCTCAGGGCGGCGTAGCAGTCCTTCACGGTGGGTACCACCACGCGCAGGGCGCGCAGGTCCAGCACCTGGTCAAAGTTCAGCGACTTGCCCCGCATCTTCTTGACGATGCTGTAGATGTGCTTGGGCCGGCCCTGCACGGTGGCGCTGATGCTGCGGCTGCGCAGTTCAGACTCCAGCCGCTGGCGCAGCTGCTGCATATACACCTCGCGCTCGCCGCGCTTTTCATCGAGCAGGCGGGCCACTTCCTTGTAGGTGTCCGGCTCCAGAAAGCGGAAGGACAAGTCCTCCAGCTCCCACTTCATCTGCCAGATGCCCAGGCGGTTGGCCAGCGGCGCAAACACCTGCAGTGACTCGCGCGCGAGGCTGGGCGACACAGGCCGCTTGCTGGCCGCATGAAAACGCAGCGTTTGCAGGCGCGACGCCAGGCGCAGCATGACCACCCGCAGGTCGCGCGAGAAGGCCAGCAGCATCTTGCGCACGTTCTCGGTCTGCACCGCCGGGTCGTCCAGCGGCGCAGCCGCGCGGGCCTGCTGCTGCACGCGCATCAGCTTGGTGGTCTCCACCGCCAGCGCGGCAAAGTTGGCGCCAAACGCCTTGGCAATGACTTCTTCGGGCTTGTTCAGATGGATGCAGGCATGCACCAGATAGCTGGCCGCCTGCATGGCTTCAGAGCCGCCAATGCCCTTGAGGATGGCGGCCACCGCATCGGCGTGGGCCAGCGTGTTCTCGCCGGAGTCGAGCGTCTCGCCCGCCATCAGCGGTTCGGCAAACGCGCGCGCGCGCGCCAGTGCGTTCACCTGCTCCGGCAGGGTGTGCGCCGTGGCGGCGATGAGCTGAGGGACAGCGTCGGTCTGGGGGGTGAGAGACGCTGGCGCAGGAGGGTTGGTTTTCATCCGGCCACAGCACCTTCTGCCGCCAGCAGGAATTCCGCGACTGCGGTGACTTGGTCTTCCGCCACCAGCGTGGGCGCGTGGCCCACGCCTTCAAACTCCACCACACGGGCATGGGGCCCGCGCTGCGCCATGGCCTGCGCCGTCTCGCGCGAGAGCAGGTCGGACTGCGCACCGCGCAACAGCAACGTCTGCGCCGTGATGTGGTCATACAGCTGCCACAGTGCCGCCTCGCCCGCCGCCGCAGCCTCCTGCGTCAACGTCTTGAACGGCACCGCAATGGCCGGGTCATAGTGCAGCGCCAAGCCGCCTCCGGCGGACTGCGGCAGCTCACGCACCATGGCGCGCGACAGCTCCAGCCACTGGGCGGGCGTGTGGGGGCCAAAGCTGGTGGAGATAGCCCACATCGCGTCGGCCGCCTGCTGCAGGGAAGCAAACCGCGCAGGCTGCCC
>ERZ650306.616-NODE-616-length-21652-cov-12.338288_pt1 | contig 21652 bp, 21 predicted proteins | sample MGYA00376242_ERZ650306 | MGnify/ENA primary metagenome ERZ650306 (study PRJEB26733, sample SAMN07839244) | wastewater metagenome | biome: urban; feature: wastewater treatment plant; material: waste water | place: USA: North Carolina | collected 2016-03-31 ... | reverse complement strand
AAATGGTAGATTATTTGATAGAAAAAGCAAATAGTGGAGAAGATGGAGTATACAAATTGTAGACTCTAAAATATAAAAAGGGCTGTTCAACAGCCCTTTTTTAGTTGCTTATTATTAATATTTGTTCTCAGCTACAATATTCCCATCTTTGTTGTAGAAACTCCACGTTCCTGACGGATTATATTTTGAATAAGAACCTTTTACTTTTACAGTTCCATTATCATAATATTGCACAAAATTTCCATTTCCATTTATTACATTAAATACTCGCTCAGCAGAACCATCAGGAAAATAACCTAAGATTTTACCTGCAATATGCCCATTTGTATATGTTTCAGAAATCTTAAGCGTTCCATCAGGATAGAACCATTTCCATTCACCATTACGTAAATCAGAAATATAAGTACCACTTGTCTTTAGATTACCGTCTAAGTAATATGAAACATAATCACCATTTAATTTACCTGATTTATAATTGAATTTCTCAACTATAATATTTTCAGAATACTTAATTTCTAGTCCTTCTTTATAATTAGAACTATACTGTGTTGTAAGATTTAATTTACCATCAGAAGAAAATTCATATGAGTCACCTTCTAATTTTCCATTCTTCCAATTTTTAAAACTTTTTGAAATACCATTAGAGTAGAATTCTACTTCATTACCTTCTTCATAACCATTTTTAAAATTTATAACTTTTAATAAATTTCCATTATCATAGAAGAAGTATAAAGCACCATCATATATCCCATTTTTAAAAGTCTTTATTGATTTAACATTATTTTTTTGAAATTCAACATATTTACCCGTAAATGGAGACGAGTCTTTAGTAAATGTTGCAAAATTATTTTCAACTGTAACATCTTTAGAACTTAAATATTTATCTTTATTCATAAGAATATTGGATACTTCAGTTGAATAGTCACTTGCTGCTTTCCTCGATATATTTTGATTTTGTGAAAATGTATATGAAGAAAATACTATTGCCATAAGCAATAACATAAATTTAGATTTCATATATTACCTCCAGTGTTATATTATAGCACTTTTTTTTGAATATTAACATATTTTTTTTACTTAAGAAATATGTTATAATATCTTACGAGAGTTATATATAAAATTGTATTGGGAGGCTAAATGAAATTTTTTGAAAGAATATTTAAAAAAGCGGAGTCAGAGAAGAAAACAGAGTCAAATACTGTAGAAAACGAGATTCCAAAAAAATATGTAAAATTGAAAGATGAATTTGATAGAGATTTGATGCTAGATAAGGATGTGTGGATAAAAGACTTTCTTAAACCTGCACTTCAAAAAAATTGGAATAATTTAGAAGTATTATACAGTATAGTATTAGATGCATTTAACAATGATATTTTTGCAGAAGTAAAAGATGCTACGATGCGGATCTATAATCTTGATAAAGATAAAGAGAGAGGAACAAATTTCCTTGGAATATACTATGCGAATAATAAAATGTACAGTGAAGCAAAGTCAATTTATAAAAAGTATATGGAAGAAGAGAAACCTTCGGAAATAATTTTTTCTAATTATGGGATTGTTCTAGAAAAAGAAGAGAAGCAAGCAGAATCACAAAAATATTTTTGGAAAGCATTAGAAATAAATCCAAATATGCAAAATCCTCTTAATAAAGTTTTAGAATTTTCAAAGGCTAAAAGTGATGAGGAATATTATAAGAATTTATATAAAATATCTACATTACCTGTTAGTTGGAGAGCAAAGTTAGTTAAAGCAAATTATGAAATAAAACTAGGAAACATGGAAACTGCTCTTGTTGATATAGAAAAAGCGCTTGAGGAATCTAAATATAATTCAGAAGCAATGACAACAGCGCTAGCTATATATGGAAATAATAAAAGATATGACGAAATCGATAAGAATGTTTTATCACATTTTGATCCTTTAAAACACGGACCATATGCAACATCTAATGTTTTGAAGTATTTGAAAATAGCTGAAAGATATACTGATGCGCTAGAAATACTAAAATATGTTTCTTCTTTTGATTGGAATGAATTTACTAATGATTACATAAAATATGAAGAAGAGTTTATAGAAATGAAGAAAAACTTTGAATCATATGATGTTACAGGTAGTAATAAAGTATTTTTAACTAGTAAACCTATATGGTTTTATAACTTTAATGATCCAAATTGGGCACTTAATTCTGCTGTTAGAACAAAACCGGGATTATTAATCTTACCATTTACAAATATTGGTGAAGTATCAACAGATTTACCTGAGAAACTATCAGTAGCAGTTCCATTATTTTTAAATGATAAACTACATTATGACAGTGATTTACAGTACCAAGTTGCAATAACTCATAATGATAGAGAAATTATAATACCTAAAACAAACTATGATACAGAATATATTAAATTTATTAAAACACAGAACCCTGATTTAGATTATATATTAAGTGGTAACATTTTTTCTAAATGGATTGAGAAAGAGAATACTTATGAATTGGAAGTTTATGTTTATGACACTAATGCATCTACAAAAACAACATTATTAAGAGAAAATATAAATGAAAATACAATGATTGATATGTTCCCGAGACTATTGAATAATTTAAATTCATTTTTTAATAGATTAATAGGAGCACAAATGCTAGAAAACAGTGATATTGAGAATATCCTTTCAAAGCCTGATAGATTAGAATTTTTATTGAATTTAGATAAAAATAATTATAACAGAGCGTGGTCATACAATAAATATTTATATAACGCAATTAATGCAGTTGTAGAAACAAAAGAGGATGATACACGATTAGAACTGGTTTCATTGTTATACCAAATTAAGCAACTTCATCCACAGTTATTAGAAAAAGTTAGACCGATAATATATAATTTATTAAGAAGTGGGTATTTAGGAACAGCAAAAGCGAAAAAATTGTTACCTATAATATTTAATATATATTCAGATGAAAAAAATTATAATGATTTTATGGAAACAATAGGGACTGAGAAATCAGAATATATTGATTGGATTAATAAATTTCTAGATTACATACCAAATGAATAGTGGGAGAGTACAATGAAAATAAAATTTTCTATAATGACACTAGCACTGTTTTACATAATTCTTAATTTAGGATTTTATAAAGTCAGTGTGCACAATTATTCAAACTTTAAACTTTTTTTATTTACAACAATTTTTGCAATAGTTGAAGTTCTTTTATTTGTTTATTTGTTTAATTATCTAAAAGAAATGCCAAGAATTATAGGCGGGACCTTTATTGTAACAATAATAATTATTAATATAGGTAGAATTTTATTGTTAAGTTCGCCAATATTCAATGATTTTGTTAATTCTAGTTTTATTGCATCTGTATTTATTGGAGTGCCAAGAATTATATTAATATTTATGTGTATAGTCCTGTCAATATACTTTTACGAGAATAAAATATATCTTTTATTTTTCTCATCGTTGCTAGGTATTGTAGTTGCAATTTTACTATATTTAGATTTTGATACAAATATATCAGCAATTGTAAGAACAATAATGGCTCTGTTTATAGCAGTTTACACATATAAAAAATGGAAAGAAAAAATTGTAATAAAAGAAGAAGGCGAGTTGGATGAGAATTAGAAAAATAGGATTGTTGTTTGTCTATCTGTTAATATTAGGCTATTCTCTTCATGCTAATAATAGTAAATCGGATGTTCAAATTATAAAAAATGATGCAGGTGCAGAAACAATAGATCCAGTAACATATAAATCAGTTGGACAAAATTTTAGACAAAGATTTATAATACTACACTATACCGCATTAGATGATGAGAACTCGATAAAAGTACTGACTGAGCAAGAAGTTAGCGCCCATTTTCTAATAACAACAAGAGATGAGGAGCCTATATATAATCTTGTTCCAGAAGACAAAAGAGCGTGGCACGCTGGAGAAAGTGAATGGAAGTCAAGTAAAAATCTAAATGACAGTTCCATAGGAATTGAAATTGTTAATCTAGGATTGAATGAAGTGACATTAACAGATAGCGATACCGCTACAGCTCGTGCTCTGAAAAACCAATATAGACAAGCTCCATATACAGAAGAACAAATAAAAAAGATTGCAATACTAGTAAAATATCTATCAGAAAAGTATGAAATAGCACCTGAAAATATACTAGGTCATTCTGATATTGCACCGCAAAGAAAGCTTGATCCAGGTCCTATGTTTCCTTGGAAAGAGCTTTATGACAAATATAATATTGGAATGTGGTATGATGAAGATGAGAAAAATAAAATTCAAACAGAAATTGGTGCAGAGTTTGATATACTAACTGTTACTGCATACCAAAATGAATTCAAAAAATTTGGATATGCAATTCAAATAACAGGTGTATATGATAAGCAAACAGCAAATGTTATAAAAGCATTTCAATTACATTTTAGACAAGAAAATTTCAATGGAGCACTAGATATAGAGACGTATTCAATACTAAAAGCATTAAATAAAAAATATATAAAATAATAAATGGAGGAATTTATGAATATATCGAACCGTATTTTAAATATGCAATACTCACCAATTAGAAAACTTGTACCTTATGCAGATAGTGCTAGAGCTGAAGGAGTGAGAGTTTATGAATTACATATAGGACAGCCAGATGTTCAAACACCAGATTCATTTTTTGATGGATTACAAAATTATAAAGAAAAAATTGTAAAATATGTTAACTCGCGTGGAGTAGCAGAATTATTAGAGGCATTTCATAAGTCATATGCAAGAATGGGAATAGATTTATTACCTGAAGACATGCTTATAACACACGGGGGAAGTGAAGCACTTATGTTTACTCTAGCAACAATATGTAACCCTGGTGATGAAGTACTTGTACCTGAGCCTTATTATTCGAATTATGATAGTTTTCTTAAGTCAGCAGATGCCCATCTTGTACCTATTGAGACATCTCTAGAAAATCATTATCATTTACCATCAAAAGAAGAGATTGTTAAACTTATTAATCCTAAAACAAGAGCGATAATGTTTTCAAATCCAGGAAATCCAACTGGTATTGTGTATACATTTAAAGAAATGAATATGTTAGTTGAAATAGCAAATGAGTACGATTTATGGATAATAACAGATGAAGTGTATAGACAATTTATATATGATAAAAATGTAGAATACAAATCATTCATGAATATACCTGAAGTTAAGAACAGAACTATTTTAATAGATAGTATTTCAAAACATTACAGTGCTTGTGGTGCGAGAATTGGCGTAATAGGTTCTAAAAATAAAGAATTTATTGATCAAGCGCTTAAGCTATGTCAAGCAAGATTGTCAGTGTCAACAATAGAGCAATATGCAACTGCTAATTTAGTTAACACATTAGACACTTACTTAGAAGAAGTGAAATTAGAATATAGAGTTAGAAGAGATTTATTATTTGATCACTTGAAAGAAATCCCAGGGGTAACATGTTTTAAACCAGATAGCGCATTTTATATATTAGCTGAATTACCTGTCGACGACATTGAAAAATTTGTAATATGGTTATTAACAGAATTTAGATATGAAAATCAAACATTAATGTTCGCTCCAGGTCCTGGGTTCTACTCAACTCCAAATAAAGGAACTAAAGAGGCAAGATTTTCGTTCTGTACACATAATTTGATTGAAATAGAAAATGGAATGAAAGTATTGAAAGAGGCTTTAAAAGTTTATAATAAAAAATAAGTATAAAAAAAATAGGTGTGTAAAATGCCTATTTTTTTAATAAATCTCTAATTTCAGATAATAAATTTTCTGTTGCAGTTGGTTCTGCTGGACTTTCTGTCTCTTGTTGCTTTCTCACTTTATTTATTCCTTTAACAACTAAGAATATAACAAATGCTATAATAACAAAGTTAATAGCACTTTGAATGAAAAGACCGTATTTAATAGCTAACTCTGGTGTTTTCCCTTGAGCTTCTTTTAAAACAATTCTTAGCTCATCAAAGTTAACTCTTCCAAGTATTAATCCAACAACTGGCATAAGTATATCACTAACAAGTGATTTAACGATAGCTCCAAATGCACCACCAATAATAACACCAATTGCTAAATCAATAACGTTACCTCTAGATATAAATTCCTTAAATTCTTTGAACATTTTGACTCCTTTCAGTACAATTTCTATTTGATTATATTATATTTAATAGAAAAATTCAAGTCCTAAATGTTGAAAAATATTGATTAATAGTATATAATAATGAGTAAAACAAATTATTTACAGTAGTGGAGGAAATATAAACGATGTTAGATCAAAAATTCAAAAGAAATTTTTCAATAATAGCACATATTGATCATGGTAAATCAACAATTGCTGATAGATTACTAGAAATGACAGGATCTGTTAATGCTAGAGAAATGAAAGATCAGTTATTAGATAGTATGGAATTAGAAAGAGAAAAAGGAATAACAATAAAAGCACAAGCAGTTACACTAGAATATAAATCAAAAAGTGGACAACTTTATCAGTTTAACTTAATAGACACACCAGGACATGTGGATTTCATATATGAAGTTTCTAGATCACTTGCAGCATGTGATGGTGCATTACTAGTTGTAGATGCCGCACAAGGTATTGAAGCACAAACATTAGCAAATGTATATTTAGCATTAGAAAACGATCTTGAAATATTACCTGTTGTAAATAAGATAGATTTACCATCTGCAGATCCTGACAAAGTTATGTTAGAAATAGAAGATATAATAGGGTTGCCGACTGATAATGCAGTTCTTGTATCTGGAAAAACAGGATTAGGAATTGATAATTTATTAGAAGCGATTGTAGATCATATACCTGCACCAAAAGGTGATATGGAAGCTCCACTTAAAGCATTAATATTTGATTCACATTATGATGATTTTAGAGGTGTCATAACGTATATAAGAATCATTGATGGAACGATAAAAAAAGGTGACAAAATAAAAATAATGTCTACAGGTAAAGAATTTGATATTCTTGAAGTTGGTGTATTTGCACCTAAAATGAAAGAATCTCCTTTATTAACTGTAGGTTCAGTAGGTTATATAATTACAGGAATAAAATCAATAAAAGATACACAAGTTGGAGATACAATAACAACTGTTAAGAACCCGACACAATTTGCTCTAGAAGGATATAGAGCAGCACTTAGTATGGTATTTGCTGGTGTTTATCCAATTTCAACAGATGATTATGAAGATTTACGTGATGCATTAGAGAAATTGCAACTTAATGATGCTTCATTAACGTATATCCCAGAGACATCGTTAGCATTAGGATTCGGATTTAGATGTGGATTCTTAGGGCTTCTTCACATGGAAATAATCGTAGAAAGATTGAGAAGAGAGTTTGGAATTGACCTTATTTCAACAGCGCCATCAGTTGAATATCATGTAACACCAGAAGTTGGTGAGATGGTCATAATAGATAATCCAGCAGAATTCCCTGAAGGTAAGAAATATATTGAAGAACCATATATAAAAGGAACTATAATAGTCCCTAAAGATTATGTTGGTAATGTTATGGAACTATGTCAAGAAAAAAGAGGAACATTTCTTAATATGAATTATCTTGATGAAACAAGAACAATGATTAGTTACGATTTACCATTAGCAGAAATAGTAATTGACTTTTATGATAAATTAAAATCAAGAACAAAAGGATATGCATCATTTGAATACGAAATGATTGGGTATAAAGAGTCAGATTTAGTAAAAGTAGAAATATTAGTTAGTGGAAGTCCAGTTGATGCATTTTCATTCATTGCACATAAGGATAATGCATATTATAGAGGTAGAGCAATTGTTGAGAAATTAAAAGAATTAATTCCAAGGCAACAATTTGAAATACCATTACAAGCAGCACTTGGATCTAAAGTAATAGCTAGAGAGACAATAAAAGCACTTAGAAAGAATGTATTAGCTAAATGTTATGGTGGAGATATCAGTCGTAAGAAAAAACTGTTAGAGAAGCAAAAAGAAGGTAAGAAGCGTATGAAAGCAATCGGTAATGTAGAAATACCGCAAGAAGCATTTTTATCAGTATTAAAACTAAATGATTAAAAAGTAGGAATTATGAAAAATAATAAAATACAGGAAATAGAATCTGCTATAGGATACAGCAATGAGATATATAATATAAAAAATATGGTGTTTTATTGCTAATTGTAGAAGTTGAAGGTGAACATTCATTTGTATTTCAAGTTAGAAACAGGGAAATAAGGCAAGGCGGAGAGATCTCGCTACCTGGTGGAAGATATGAGTTAGAGGATGAAAATACACGTAATACAGCAATACGAGAGACTATTGAAGAAATGGGAATTTCTGAAGAGGATATAGAAATTATCGGAAAATTAGATAGCATCATTTCACATGGTAATATATTTGTAGATTCATATGTTGGTTATACAAGTAAACATCCGGATGAATTTAAAATAAACAAGTCAGAAGTAGAGAGTATTTTTACAATACCAATTGATTACTTTATTGAAAATAGACCTGTAATGCATGAAATTGCGTACTATGCGAGTCCATATATGCATAATCCTACAACAGATGAAAAGATAATATTATTACCTGCAAAAGAATTAGGACTACCTGAAAAATATTCTAAGATGTGGAATCAACATAACATAAGTATTCCTTTTTATAAAACAGAAAAAGGTTTAATTTGGGGATTAACAGCACAAATAGTAATGTTTTATTGCAATACAATTGATGGAATTACAAAATAATTAGAAGAACCTTTTATGGTTCTTTTATTATTTCACACAAAGTTCACATAAATATAGTATAATAAAATAAACAAATATTGGGAGCAAATATGAAGAAAATACTTATAGTAGAAGATGAGGATAAAATAAGAAAAATTGTAAAGACTTTTCTGGAAAAAAAATCTTTCGGAATTGTTGAAGTGTCAGATGGAAAAGATGCCATTGATTCATTTCTAACTGAAAAACCGGATCTTGTTATATTGGATGTCATGCTACCACATAAAAATGGATTTGAAATATGCAAGGAAATTAGAGAGTTTGGAAATACACCAATACTTATGCTAACAGCAAAAACTCAAGATACTGATGAAATTAATGGATTTCAATTAGGGGTTGATGATTTTCTTCGTAAACCATTCAGTCTAGAAGTTCTTTTGGTTAGAGTTAATAAACTTTTGAATATATCTGCAAAAGGTGTAATACAGATATCAAATATTATTATAAATGAACAAAGTCGTAATGTGGAAGTTGCAGGGAATGATATTAAATTATCTCCTAAAGAGTACGATTTATTAATGTACTTATACAGAAACAAGAATATAGCAGTCGATCGTGATAAGATACTAAACGATGTTTGGAACTTTAGTTATTACGGTGACGATAGAACAGTAGATACACATATTAAATCACTTAGAAAAAAAATTGGGCAAGATATCATCGAAACAATCAGAGGGATAGGTTACATGTTAAAAATATAGGTTGTTTTTATCATGGAAAAGTATTAAAATATAAGGAGGATAAGTTGTGAAAATATCAAGAAAAATAACACTAGTAACGTTTCTAAGTATAATAGGATTGATTTTGTTATTCATTATAATAAACACCTTGTTCTCATATAGATTTTACTTACATACAAGAAAATTAGAATTAGATTCTGTTGTTGAAGAGATAGTTAGAAATAGGTATGATAGTGAAGTAATTGAAAGACTAGAATCTAAACTTAATATTGATATTGAGGTTAAAGATCCTCCAATGGATGATGATCGTAGAAGACAAAACTTACTTTTACCACCTGCGAATATTGGAATAAATATGAATCCCGATCCTCTTAATGGATCTAGAATGAATAAAACAGGAAATTCTAGGAAAATTAATGATATCGTGGAAGATGTAAAAGTTATAGATACAGATTTAGCAGTAAGTTTTATGTATAAGTTGAAAGATAATTTTATAAAAATAAGTATTTCAAAAATTTCTGTATTACAAACAATAAAGTCTACTAATAAATTCATATTTATAACTGGATTATTCATGTCTGTAATTGGGCTAATCTTATCGATGTTATTATCAAGATTAATAACTAAACCTATACTTAAATTGAATAGTGCTGTTGAAAAAATTGCAAATCTTGATTTTTCTGAAAAACTTGATATTAAAGGAAATGATGAAATAACAGCTCTTAGTAAAAATGTTAACTTGCTAAACAGTGAATTAGAATATAATATAGGCAACTTGAAAGACTCGAATCACAAACTACAGGAAGTTTATGATTTTGAACGAAAAGAAAATCAAAAAAGAGAAGAATTTATTGGTGCACTAACGCATGAAATCAAAACTCCTATAACAATTATAAATACGTATTTGGAATACTTAAGCTCTCAAGAAGTAGCAGATGATGAGAGAAAAGAATTTTCTGAAATCGTAATTCAAGAAGGAAATGATCTTTCAAAAATTCTTGATAGATTAATACATTATATAAAAAAAGAAGATAATAGTTTGGAAGTATTGGACTTAACGAAGTTCAACTACACAGAACTTATTGAAAGTAGAATAAGAAAGTTTCAACTTGATTTTACTGAGAAAAATATAAATGTAATAAAAAATATTCCAAGCAGCACTTATATACTAGCTGATTATGAAAAAATGACACATGTTTTGGATAACATATTTAGTAATGCTGTTGCTCATGCAGACGAAAACGGGAAAGTATCAATTAAAGTAGTCAAATTACAAAATACAGTTGTTACTGAAATTTATAATTCAGGACCACCAATTAAAAAAGAAAACATAGAAAAAATATGGGATTCATTTTATAAGGAAGATGAATCAAGAAATAGAAAATATGGTGGCATAGGACTAGGACTTGCGTTTGTAAAAAATATTCTAAACGCTCATAAAAGTGAATTTGGCGTTAAGAACGTTGACAAAGGAGTGTTGTTCTGGTATTCAAATACTAAAGAATAGAGGTTATAATGAAGAAGAATATTATATTTTTTGATGTTGAGACAAATGGTAAAGTTGGAAGTGCCGTTTTATCGATTTCAGCAATTAAAGTATCATACGATTTTGAAAATGATTCATGGGAAAAAGTTTCTGAATATGATAGGTTTTATTTCAGAAATGAAGGAGAATCGATAGATTTTGGTGCAATAAATGTAAATGGATTGACAGACGAAGTTATCCACCAAAAGAGATCGGGAGTACAGTATGCATTGACATTTAAAGAGGATATTGAATCATTTTATGCGTATTGTTCTGATACAAGACATTTTGTTGCTCATAATATAAAGTTTGATAGAAGTTTCGTACCATTTACGTTACACAATCAATTTGATACAATGATGACTAACATTGAAATTGTACAGGCAGGAATAAATCCTACATATGGAACATTTAAATGGCCAAAGCTTATGGAATGTGCAAAATTCTATAATATTCCTATAGATGAGGAATCATTGCATGAAAGTCTATACGATGTTTTAGTAACATTTAGAGTATTTTATAAAATGTCTAAACATCCATTAGGAAAACCAAAAATAATGAGTTTTTTAGAAGGTAACTAATGTCTATATTTGATGAAAAGCTAGGAGATTTACTTGAGACTTCAAAATACAAAGATTTTTTGAATTTTGAACTAACAAATTATAATTCTAAAATAATTAATAATCTAATTACTGATGGTGAATATCAAGAAGCCATCAATTTTGTTATGTCACATACAAATAAAAACTATTCAATCCCACTAAAAGTAGAGCCTTCATTAAGTGGAATGTTAAATGGATTAATACTGAATGATAAGTTGAAGTTCGATAATTTTTTTGTTCATCTGAAGAAAGAATTACTTAACGCAGAAGAGTTTGTATTTGTTGTAAGTTTTATCAAATACTCAGGTATTCAAATTCTTATAAGTACTCTTGATGAATTAGAAAAAAGAGGAATTAAAGGAAAGATCTTAACGTCTGTATATATGAATGTAACTGACCCGAAAGCGTTAGAAAAACTTCATTCGTACAAAAATATAGAAGTTAAGATATATAACTCTGGATCTGAAAGTTTTCATACAAAGGCATACTTATTTAAAAAGAAATCATATAACACATGTATAATAGGATCATCAAATATCAGTCAAAGTGCATTATTTTCAGCAGAAGAATGGAATGTATTCTTAACAGAAAATAGTTATATGGAAATATATAAAAACTCAAAAGAACAATTTGAAAAGTTATGGAATAGTAACTTAGCAATTGATTTGACAGAAAACTTTATAAACGAATATGAGAATTTCAAATCTAATAATGGATTTATTAAGACATTTAACTATGAGAAAATCAAAAAAAATGTACAAATATCTCCTAATAACATGCAAATGAATGTGTTAGAAAACCTTGAATTAACACGAATACAAGGGGAGGAGCGAGGATTAGTAATTGCTGCAACAGGTACTGGAAAGACGTATCTTGCAGGATTTGATTTCAAGCAAAGTTCCTTTAAGTCATTTCTTTTTTTAGCTCACAGAGAAGAATTATTAATTAATGCAAGAAAAGTATTTTCAAAGATACTGAATATACCTGAAAATAAATTTGGTTACATAGGTGGAGGAATAAAGAATACTGACTCTAAGATGATATTTGCAACAGTACAGTCATTTAATAAAATTAAGGATATGTTTGACTCAACATACTTTGAATATATTGTAATAGATGAATTTCATCATGCAAGTGCAAAGACATATGAGCAAATAATTCGTTATTTTTCACCAAAGTTCCTTTTAGGATTAACAGCAACACCAGAACGTATGGATGGGGAAGATATATTCAAACTATGTAATTACAATATAGTTTCTGAAATCGGATTAAAAGAAGCGCTAGACAAAGAATTGATAGCACCATTCCATTATTTTGGGATAAACGATATAAATGTAGACTATGACAAAATACCTCTTAAAAACGGTATTTATGATGATACTTTATTAACACATAGCCTTAACACATTAAATAGACTTGACTATATAACTGAGAAGATACACCATTATGGTTATAATGGGAATCGTATGCACTGTATTGCATTCTGTCAGAATATAAAGCATGCAGAATTCATGTATAAAGGGTTCAATTCTAAAGGATTTAAAGCAGAAATTCTAACATCAAAGTCAAATACGACTGAAAGGTCTAATATTCTAAAAGCCTTTGATAATGGGGATGTTGAGATTTTATGTGTTGTTGATATTCTAAATGAAGGAATTGATATTCCTAAGATAAATTTATTATTGTTTTTACGTCCGACATCATCATCAACAATTTTCATACAGCAACTAGGACGTGGACTCAGAAAACTACCTGAAAAGGATTTTGTAACTGTAATAGATTTTATAGGAAACCATAACAAAGACTATTTATTAGCAAAAGTTTTTTCAAATGAAGGTACACTGCAAAACAAGCGTCATTTAATAAAAGAAATTGAGAATAACTTTTCTAATTTTCCTGGTGCATCATATATTGAAATAGATAGAATTTGCCAAGAGCGAATAATTAAAAAGATAGAGAAAATCAATTTTAATTCTTCAGATATGCTGAGAAATGAGTATTTTGAGTTTAAGAATGCACTAGGGCTTAAAGATGACGAGATAATAGAAGTAATGTACTTTGAACAAAATATTGAACTTTTTGTGAAACTCATCAATAAGTTTTCATCATTACATGATGCATATAAATATTTAGAAAATTCTTATAATGAAATAATTGATGGAAATACGTACAAAATATTAAAGTTTTTAGATAACATAGATTGTATAATATATTGCGACAGATTTAAAATGAAATAGAAACTCATGATAATTTCGTGTTAAAATGTTAGTATCGACAAAAATATTAACGAAAGGAAATATATCATGAGCCATAAATATTTTACCATAAATGAAAGAAATAAACTAGAGGTTTTACTCAAAGAAAATTACAGAGTATCTGAAATTGCTGAAATCCTTAACAGACATAGGGCTACAATCTATCGTGAAATTAAAAGGATTAAAGGTAAATATTCCTCTGAAGATGCTCAGCTGGATGCCGATACTAAAGCCCGTAATAAAGGAAGGAGTCCCAAAATTACTCCTGAATTAAAGAACCTGATAGAAGACAGGCTCTGTAAGACCTGGTCTCCTGAACAGATTATCGGAAGGGAATTAGCAGGGAAGTTATCGTTTAAGACCATCTATAACTGGCTATACAGGAATTTACTGAATGTCTCCCTGAATGTTCTAAGAAGAAAGGGAAAAAAGCCTAAGACAAAGGAAACTAGAGGGAAATTCAATGTAGGGAAGTCAATAGACCAGAGACCTCCAGAAGTAGATACGAGAGAAGTATTCGGTCATTGGGAGCTGGATTCCATAGTGTCATCAAGAGGTGAAAGTAAAGCCTGCTTTGCAACATTCGTGGAGCTTAAGACAAGATTCTATGTGGCAATAAAGATGGAAGACAGAAGTAGAGATTCAATGTTAAAGTCGATAAGGCAGCTGGTGGCAGGTATTCCGAAAAAGGCATTCAAGAGTTTTACATCAGACAGGGGGAAAGAGTTCTCATGCTGGGAAGAAGTAGAGGAAATGGGGATAGAGTTCTATTTTGCAGAACCCTACTGTTCATGGCAGAGAGGATGTAATGAAAACAGTAACGGCCTTCTAAGAGAGTTTTACCCAAAGAAGACCGACCTGTCAAAGGTGAAAACAGAGGAGCTGATAAGTACCTTAATGCTGATAAATTCAAGACCTAGAAAATGTTTAGGCTATGCAACACCATTTGAAAAATTTTTACACGAAATTAATTATTAGATATTTTTAAAAAATGTCGCATTTAATATTGCAATTTACTATTTTTTATGATATAGTTTAAATATAATTGTTAAATAAATAGAATATTTATTTGCAATTTAAGCAATATTAGTAAAATAAAATTGAAAATTGGAGGTATAAACTTGAAAGTTATATTAGGTTCTGATTCAGAAGGAAAAGAATTAAAGGATTATATTAAAGACTATTTATTGAAAAATGGATATCATGTAACTGATAAATCAGAAGATAAAGACTTTGTTGAAACAACATATGATGTTGCTCAAAGTGTACTAGCTGATGATGATAGTCTAGGTATTGTATTTGATGGTTATGGAGCAGGAAGTTTTATGACTGCTGCTAAAATTAAAGGAATGATAGTTGCAGAAGTTTCTGATGAACGTTCAGCATACATGACAAGGGGACATAATAATGCAAGAATGATTACAATTGGATCAAAAATTGTTGGTACTGAAATTGCCAAAAACATTGTAGAAGGATTTCTAAATGGAAAATATGATGGCGGAAGACATCAAATCAGAGTGGATATGCTAAATAAGATGTGTTAATAAATTTAAGAAAGGAAGGTAAAATATGAAAATTGCTATTGGATGTGACCATATTGTAACAGATATAAAAATTGCAGTATCAGACTTTTTGAAATCAAAGGGTTATGAAGTTCTAGACGTTGGAACATACGATTTCACGCGTACTCATTATCCAATTTATGGAAAAAAAGTAGGAGAAGCAGTTACAAGTGGTGAAGCAGATTTGGGAGTATGTATTTGTGGAACAGGAGTAGGAATCAACAATGCTGTAAATAAAGTACCGGGAATACGTTCAGCATTAGTAAGAGACATGACAACTGCAATTTATGCAAAGGAATATTTAAATGCAAATGTAATCGGTTTTGGAGGAAAAATAACAGGTGAATTGCTAATGTGTGACATAATAGAAGCATTTATAAAAGCTGAATACAAAAAAACAGAAGAAAGTGAAAAATTGATTGCTAAAATTAAACATATAGAAACTATAAACTCTGACCAGCAAAATAAAGATTTTTTCAATGAATTTTTAGAAAAATGGGATAGAGGGGAATACAAAGATTAATTAGAGCAATTTAGCAATTTAAAATAATTCGATTTAATTACTCAGCAATTAATTTTTAAGCGTAGAAAATTTAAAGACAGAAGTAACAAAAATATTCATAGGAGATTATAGAAATGATTCTAACAGTAACAATGAATCCAGCTGTTGATATATCTTATTCTTTAGAAAAATTCGAGCTGGATACCGTAAACAGAGTATTAAAAATAAATAAAACGCCAGGTGGAAAAGGGCTTAATGTTACTAGAGTATTAAAACAGGTAGGAAATAAAGTAATTGCAACAGGACTTTTAGGTGGTGTTTTAGGAATAGATATTCAGAAAAAGTTGTCAGAAAAAGGAATAGAACATAGATTTTTTGAAATTTCAGGAGAAACTAGAAATTGTATAGCAATTTTACATGAAGGCAAGCAAACTGAAATTTTAGAAGATGGACCTGTAATAACTTTAGCAGAAAGTGAAAAATTCTTACAACATTTTGAAAAATTGGTAAAAACTGTTCAAATTATTTCTATTTCAGGAAGTTTTCCAAAGGGAATAGAAGATGATTATTATTCAAAAATAATTCAAATTTGTAATAAATATACAAAACCAGTTGTACTTGACTGTTCAGGAAAAGCATTACTAGAAGTTTTAAAACATGAATATAAGCCAAAAGTTATAAAGCCAAATATTGAAGAATTATCTCAACTTATTGGAAAAAATGTATCTAAAAATCAAAATGAATTAAAGGAAATTTTAGAAGATAAGTTATTCGAAAATATTGAATGGATTATAGTTTCATTAGGGGCAGATGGTGCTTTTGCAAAACATAATGATAAATTTTATAAAGTTAATATTCCGAAAATAGAAGTTGTAAATCCTGTAGGTTCTGGTGATTCTACTGTAGCAGGAATCATATCGGCAATTTACGAAAATACAAGTGATGAAAATTTATTAAAAAAGGCTAATACGCTAGGAATGTTAAATGCAATGGAAAATTTAACAGGATTTGTAAATTTAGAAAAATACGATGAAATATTTAATAAAATTGAGGTAATTGATTTATAAAGAAATAAATTAGAAACTAAAATGAAAAGCACAAAAAAGTTCATATAAATTTGTTAGGAGGAAGTATAGTGAAATTAACCAAAAATAAAAGAAAATATTTGGAAAATTTAAGTGATGAAAATGGATTTATTTCAGCTTTAGCTATTGACCAAAGGGGTGCTCTGAAAAAAATGATAAATAAACATCAGAAAGAAGAAGCTACTGCTGAGCAGATAAAAGAATTTAAGACACTTGTATCAGAACATTTGACAAAATATTCATCTTCAATATTACTGGATCCAGAATACGGGTTGGAAGCTTCAAAAATGAGAGATAAAAATGCGGGATTATTGCTGGCTTATGAAAAAACAGGATACGATGCAAATGCAGTTGGAAGATTGCCGGACTGTCTTGTTGAATGGTCTGCTAAAAGACTGAAAGAAGAAGGGGCAGATGCAGTAAAATTTTTATTGTATTATGATGTAGATGAAAATGAAGAAATTAATATACAAAAAAAGGCATATATGGAAAGAATAGGGGCAGAATGTATTGCAGAAGACATACCTTTCTTTTTGGAAATTTTAAGTTACGACTGTAACATTGACGATAACAGTACAGCAGAATATGCAAAAGTAAAACCAAGAAAAGTTATAGAAGCAATGAAAGAATTTTCAAATCCAAGATACAATGTGGATGTATTGAAAGTGGAAGTTCCTGTAAATATGAAATTTGTAGAAGGGTTTAGCGACGGAGAGGCTGTTTATACAGAAGAAGAAGCCGCAAATTACTTTAAACTTCAGGATGAAGCGACACAATTGCCATATATTTATCTAAGTGCCGGAGTAAGTGCTAAACTTTTTCAGGATACATTAAAATTTGCCCATGATTCAGGGGCTAAATTTAATGGAGTGTTGTGTGGAAGAGCAACTTGGGCTAATGGAGTCGAAATATTCACAAAAGAAGGAGAAAAGGCAGCTATAGAATGGTTGAATACTGTAGGAAAAAAGAATATTGAGGAATTGAACGAAATAGTAAAGAAAACGGCAACATCTTGGAAAGAAAAATAAATTTTAAAAAAATTGAAAACGTAAATCGCAATATATTATACAATCTATGAAATAAAAAATTATGTCAAAAGGGAGAAAAACATGACTAAAGAAGATGTTACAATGATTGGATTTGAAATAGTAGCTTATGCAGGAGATGCAAGATCTAAATTAATGATTGCATTAAATAAAGCACAAAATGGAGAGTTTGAGGAAGCAGAAAAGTTAGTAAAAGAAGCTGAGGAATGTTTAATCGGTGCTCATAATTCACAAACAGATATATTAGCTAAAGAAGCGGCTGGAGAAGATTTAGAAATGAGTTTTATCATGATTCATGGACAAGATCATTTAATGACAACAATATTATTGAAAGAATTAATGAAACATCTAATAGAATTATATAAAGGAGGAGCAAAATAAATGAAAAAACTGATTGAATTTATAGAAAAAGGAAAGCCTTTTTTTGAGAAATTATCTCGGAATATATATTTAAGAGCAATTCGTGATGGTTTTATAGCTGGTATGCCAGTTATACTATTTTCTAGTATTTTTATCTTAATTGCTTATGTACCAAATGCTTTTGGATTTTTTTGGCCAAAAAATATAGAGGCTTTATTAATGAAACCATATAGTTACTCTATGGGAATCTTAGCATTTTTAGTAGCTGGAACAACAGCTAAATCATTGACAGATTCTGTAAACCGTTCTATGCCGGCAACTAATCAAATTAATTATCTTTCTACACTTTTAGCTTCAATGGTTGGACTGCTGTTATTAGCGGCAGATCCGATTGAAGGTGGCATTTCAACTGGATTTTTAGGTACAAAAGGACTTTTAACTGCATTTTTAGCAGCATTTATAATTGTAACAATTTATAAATTCTGTGTAAAAAACGAAGTAACTATAAAAATGCCGTCAGAGGTTCCACCTAATATTTCGCAAGTTTTTAAAGATGTAATACCGTTTACTCTATCAATAGTATTACTTTATGTTCTTGATATTTTTGTACGTAAATTTATTGGAACAGGAGTTGCAGAAGCAGTAGGTAAACTTTTTGGACCGTTATTTTCAGCAGCTGATGGATATGTAGGAATTACTATTATATTTGGGGCTTATGCTTTTTTCTGGTTTGTCGGAATTCATGGACCTTCAATTGTAGAGCCAGCTATTGCAGTTGTTACTTATGCTAATATAGATGTAAATTTAAATCTTATGAGAGCTGGACAGCATGCAGATAAAATTTTAACTTCAGGAACACAAATGTTTATAGTTACAATGGGAGGAACTGGAGCTACTTTAATTGTGCCATTTATGTTCATGTGGCTTTGTAAATCTAAAAGAAATAAAGCTATTGGACGTGCTTCCGCTGTACCTACATTCTTTGGGGTAAATGAACCAATTCTATTTGGCGCTCCAATTGTATTAAATCCTGTATTCTTTATACCGTTTATCTTTGCACCGATAGCGAATGTCTGGATTTTTAAAATATTTATAGATGTACTTGGAATGAATAGTTTTAGTGCTAATCTCCCATGGACAACTCCAGGACCATTAGGCATAATATTAGGAACAAACCTTCAAATATTATCATTTGTTTTAGCAGCCGTTTTAATTGTTGTGGACTTTATTATTTATTATCCATTTGTAAAAGTATACGATAAGCAGATTCTTGAAGAAGAACGTTTAGGAAAAACAAACGATGAATTAAAAGAAAAAGTTGCCGCAAATTTCAACACTAAAAAAGCAGATAACATTCTTGAAAAAGCGGGTGTTGCTCAAAATAATATAACGAAAGAAACAAATGTTCTTGTATTATGTGCTGGAGGAGGAACAAGCGGACTTTTAGCCAATGCTTTAAATAAGGCGGCTAAAGAACATAATGTTCCTGTTAAAGCAGCAGCAGGCGGATATGGTGCACATCGAGAAATACTTCCTGAATTTGATTTAGTTATTCTTGCACCACAAGTTGCATCAAATTTTGAAGATATGAAGGCAGAAACTGATAAATTAGGAATTAAATTAGCAAAAACCGAAGGAGCTCAATATATTAGTTTGACTCGTGACGGTAAAGGTGCATTAAACTTTGTACAGGCACAATTTGAAGATTAATTATTATATTTTAATACTAAGAGAGGTTTAATTATGTCAAAAAAATTACCAGAAGATTTTATTTTTGGTGGAGCGACAGCAGCATATCAAGCTGAAGGTGCAACAAAAACAGATGGTAAAGGTCGTGTGGCCTGGGACACTTTTTTGGAAGAAAATTACTGGTATACAGCTGAGCCAGCAAGTGATTTTTATAATCAATATCCAGTAGATTTAAAACTTTGTGAGGAATTTGGTATAAATGGAATAAGAATTTCAATTGCATGGTCAAGAATTTTTCCTGATGGTTATGGAGAAGTAAATCCTAAAGGAATAGAGTTTTATCATAAACTGTTTGCAGAATGTAAAAAAAGAAATGTTGAACCATTTGTAACACTTCATCATTTTGATACACCTGAAGTTCTGCATTCTAATGGAGATTTCTTAAATCGTGAAAATATAGAACATTTTGTAAATTATGCTAAATTCTGTTTTGAAGAATTTACTGAAGTAAATTATTGGACAACATTTAATGAAATTGGCCCTATTGGAGATGGACAATATCTAGTTGGAAAATTTCCACCAGGAATAAAATATGATTTCGAAAAATTATTTCAGTCACATCATAATATGGTTTTGGCACATGCAAAATCAGTAATTTTATTTAAGCAAAATGGATATAATGGGGAAATAGGAATGGTTTGTGCATTGCCAACAAAATATCCTTATAATCCAAATAATCCTGGAGATGTGAAAGCCGCAGAACTGGACGATATTATCCATAATAAATTTATTTTAGATGCAACTTTTAAGGGAGAATATTCAAAAGAAACAATGGATGGTGTAAATCATATTTTGGACGTTAATGGAGGAAATTTAGATTTACGGACAGAAGATTTTGAGATATTAAAGGCTGCAAAAGATTTGAACGATTTTTTAGGAATAAATTATTATATGAGCGACTGGATGACTGAATATGATGGCGAAACTGAAATTATTCACAATGGAACTGGGAATAAAGGAAGTTCCAAATATCAGATAAAAGGTGTGGGACAAAGAAAAGCCAATGAAAGTATTCCAAGAACTGATTGGGACTGGATAATTTACCCACAAGGGCTTTATGATCAAATCGCAAGAGTTAAAAGAGATTATCCAAATTACAAAAAAATCTACATTACTGAAAATGGTTTAGGCTATAAAGATGTCTTTGAAGATGAAACTGTGTATGATGATGCACGAATTGACTATATAAAACAGCATTTAGAAATAATTTTAGATGCAATAAGGGATGGGGCAAATGTAAAAGGCTACTTCCTCTGGTCACTAATGGATGTTTTCTCATGGTCAAACGGTTATGAAAAACGTTACGGACTATTTTATGTAGATTTTGAAACTCAAAAACGTTATCCAAAGAAAAGTGCTTATTGGTACAAAAAAATATCTGAAACAAAAAGAATATAGTATAATGATAGAACTGTCTCTAAGATAAATATTTTATCTTTCTGAGACAGTTTTTTATTATCATAGATTGTATAATATATTGCGACAGATTTAAAATGAAATAGAAACTCATGATA